>Ga0065711_1041863_pt1 | contig 15824 bp, 12 predicted proteins | sample Hoacrofraction12_FD_59098 | JGI IMG/M metagenome (GOLD analysis project Ga0065711, IMG submission 59098) | Hoatzin crop microbial communities from Cojedes, Venezuela - Epithelial fraction 12 v2 (version 2) | ecosystem: Host-associated > Birds > Digestive system > Esophagus > Crop | place...
CCCACCCTTCAGATATTTGTAGGCATTTATAAGGTCCCCTCGCAGCCTTCTCTTCTTCAGGCTGAACAAGCCCAGTTCCCTCAACCTCTCCTCGTAGTGGAGATGCTCCAGTCCCCTCACCATCCTTGTATCCTTCAAGTGCTGAGCTGGGATTTTGTCCGCACTGCCGCACAGCCATTTTCACATGAAAAGACATGATAAATAACAACCTTCTATGTGTCTCTGCCTGGAGATGCGTACGTGAATCCTTCCTAGACCTCTGTGGCACAGGCAAGTCTTAAATACTCAGGAGAATACCCCAAAGGGTAAGGGATCTACCTAAAGTCAGCATATGGTGGGCACTGCGCCGGTGAAGTGAGAAGGGAGCTGCCAAAATTTTGGAAATAACGTTTGGCTTCAGCCATGAAGAAGCCGAGGTTGTATCTTTGCGTGCCGTAAAAATGCTGATGCTCCTGGTGGGGCCGGGGGAGCCGGCAGTGGAGGGGAAGGGGCTGCAGGGAGCAGCATGAGCTCAAGCAGGTCCCCAGGAGGGACACATGCACTGCCTTTTCCCTTTCCCGCACAGAAAAGCAGGCTCCTCTGTCACCATGCCTCTTCCTCAGCCCAGCAGGAACATCTGCACACAGCAGGTGAGGAGACAGGAGGGGCAGCCAGGGACTTGCTGTGGTACCTGTATTTTCCTTTTCATCAGCGGAAGCATCGCCTCCGGTTCCTCCTTTATCGCCTTGATTTCTTAGTACTTTTTCTTGCATGACTGGTAACCTTGTAGCACCAGCAGCATTGAGGCGTTGCTGTAAATAGAGGCATTTTTAAATCTGAGCCCTTTTTTTCTGTCTTTAACAGGGCAGCCTATGTATTGTTCAAAACAGGAAGGAAAAAACAAGGCAGGAAACCTATTTCTCAGTGGCACCTGTGATGCAGTTAAAAATGTGTGTGTGTTACTGAAAGGAAACATCTACTCATCTGCCATGTAAAATAAATTAAGAGATAACATCTGCTGAGAAATATGACCCAGGCACTGAGCACGTCTTGCTCCATATCCTCAGATATTTACAGGATACAGCGTACTGGCGGGGCTTTTTCCAGGTGTTATATCTATATACACCATATTTTTAAACACAAATAGCTTTTTACAGTAGATGGCTATGCCTCTGCTTTACTGTTAACAGAGCTATTTTGTCTGGTGGAGTCATTCAGGTGGGAAGGGATCCCAGGACACGTAGTGATGGCCTCCTCGCAGGTGGTAGGCGGCTGTTAGGTGCCCCCAAACTCACCTCTTCTCCAGGCTGAACAAGCCCAGCTCCCTTAGCACCTCCTCACAGGGCAAGTGCTCCTGCCCCTGACCATCTTGCTGGCCCTCTGCTGAATTTGTTCCTATTTATGGATGCCTTTCCTGTGTATCAGGGAGCTCAAAATCAGACGCGTGTATCCTATGTGGTCTAATGAGAGAAGAGGGATAATTGCTAGGCTTGGTCAACTGTCTCCCCTGCAGCAGGGACTCACCCACCACCTTCACCAGCACTGCATGGAAATATGTTTCCATGATGTATGCGAGCACCAGACAATTAGACGGTGATGGCCCAGTGATTTGTTTGTTCCAGCTGGGTCTTCAATGGATTTCCGCTTCTCCAGGCCTCCACGTATTTTGGGGGGGAAAGCACAAACGGGTTTTTTTTGCAGTGTGTCGTTGGTCTTTTAAAGGCTGACATCACTGTCTGCTCTTCTTCTGCCCCAAAGGAATACTGCGTATGAAATTTCCCTCATTTTCTCTTTGATACTTAAATAGCCTCTGGTATCACAGTACTAGAGTAGGTTACAACATGTAATATAATTTACCTTTCATAGTGGTCCTGTGAGACAGGAAACTAGTTTCATTTTGAATTTATGAATATGTAAATAAGGCATGGAGAAACTAATAGGCTTGCCCACAGAAAGATTGTCACAGAATAGGAGCTTGAACCCGTACCTGCTCAGGTAACACGCTCTATGTTCTGGATATTTGTTCTTTCCTCTTTCTATTTTGGTGTCCTGTTGCATTCGGGGCTGAACTGACTGCATCACCGCACCGTAGAGACGTGCTGCAAACTGCAGTCACATCCCACGCACCTATGGAAGTGCAAAAGGGCTTGGGCTAATCCATTGGCTCATCAAAACTGAGAGCCCCGAGGGAGGCTGAACTTTGGCATCTCCTTTTTTTCTTCTGCTGCCTCAAAATGAGCCGATTTCTCAAGCTAGAGCATGACAATACAAACCATTGCAGAAAGTTCATTCTTTGAATGCTAAACAAGGAATAGCGGTGGAATAAACATGATCTTCCTTATAGCATTATGCCTTTCTGTTTGTTTTTGGAATAAAACCGTCTCCGTCCTTCTCCGTCTTGTTTCAGTGCACGGATCACACATGGCTCTCTCCAACCTCCATTCCCTATTTCATAAAAAAAAATGGAGTACGGAAGGTCCACAGAAGCCCTGGAGGGAAGTGGCACAATCCCAGATGTTGTAGGATCTATGTCCCAGCTGCAGCGAACCTGCATGTGGCAGCTGCTTTTGCGCAACCATCAACAACAGCAGCTGGAGGGGCTCTGCTGTTAATGGCTCATCCCTCGGGAAGGAACGAGTATGAGGGAAAGCGGCAGGCATCACATGCAAGGTATCACATTGCCACACTTTACGTTTCCTTCTGTTATAAAACAAGCAAGAAAGCAGTGAAAAAGAAAGCAAAATTAGACATGTTCCCTTGCATCCCCCCCTTCCCTAGAAGTACCATGAGATGTCATGTGTCCGCCCCCCAGTTGTGCTCTTCCCTTTCTGACTGAGTCCATAGGAGATCAAGGTATTTGCTATTGTGTGACCTATTCTAAATACCCTGCTTAAGGTGGGGAAAAGAAAAAAAAAGGCCTATAAGCAAAACACAAAATGAAAAAAGAATTGCAGTCTCTGGAGCCTGTCCAGTGAATGCGTATTCCTAGCGGGTTTTTTTCTTATCACCTGAGAAAAAGACATACATTAGGAGAAATAAAACAAAATAGAGGTTTATATCCTCACTAAAGAACAAGCCATTTCTACATTCATTGTCGCTATGTTTTGATATATGTTTAGTTGTATTATGTCCTAGGATCATCTAATTTCCATATAAAGTGTAGCTACTTTCAGTTTTACTATATAGTGTTCAGGCGAGACTTTGATTTGTGTGCCCTAGGGTAGATCTGAGAAATGCATAATTTTCTTTAAGTCCCTTCTGTCATGCACCACCAGTAAATTCCTGTACAGATTACAACATGGATGTTTAGTCAGAGGTCTGCACTCCCACGGAGGAGAGTAGGAGGGAATAATAAATGTGTGCCCAAAGTGGAAAAAAAAGGGTAAAAGAAAAGAGAGGAAGAGAGAGAGAAATTCCATTAAGAAAGGTTACTGAATCAAAAAGAATTTATCAAAAGTAGACTGGTGAGAGTGGCTCTTGAATTTTTATGAATTTGTGGGGTACACAAGTCAGTCTGCTTTGGACTGTAATTTTAGGTAATAGCAGAACTGGGACCACTGGGGCATACTCTGTCACCGTTTCTTATCTCCATTGCTGTGGAACACCAGTTACACATCAATTCAATTAATCACCGGTGATAACAAAAGTTGTTTTTTTCCCACTTTAGAAACGTTGGTCTTTTTTTTTTTTTAGTGCCGAACTTTATCAGACAAAACTTCTTTTTCCCTTGCGAAGAAAATCTTATGAAGTTCATTTATACAGAGAGCATAAATCCTATCTCCTACTGTTTTCCCCTGTAACCTAACATGAAATATGGCTTATAGCTCCGCTAATTCTCAACATTTAGTGCGGACTGATGAAAGTAGTTCATCACTCACAGGGATACGCCATGCTCAGAGCAGCACACACGTGTCAGTCCAGGGAAGGTACACGCAGCAGTGTCGTGGCATGACTCATACAGTCTGAGATCTACCACGGCAGCCAGGTGTCTTAATACCGCTCGTTGGGGACACACGGCATTAAAAAATGAGTACTTCCCGTTGTACAGCAAAAAATTTCTCTCTTTCTTGTCACTCTTCACCCTCCACAGATTTATCTCCTTCTGTTAATGACTCCCTTTTTTCAATTTGTGTCTCTCTCTGACAGATAATACTTTGTCTCCCCGTTCTCCTGGCTTGGTGTGCCTCTCGCCTTGTTTGCTGCTCATTATTTGCACTCTGGCAGGATGTAGATACAAGGACTTGCCTATAATCAGTTCAATAATTCCACTTCAAATTCAGCCGTTCTGCTGCCACATATAATCCTGACAACTCATTATCCACCAGCCTGGGTAGGTCTGGCTCTTGCATATTAGCTGTGCTGTGACCTCAGCCTCCTTGCCCTACCTTCTACACTTCAATTCACTATTAAAATCCTCTTGCGGAGTTTTACCCTCAGCTGCATCAGTGCAAAGGGAGGGAAAGGAACGCAGCAGTGCGGCAGAGATGCCTTACTCTGCCCAGCTCTCTGAATGAGACTTTTTATGGTGGGAACACATGAAACTGTATTTCCACCTTGCGACATATAAAAGATTAGAGCTGACATTTACAACATCTCCCATCCAAAGCCCTGAAGATACATTTAGCAGCCCACAAGGCAGGCAGGTGTGATCATCCCCCTGTAACGGAAGGGTGAACTGGGTCGTGGGGTGAGGACAGGAACTTGCCAAAGGGAGCCAGCCCCGGGCCTCAGACCATCATTTGCAGCTCCAAGACCAGTTGGCATCGGTGTGAGAGGCACTTTGGCTGCACCACCGCGCTGCTGTTCCGGAGAAGGGCGGTGGGTCTGTTGGAGCTGGCAGTGTGGCCTTTTGCACTGTCTGGGGGCTGCCCTGGAGCACTGGCTGGGAGCGGAGCAGAGTAGGGCGATGGCCCCAGGGACCCCCAGGCACTCCCTGGGCTGGGGAAGTTTCCTTGCTGCAGCATGCAGGAGGATCTCATCTTGATAAATGAGATTGGGGATCGTCTCCATGGTGAACTGTGGTCAGGCATTGGAACAGGCTGCCCAGGGAGGTGGTTGAGTTACCATCCCTGGAGGTGTTTAAAAAACATGTAGATGTGGCACTGCGGAATATGGTTCAGTAGGCATGGTGTTGTTGGGTGGATGGTTGGACCTGATGATCTTAGAGGTCCTTTGCAACCTATGATTCTATGAAGCAGGAGTCTCGTGCCACGTCCCTTGGAAAGAGATGGGCAAGTCAGATGTTTAATAAGCCAGGCAAGGATCTAGACACAGCCTTCACGGTGAAGCAGGAGCATACACATAGTTATTGGGTCAGCATGAAAGGAAAAGGTTGAGTATGAAGTTTACTAGGCAGCAAGTAGGCCTGTCCCGTACCTTCCTCTCTCTTTCAGCCAGCAAAGAGCAAGTCTGTTTCTGATCGTGGAGACCCTATATATAACAAACACAATGTTTCTTCTTGTGCATTAGAGGACAAGCAAAATTTCACAGCCTGGTTGCTCTCAGATGGTTTGTGTAAGACTTAAGTGTGCGCTTGAAGCTGAGCATTCACTAATGGCTCAGAAGATGAATCAGGGTTTTGGCTCTGGTTCCTCTGTAGCGACAGCAGCCGGAGTGATGACCAAAGCAGTGGCTCTTACATCAGCTCCTCCAAGCGAGAAATGTCTCTGACTCAGTGTTTGTGCCAGGCCATACAGCACCACCTGGCTCAGGCATTCAGGTACTGTCACGGCACCAATGACCATAGAAAGGCGGCGAGCTCCGAAGAACCTTCGGACACTGAGCAGAGGAGTCGGGAAACTCGGCTGCCACCACCCTGAGATGGCTGCGAAGGTCACAGCCGGGTGTCATGCGCTCCAGCACCGCAAACCTTCGGTGCACAGCACACTGTTCCCTTTCGTAGCACCGATCTACGTGTCCCCTCCGCAACAGGCGTTCACTATCCTGCCCCGGGTAAAGGATGTGCTGTCTGACCAGCGCCGCTCCTCTCCATCCCCAAAAGCCCACCCCACGCAAGCAGCGGCAGGGCTTAGACCACCATTTCCAGTGCATCGCGGGTAAGTGACCCCTGCAGCAGAGCCCAGGGTGACACAAAACCCCAGCGCTTCTGGACACATCAGTTGTGCGCAATCCCGGGCGAGGCAGGGCAGGAGACAGGCACGCTCCAGCCTGTCGCACAGCCCAGGCAGAGCCTGCTACGCAGAGCCCGGCGCAGGCAGGCTGCAGCTGACATCGGGAAAGGGGTGAGACGGCTACCACGCCAGTAACACTCTAACCTCTGAGGGGGCAAAAGTCCCGTCATGAACGGACTATGATCTTTTCTAAAAGGGCCCTGCAGCAATTAGTCCATTTGAGCAGAAGCTGCAGTTACCCGACTTCAGAGATGTCACTACATCAACGTTTACTGTTCTGCATGTATCTCTTTGTGGCTCCCAGAGCTCTTGCAGCACTGGCAGTCCATACCACGTAGGGTTCAGCTGGTACTCTGCGCAACCTGTAAGTGACTGCTCCAGAGGGCATCCCAGGCAGATGGCTCCCAGGGGAAGAAGAGAGGTGATATTTACTCTTTAGCCCATATTTTTAAGGGCTGGAACTGACGATCACCTTTAAAAGCAGACTGACGCACTGGTGAGTGAAGCCATTGAAGCAGGCAAGCCAAGGCAGCAACGTCTCTTCTTGGCCATGTCTCTGCAGGAGATAGTACTGTCTGTTTGGGGATAACACTGTTCACCTTGGGAGAGAGGAGGCAGCTGACTTTAGGAGGCCTGAGGCTGAGAAGGGGCTGTTTCCACTTCTTTTATACCCTGAAGTTTTGTTTCTTGAGTGCTTTTGGCTGGGCTTAGTGCAAATGCTTAGGTCAGAGAAGACCTGCTGTCATGCAAATCCATTCATGTTCTCCCTTCTGGTATGGTGCCGCCAGGTTGGAAGAAAAGTTCTCAGCTCTTTTGTGGTGATCACTTTCCAGCTGATGCCCCTAAGATGGGAGAGTCTTCCGAGGGCACAACAAAACTGATAGCTTGAACAAGTGGACAAGGGGGGGTGTGCAACTCAAAATGCTCTCGGAGAACAGTAATGTGTCTCCATGCTTTGCTGCTTCTTTTCTGTCTTCAACTTTTTGCACCTTGAGGCTTTTATTCTTTTCTCCAACCACCTTTCTAAGCACATATGCCAAGCTGACTGCAGTTTGCTCCATGTCTTCCCTCAAATTCATAAGCCATGTTTTCTTGGGTCTCTTTTGTGGTTGCTCTTGCATGACCCTAACAGAGAATTTATGTGACAAGAAAGGAAAAGGTTTTACACAGTAAAAGAGCAGGGCTACTCACAGCAAAGGGCAGTAATCCAGAAGGCCTTGGGTGGCTTTTCCACATGAAAACCAAAGTGGAGTGTTAAGCCAAGGAGAGAGCAGCAGCAACGGCTGCCTGCAGCCACCGTGGCAGGGCTGACCGCAGGACGGGGGCTGCGGCTGTGGCAGGCTGAGACCGTCTTGCTGTGACCGACCACTGCCATTCCCTGGCCCAGCCTCTCCTCCTCTCCCACGCTAGCACTGCTTTGTCCCACCCTCTGCTTCTTCTGGGGGGTGAGCCTGGCTGTGTCCCCACCTTGGAGCGTCCCCACCGCTCTGTGGTTAGGCACCTGCTGGCACCGTGCAAACCCAAGGCTGACCAGACCTACCTCTCACAACCAGAAGCTCTTTCAACGTTTTTTATCTTGTCAAGCCAGGGAAGTATACTTTTATGGAAGGGTCAGGAGAGTGTTGATGGACTCTCTTTTCCATCCCTTTCCATACACAGTCTGCTGTATCTCTTGGTGATGTGCCTGTTTCATCTCCTCTTTCTCACCTCTGCGAAAGTGTCTTTCACTGACCCATACATCTGCTTGCGTTATGTACTTCACATCTTTCACCTCTTAACATCGCTTACCTGCCGCTGCCTTCCCCACATCCCATCCCCACGTAAGGGCTAGGCTCCTCTGGCATCTCTCAGAAGCCTAGTGTTTCTTAAGATATTTAAAAGAAATCTGCAGGAAGGAATGGGAGAAATATCAGTATAGAGATGATCCAACGCTTGCGGACAGTAATTAATAATCTAGGAGCTACTGCAATGACCTGGATGAATTAGAGGAGCTGCCAGGAAGAAATGAAATGCAAGAGTACAAGCACAGCACAGTTAGGAGAATTACAAATGGAGATACAAAGCAGGGTATCCACCACTGGACAAGAGCAGTGCAGGGAAAGAACGTGGGGTAATCACTCATGAAGAAATAAGCATGAGCAGTTAATGAAAAGCCATGATTAAGAAAAGGCAAATACAGTCTTGGGATGTACAAGAGGGAAAATAGTATGAAAAATATTATCCAGAGTGTTTTGCCACAGCAGCTGCCATCAGCTAAGGTGCAGCTACCAGCAGTGTTGGGTTTGGACCTCTGGAAGGTGAGGAGAGCTGAGAAGCTGTACTCGAGAGCTCCCTTCTGTCCCTGGGCCAGCAAAGCCTCTGTTCGTTAACTTCCACACACACTGCAAGGTCAGTCGATTTTCAGGCTGTCTCAGGGCCTGAAAGCGCAGGTAGAGATTAAGCCTTCTTTTCTGGATCAGATGGGAGTTTTCAAATCTTTGTATTTCATGTCCAATTTTTTAATCTCTTGCTAGTACACAGAGGGGTGAGCCCTAAAGCTACAGCAAACGTGTGCAGGGACAAAGAGTTTATCTCCTGCTCACAGCATGCTCTTGTACACACTGTAGAAATTATGCATGACGGTGGCCAGTGCAAAAGGAGATGTGACATTGCTGAAAAGCAGGTTGGAGTCAGCTGAGCTGCAGCTGGGCAGCACCCAGTATCTGGCTAAAACCACGCGGTGACTCCTCTGATTTTCATGAAGCCGCTGCATCCAAGAGCTCCCATGTGCAGCAGGTTGAGGAGGGACAGGAGGAGAGCTGGCAGCAGGTGGGCTGCCGAGCCTCTGAAGGTAGCTGATGGCAGGAGGAACTGCAAGACTGAAAGCTGGGATTTCCAAAGCCTGTTGGAGGCTCATTGCAATTGCTTGTCTGTCTCCTCTCTCTGAAGTCCTCTCCACCCATAAGAAGAGTTACCTGCTTGAGCTACACAGGCCACCACTCTGGGGGCAGTGGGTGACTGGCCCATAGTGTGCGTAAAAAGGTGACTCAAAGAGAAGGCAGCTGCTAAACAAAAAAATCGTGGGTTTATAATGAAATTCAAATGACTTAAACTAAAATAAAAGCAATATGTGTAATGGAGACCGGGTAGCTGGCAACAGAGGCACAGACAGGGTCCCAAACATGAATAGACAAGGTAGTCTAAGAATGCAACGGAAATGGAAACACCTGCAAGTGCAATGAAGGGAGCAGGAGTTTTCCATTGTTCTTAATAATGTCAATGGAAAACTCTTGCTGCCTTCAGACTCGGAGAGGAAAGTATACTTTTCCCAGAGGTAACCATACATCCCACTCTTTTCCATTGTGGTGAAAAGATGGACCCTCTCAGCCCTGTTCCCTGGGGGCACTACGCTGGTCTGACTGAAGCTTGACCACCCATTCACCACTTCCACCGGAGCTGGGGGTGTGCTGGGGCGCGGTGGTAAAGAGGAAGGGCAAGGGTGCCTTGGCCATACTGCAGGGAGGCCCATGGGGCTGATGTTCCTTGCTCTCTTCCTTTCCCCTGTGTTGGCCATGTCAGTGGACCAGCCTGCAAGGAGACTGATGGATGGTGTGTTGGGATAAGAGCTGAAATGAGGGGAAAAAGAGTCAGCGCTCAGTAGAAGATGAAAACAAGGAGGGAGATGAAGTGACTATCTACCCACCCAACTTCCTTGATCCTACAGCAGCAAGAAGCTACTTTAAAAGTCAATACCCCCTCTGCTGCCTCACCCATCTGTCTCTGCAGTGAGGTCTTGCTTGAGTTCTTTAAAGTCCCTAAGTGAAGGGAAGGGAACAGGGGTTGTCTTACCTCAGGAAAAATATCCGTGCTGATCACTGTCTGGCTTAGCCTTTGATGTAATGAAACTTGAGTATCTAAGTACCACCACAGTAAAACTGGACGTGTTTGGCCTCGTGTCCATTTTAATGGCTTGGTAATTCACTTTGCCTGCAGCTGTGGGGAGGCCGCTGCAATAAAATCTTACGGCTAACAGAGGAGGTCAGTCCTGTCCTTCCTACCGCAGCTGGGCTACAGCAGCTGGCATTGCCGCCGTAGTAGTGGCTTTTTTGCCCTTTGGATGTAGGCAGTCCCTACCCCTTCTGATATGCAGGAAGGAAAACTCCAACAAGTGTTTTCCACCTGCAAAGCAAATGTGATTAATTGTTGATATAGTCCTGTTAAGAGTGCGTTGCGCTTTAGAGACATTAACTGGTTGACGGGCCCCTGACCTAAGGAGATTCCTTTCCATGGTTAAGCATCACAGGACAGGTAAGCATGGCAAGCAAGGGAAGGGTTGGATGGGAGAGGTGGAAAGGCTACAAAAATAGTATTAATGGGCTAGTGTGGTTCGTTATGCACAGATCTTACACATGCTGCAACATCGCTGACACCAAGATCTCCGTAAGGTTCAGGAAAAGATTTGCTGTTTTGCTGTTATGAGGCAGTTTGAGTAGTTTCTAGTGAGCCTGTCTGACCCAAAACCCTTACTAAAACCACTGGAGAGAGCAACAGCTTTCCATAAGGGCTAAAAGAGGTGGTGATTAAATACCCCTTTACTCAATGGTAGCTGACCAAAGAGATGCCCCGAATTACGGGCTAATGTGACGGTCAGGGCACATAGTGTGGGGGTCTTAAGGCAAATTTTGATGGCAGACTCTGAGGCTGTGAGTCGGAGGTAAAAATATGACAAGAAGCTGGAGTCTGGAAACAGTAAGTGGAGCAAACTAGCATGGCCTCGCAAGAAGGCTAGGAGTCAACCAACCTCTCTAGGCAGCATTGTGGCTGAAAAAAGAGGTTTCAGATTGTGGGTAAAGAAAGTGCTTCCTGTGTTCCTGGCATCTAAATAAAAAGGCTTGTTTCAGAGAAATATCTGATCATATACCAGTAAAAGGCAGAGTGAGGCAGATCATCTGCAGCAAGTACAAGTACGGAAGCTGCAGGAATTAATCAAGGGGATATCCAGCTAGCAAGGTAATAAAGTCTGTCTGAAGTTATCACCACACTGCAGCCTCACCTAGGGCTCTTAATCATGCTTTAGCCCCAGACTCCCTATTATTCGTGTACGAAATCCTTAGAAATGTGACTTGAGCTCTTAGGTTCTCCACAGCTGAGGATATGGCTTCAAGCAGTTGGGCTGCCTCAGCCAACTGATTTTGAAGTGGGGAAAGAGCTCCTGTCCATATCACAGACTTAGTGCAATGATCAGTGGGGAAAAGCAGGTAACGTTGGCTATGAATCATCTCGACTGTCTGAAATTCCTATCTTGGGATGCATGAATCAGCCTCTGGAAGGGCTTGTTCCCTTCTCCTCTTCATACCGAGACCCTTGGGTGCTCAGCTCCAGCGTACGACTAACCTTTGCTAATGTGCAGACTTCTCAGTGGAGCGAGACAGATCCCACCGGAGCTTGGCTGGCAGCAGCCAGGAGGCCTTTGTGAAGCTGCTGGACAGGACGCAATGTGCAGAGGTGCTCTCTCCTTCTCATGGGCAGCTTTCGCCCCGTCTCGTACATTTTCTGCTCTCTGCCTATCCAGTCTTCTGAGACATGAACGGGCATGCTTTCTTTTCGTAAGCACAAACCACTTTTATTCCAAAACCAATTTACCTTTTATTTACAGGAATCCGGATGGAATTGCACTAGATAAATGTGGTCTTAATTGCCCTCGCTGGCAGTACAAATGTTTATTCTTTGCTTGTTTTGTTTCATTTTGGTGGTGTGCTTTTTTTCCCATACAGCTATATTAAGGAGAAATATTAAGCCTACACAATGTATGCAAACACATTTCGCTGTTTGCGCAAGAGGAATCAGAGTTGGGTGACATACTGTAATTCATCAAAAGGTCTGACACTGCATTACAAAAGTATACTTTTCTGTATTTTGAAAAACCTTTTTCCCAAGAAAATTCAAGTGCATTGTTTGATCAAGCAATAACAACACTTTAATTTACCTTGTGTACTTTCTTCAAAATAAGAGGTCAGAGAATAATGGTTCTCTGTTTTTAAAAGGAATCCTTTTAGAAATGCTTTTAGAGGCAAAGATCTGCTGCCAGGATTTTTCTTAGTTGGAGAATTTAGCATTTTGCTAGAACAGAAACCAACTCCTTGAAGTCCAAGAAGACAGATAATGGGACTTATTCTCTTGGTGTCACAGATACGCATCCCACACAAATGTACTCTTCCCCTGTCCTTCAGCAGAATCAGACAATCTTGTTCATGAATCAAGGTCTGCTGAAATTACTCAGAACCGCTCTGCTGATGTCAGTCAGCTCTGGATTAGACCTCCAGAGGATAAAGGAAGAAGTATCTGACCCTGACTATTTATTTGCATCCTCATCGACTCAACGTGAAGCAAAGGAGACTTGGCCCATGATGCCAGGAACTCAGCATCCTATAAAAAGCGAGTGAAACAAGCTGGTAGATGGGTAAGACACAGGTGTAGGGCAGCCCAGGCAGCATGGACATCACCAGATTCTCACAGCTCAAGGACAACACACATGTGAGGGAGGAGACCTTGATCAAAATGGTGCAGGATTCTCCTATTCCTCACCTACATGTTCAGCTCCTGAACATGATGGCCACAAAATATTACTGATCTCAAGCACTGATTTAGGAGCACCTCAAAATCTTCAGTACGTCCATCAGTAGCAAACCACCATGATCCTACATTTTTTTAAAATCAAAAATTACATGAACGCTGTGATTCATTTCTCCCAGATTTAGTCACTAAAAAGAAAAGTGCCTGTTCTAACCTAGTTCACCTGGGCTCCTTCTGTTGCAACCAGGCAGCACTGGGTACCTCCAGAGGCCTGTCAATCCCACCCATCTTCCATACCTGCCTCCCAGGAAACTAAAGTACTAGTTAAGGCTTTCAGATAGGCAACACTGGGCAATATAAATGCCTCCTACAATGACAGAGGTATTGCGCTGTGCTTGATCAGGATTTCATTTACTGTAGGCAGTTAGCCTCAAAACTGCGTAGCATAATTCTTTTCTCTCTTGGCCTTTCCTTTGGAAAAGATTAGGTGCCTGGCAAGTTTTCACATTCATTTAAAAATCTAGAATGCAGCCAGATAGCACAACAGTCAATCATGACTGTTTTTATCAGGACCTCATCTGTCTCAGGATGTCAGTGGAAGTCCTGCTTAACCAAGCAGGGCAGAAGTAGCCCTGCACATCTCCCCCCTCCCTCTGGCTATTATGTTTCTTTGTCAAAAGTTCGTATATTTCATCCATAGTTTTAGGGACAACATTTACTGGAAGGTAGAAAAGTGAAAGCTAAAATTGGAAAGTTAAATTCAAGAAGAAGTTAATACGGATAATTAGGCAAGAGTGTAGATAGGCCACCGTTCATCTTAATCAAAAGCTCTGGATATGTATGACTGTGTTAGATAAGGTAACAGTGGGAATGATATAATAAGGAATTCTGTAAAGGTAAGGGGTCAAAGTGGAGAGCCAAGACGATCTTTTTCTACCTGTGATTTTTAAGTAAGCCTAACGACACAGTATTTTTAAAGGAGGTGAGGGAAAAAGGGTCTTTCAAGTTTGCCCATTTGGCAGACATTAATTCAGCTGAGCTAAGCAACCTGAAAAGGGAACTGACAAATGCTATTATTCCGGGTGCGAAGCTTTTTTCTCTTTTATTTTTAATGAACACAAGAAGGACCCCAAATTTTTCCCACAAAGACCATATCTGGGGATTTGCTGGAAAATTCAGGGTACTGATTTGTTTAAAACAAAGCAAAATACAGCTACCTACATTTTTAATAAGCAAGTAAGACCTGCACAGAGCGCAGCCCCAACATGCCACACTGAGCTGCTGCATGCATCACCCACAGGTATGGCTGGCCGCCTCAAGGGGCTTCAGCCGTGTATTAAACACGTGTGAGGCTGCAGGACTCAGTGGTATAGGCACACTGGGACCATTGCACGTCGACGTTGGCTGATCAAAAATCTATTCTCATCCAAAAAGGTGTTCTTTAAAATGAAAAGCGACTCTGCAAAATGATTTTTCGCTTCGTATCTTTTAACAGAGATGAGCACCATCCCTGCTTTGCAAATGGAAGATCATAATTCTAGATTCTATGCAGCATTTTAGGTAAATTTCCATCCCTTCCACTCTATGGAGTATGTTCCCCTACTTGTGGAAGGACCAAGTGGAGATAATCTAAAAGAAGTACCATAAACAATTTTATGAAGGCAAAGGTGATTAAAAAGCAAGTTCCAACCCAAAAGCAGCAAGGCACTCAAATGTTTGTGAACCTCCAACTAATTTGCTCCTTGTTGATGCTGATGCTGTACATTGCCATTCTGAGATGGCCTTGCATGTCGTCCTGATGTTATTGACTGGAGAAGGTGCAGAGGTGAGAAGTGAGCTGAGTATTTCATATTTTAAGGTCACTTTTAATGTGTGAACTCATATCTACCATACCAAGCTATCTCAGAGTATCTTACCATAATAAATAATCCCTCTTGAGTGACATTCAAGCATGGGTTGTTGGCCTTTTACTATAGACTGGGAAGAGTTTAGCTGTGTACGATCTCTGCATTTCTCTGCTAGCCCATCCCTGAGGATCTGTAAAGGCTGGCTCTGCTGCCAGCCCTGCTGAGAAACCCATCTCTCCTCTGCAGCCTTGTGCTGCTGGGGGCTGCAGCCCTTCCTGCTAGCTGCCATCCAGAGCTGATCTCAGAGCTCATAAAGCTTCCCCATGTGTGCAAGGTCTGCGTAATCGTACGTAGCCCATTACGCAGATAGCACAAAGGAGCAGGCAGTTGGTAGAGCTCAATGGTGTCCAATGAAAACCAGTTTATTTGTATTTCAATTAGTTTACAAGAGCGCTTGCATTTTGAAACTTGATAAATGATGAAGTAATTTGCATTTAACTCAGTTATTATGTTGTGAGATTCGCCAGAGCTCTTCAATTCAGGTTACAAACTGTATTTTCTGAAACAGTCAGGACAAGCTGCAATGTTAGTCACCAGTCTATTTCACGGCTGCCTGGACCTGGCTGGAAAAGGAAGGAGACCTGCACAGCAGCCCAGGCACAGAGGCTCCATCAGGCAGCTCCTTGGGACCAGGACGAATTCCAAACTCTGTCACGTTGGTGAGGTGGGTTGAAAACTAGCTGAAAGACCGGGTCAGCTGTAGGCAAGTGACTAGCGGTGTGCACCAGGGGTTGGTACTGGGGCCAGTACTGGTTTACGTCTTCATTGATGACCTAAATGATGTCAAAGAGTGCACTCTCAGCAACTTCACAGATAATACGAATAATATATCCCATGGTGTGATGACATTCAGAGTGAACTACACGTCCTGGAGCAATGGGCTGACAGGAACGTCATGAAGTACAGCAAGAGAAGAAGCATCATCCTGCCCCTGGGGATGAACAACCCCAGGCACCAGCTGATCAGCTGGAAAAAACCTTTGCTGAGAAGGACCTGGAGCGTCCTCATAGACACCAAGCTGAGCATGAGGAAGCAATCACAGAATCACAGAATCACAGAATGGTCAGGGTTGGAAGGGACCTCTGTGGGTCATCTAGTCCAACCCCCCTGCCAAAGCAGGGTCACCTAGAGCAGGTTGCACAGGATCTTGTCCAGGCGGGTCTTGAATATCTCCAGAGAAGGAGACTCCACAACCTCCCTGGGCAGCCTGTTCCAGTGCTCCGTCACCCTCAGAGAGAAGAAGTTCCTCCTCATG
>Ga0065711_1041861_pt1 | contig 15823 bp, 9 predicted proteins | sample Hoacrofraction12_FD_59098 | JGI IMG/M metagenome (GOLD analysis project Ga0065711, IMG submission 59098) | Hoatzin crop microbial communities from Cojedes, Venezuela - Epithelial fraction 12 v2 (version 2) | ecosystem: Host-associated > Birds > Digestive system > Esophagus > Crop | place...
CTGCGGGGGGGTTGGACTAGATGACCTCTAGGGGTCCCTTCCAACCCAAAACTTTCTATGATTCTGTGATTCTATGACCTTTCCTCCAGACTAGTGCTAGAAATCTTCATGAGAGATGGAGCAGATTTGTGATCTGGAGTTTCAGGAGCAGCCGAAATAATTCTGTGAAAATCAGCATCACAGATATAACTGAGAGCCACTGTAAGAAGGAGTAATATCAAAAGAAATAGGCTGTAGTCATGGGAGGTTGTCACATGGATGGTCACTTACTGTTAAAGATTGGGGGACGCCTCCAGATCACACGGAAATCAGGATACAGGCTCAGTTGCTTTGCCTGAGAAAGCATCAAACTGGTGACGAGCGCAACAGGCTCAGAGGGCTGAGCCCTAAGGCACAGGCACAGCCAGAACTAGTAGAGTTACCACCACCCAGCAATGGTCACATCCACCTCTTAGCGAAACCCACAGGGCTGTGTAACAATGCTGGGTAACCCAGTGCCGAAGGGTTTGGGCAGATTTTCCCTGGCAAATCTCGGCAGGGCAGAGTAGTTGTTGAAAGTCCATTGGGAACACGCCCTCATTCCTCAGCTGCTCTGGTTGATGACCAGCATCTTAGTTCAAATCCTGCTTCACAGGACTTTCCAAGGCTTTGCGCAAACCCAAGCCTGCTGTCAAAGCCTTCATTGTCACTGTCACTTCACAAGGCTGTTTATGTCTAGGTGAAATTCTGTACTGCGCTAATGGTGATCATTAACAGGACTGAGGATAGCCCTTGCATGTCCCGACCCCTGGCAGTACTGGCAGATTTCTCACTGCTTTATTGCTCTTCTGCTGAACACGCATGGCTGCTGTTAAAATCCCAGCCAGCTGCTAACTACTGCTGGGTTTTTCCCAGTTCATTAGGAGGCCACAAATAGTTTTAAATCGTGAAGCTAATTAAGCAGAAATAAGACTGCCAAATGGTCTAGGCCTCAAAAAAAATACGCATCTAGAAATTGCTGACCTGGTAAAAGACCGCAGGGCAGAGTTCAGCACTGTCTGCAGACACTGCCTCAGCTCATCAGTTTCCCCTATGCATGTATTGAAGTGTTCTCTCTGTGAATCTTGCACCTTGGTGCTCCTCAGCGCTGGCCAGGAGCAGCAGTTTTTGGCATCACGGCTTGCTGTTAGAGAGGGCCATTCACAAGTCCTGCTCCCAGTTAGCCCATCAGATTAACAGCCAGTTGTGAACAGCATTTCCATGCTTGCACAAAGTCTCCCCCCCATTCCTGGCAGAATGGATGTCCTGAGACAATTTCTCTGATCACCCTGGTAAGAGCAAGGTGCAGATCACCTTGTATCAGCAGGCACACAAGACAACTTCGATGCTTTGCACTACACAGCCAATGAATTTTCATCTTGGAGGTACAGGCAAGGCCTGTAATAGGTAGCTATGTCTGAGGGCTATCCCTCAGGTACGATACAAACCCCAGTTCTTCAACTCTAAGCTCCATAGCACCAATAGCCACAAAGATACATCATTCAACAGGGCTGGAAGCCTGCTTTAATGCCTTGGGACCGAGTTTTCCACAGTGGAAGCATCTTGCCTGGGCTGTTCCCAGGTGGCCCTGAGGCTCGTGGCCAGTGCTGTGTTCCCTGCAGGTGACACGCACATCCCCTCCCAGCAGCCTCCGCGATCAGAGGTGTGAGCAGCGGTGTGCTTACACAGCAATGCCCTGTGCTACATGGATATCTCCTAGGCATCTAACACGGGGGGGGGTTGTTCTCTGCTTTGTTTTTTTTTCCGCTAAGTTCTTTGCCCTATTATATGCGCCAAGTCTGGGAGCATGACTGCCAATAGGAAAGAAGACTGAATGTGTATTTCCCCCTTGCATAGATTTCTGTGAGAAGCCAATCTAGCTCCCTTTTTTCACAGGTGATAAAATACAACTGATATGATTCATACGTGCTAAAAAAACCAGACCAAAATAATTTAATATTAGTAATAATATACAAGTTGTATTTTATATTAAACATCAATATAGGAAAAAAATCTATTATTGTTTCATTAATTTTAGACCTCAAAGCACTTAATCACACCATGCCAGAAAGAAAAAGCTTGGATTTTTTTTAAGGAACAGTAGCTTTTAAGAATCCAAACAGAAATAAGAGTTCTCAGGTTGAGGAAGGACCTTTCTTACACTGTTTTCTGGTCCTTACAGCTGGTATGTAAAGAAAAAAAATTATTGTAAGAAAAATATAGAAAGTGAAATGCTTGGGGATTTTAATTTCTCAGTTACACCAGATTAAGAACAAAAATGTTCTATTAATACTTTTAAATAATGTATTTAAAATCACATGAGAAAAGAAATACTACACCACTAGTATTTCTAAGAGAGGTGAAAGATTGTAGACTGTAAAATATAACAAGCAGCATCTCACTGAAGTCACTGACAGTCATACAAAGAAATATCATTAGGAAACAGACACTGGGATAGTCCTGTTCCCCCGGAGTCCCAAATGCATTTCTAATTTCAGTCCTCATTTAACCACTGCTTTGCACACATTTGAGTATTGCTTACGGTCATCTGTTGAGCTGTATGCAAGATGAGATCCCAGAGTGATCTGTAGACTGGATTTATTTTTTAGAGGCTGGTAAATAAAGTCTCTTCAAAAACTGACTCTCAGAAACAATGAGAAAGACTAACTGTGCCTTGCACATCACAGCAACCTGAGTCTGCGATGTAGAAGGCTAGAGCAGAAAATCTGGGTGCTTTATGAGGCTAAATTCAACTTGCTCTCCTACAGAACCACATTAGAAGATCCATTTATCAAAAACTTTTGACTAAGTACAAATAGTCCCAGTAAATCTACTTGAAATTTGATTAAACAAGAAAACAAACTGCTCCACTAGCCAGAAGCCAAGACCAGGAAAGAGTTTTTCCTGAACCTGCAACAACCCACAGTCCTGAATTTCAGTTTCAATCAAGGGTGGAAGTGGAAGCTTAGAGTAATGGGAGAGAAAAACATTGAACTTTCTCCTGGGATAAGCAAAACATGGTTTTGGTTAAGGACAGTCCTGAGATCTTCTGATTCAAGGTAGCTTCGCTTTTGCAAAAATGAGCACACTGGAAATTTATGAACCTGTTTGCCTACCAGCAGACGTAACCAGAAATGACGGTACTCATGTAAAGAGCAGGAAACGCCAAGAGGCTTTTCTGCCTTGCATGAGCACAGCCTGACCTGCCCAGCCCTCAGCTGCTGCTGCAGGTGTAGAGGAGCACCTTGTGACATGCCATGGAGTGCAAGTCGCCATGCTATCATCCCTTGACTACTGATAGACTGGTCCTCACGACTTTAGTTCAGATAGCACTGATCTACCACAGGATTCTCAGTTCTTTACGAACTGATCAATTCATGTCCTCATCCAGCACTGCTCCAACCCCACTGAACAGATATTTCAGTCAAATAAGAAGTAAATAAAATAAATAAATACAGATTCCTGGAGTTCTAATGAAAGCCCCTTCCTCATCCTCACCTCCCCTTCCTGTATCAGAACCAAGCATTGACAGTAGGAGAGGGGCATGGAGACAGTTAAGCTTCGCTTTCTTTTTATGGGTGGGGTGAAAAGGGCTAAACCTAGCTTTTAATTTTTGTTTCTCTCACTTCAATGCTTGCAGCAGGAGTCATGGTGCTCTGCAGTCTGTCTTTGCTAGCAGGAGGTTCCAAAAGCAAAAACAGACACCTCTTTCACAGATATATATTTGTCATATGTGGCACATTGAGGCTGGATAGGTACAACACAAAGATCTTAGTGACACATGTTTGGAACAATACAAGTAATTGCTGCTGGCTTCATGCACTCACAAGTACTCCAAATGTCACAGAAACGTAGGCTGATACAATCTTGATGCTGTAAAGTGGTATTTCCCTCCGGGTGTACTGCACACAGATCTAGAGTAGGGTTACAGTGCTGATGTGTTGCTTGAACCAACCTAATTCTCTCCTGTGGATTCCCATCTTCCTCCTTTTTCACTAAGGCAAAGCTGATGATTCTTAAGCTTGCCAATCCACACTCATTTGGAATGAGGTTTATTTGTTCTGGCTTCACTTTTATGGTCTTCTTTTCATAGCTCCATAGTACTCCCAAAGAGAAGAGGTTTACAGTGCATTTTAATGGCGATTTTAGAGGTTTTGCAGACTCAGAAGGGAGAATCATACCCACACACAAAAGGCAAGCTGAGCTGCTGGGTGCTAGAGGGGACATCTCTTTTGTGTGTTTGCCAGAGAATGCAACTCAGACAAAAAATACCAAAATTCCCAAAGATTTATTAAAGCAATCTGTCTTAGCTAGCTGAAGTCTGTTAGTGGCTTTTCAAGCAAGTGAAACAAAAAAAATTCTTGTTGCATCCATTGGTTTATTATACATTAACATGTATACATCTTCCCCTGGCAAGTTCCCCTCTCTTAAGAAACTTATACCAGAAATGTGTTTGTATAACTTTCACCCTCCTACTTTCCCAGTAAAATGTTAACCCTTAAACAAACTCTTTTTTTTGATTTGTTGCATCAATTTCCCCTGTGATTAACAAAATAATTAACTTGAATACCTGTTGGAGGCAAGAAACAAATTCCAAGAATAAGCTTAAACAGGTAGATGACCAAGTACAATTCTTGTTCAGAAGAATAAGGCAGGGAGACTAAGTAGATGACAGAAGCATCTCAGAATCAAAATCTGAGGGTAATGGTGGGCTTTACTTCCCTAGATACCTTCTAGATAACCAGTACCCTAGGGCCTATAATGCCAAAGAAGTTTTTGGGAAATGTGAGGTGATTACATCCTTATTTCAAAAGGCAGAAGAACCTTCTGTGGAACAACTATTCCAGACCTGCTTCTAACTTTATCTAAAACTTTGAAGTAACTGGGTGAAGGCATTCAGGAACAGTAAAGCTCTTTTATTTTAAGAAAGGGAGAAAACCAAGAACGACAGCAGAAGATTTAATTACAGCTTCCTATGCAGAAGCTCTTGCTTAAGCCAGTGTGGATAAATAGCCTTGAAATTTTACTCCATTGGCCCTTTCTCCCCCTCCTATTAAGCTGTTTTTTGAAACTGGAATGGGAATTAGGTTTGCAGACACACACTTCCTCCTATTGTAGGTGCGCTCTGGTCAGAAGACAGAAATTCTCATCCATCTAAAATCTACCAGCACTGCAATATTCCCTCCAAAAGTATGACCTGACAGTTGCATGGTGGCCTTTCTGCTGGGGTCACAACTCACGTACACTGTTAGCAGATCCCAGTGCTAGTTTTTGAGTTGCCAATGTCATTTCCCCTAAAGTCATCTCTGCTGCGCTCTATCCAGGCTCACTGGTCACCTCGACCTGGAGTTCACTTCTCTAACAACTCCCCACGCTGCCATTCATTCTCTGTTTCTTCTCCCTTTGGCAGGTTCATGTGCTTTTTCTATGCTTTCAAAACCTTTTAGCTGCCTGTCCTCAGAGGTGTGGAGGGATTCATTGCAAGCTCATCAGCTATGAGGTCTCGGTTCCTGTGCTGACAGTTTTGTACAGCTGCAGAAGTTTAAGCTGCTATGAGAATCTGTTGATTAGTTCCCATCCCAATGTTTTCCTCTCCAGAGTCAGAAAATTTGGTGTTCAAAGACAGATAAGAAAAGGGCGTAACTCCCCCATCCCAGAACTGGATCAGTAGTAAACCTATGGGATTTAGGTGTGCCAGGACATCTCCATTTCTGCAGGAGAAAGAGCCAGTGTCCAAAGCACTGAGCTAAATTGTAGCTTCCATAAAACCTTGGGTACCACAGGGAAATACAGTGTAACAGTTTCTAAAACCATCCAGTTGCTGTAAGGAACAGAGCCCAAGGGACACACTTGAGAGAGTTATAAAAAGTGAGTGGACTAAAGAGGGAAAACAAACAGTAAATTCAAGCTGGCAAAACACAATCTCAGTCCACCAGCTTGTCCAGCTTTTGTTTGCTGTTTCACGGAAACCTCCTCCAGAACAGAAAGCTACCAAAAATACCACCCTACCCCCCTTTCCAAAACCTTCAAATCCCAACCCAGAAATGCATGTGCAAAGAAATAAGTATACCCCTATCAAAAGCTGTGAGAAGAAAGAACAGCCTACTTCTGCTTTCTCAAAGAAAAACTTGCATTTTTCCTGCACAAAAGAGTTGAATTTTAAATACAATCCAGAAAAAAATTCCCAAGGTGTTCCGTGACTTTCTGGTAAGTGTGGTAGCTCCGAAGTCTGGGAGCCCTTTTAGACATCACAATGAATCTCACCAGAAATAGCACAAACAATGTAAGGAGAGAAAATCTGTAAACTCTTGTTTTCTGTGGCAGTAAGATAGAGCACACCATGCCCCATTCTCTTCCAGCCTGCAGTGCACTGTCATTTCCAGGAACTTCTGCAGGTCAGACACGGCCCCAGATGAAAATTCCCTACGCAGTTATGCTAGCGGCAGCAATTTACAACCACTTCCATCACATGTAACTCAAAAAATGAGAAGGAAGGTAATGCAGGATTGAGTTGACAGTTACAAGTTTAATCTTCAAGCAATTTGACAGTCATATGGAAGGTATTATGAACTTGAAATCACTCTTACTTGTTCTTGATGCCTTTGCTTCATTCTTTGCAATGTTTAACATTAAAATCTAGGACAGTTTTGGAGCAAGAAGCAGCCATCACATGTAATTTAAGGCCCATGGGATCCCACAAACAGCAGGTATTACAACTAGGCAAATGCAGATTAATCCTACTGCACATTAAAGAAGTAAGAAAGAGTTGATTTGCGTTTTTTCTCCCCATGCATTCACAAGTTAGTAAAAGAACAATTCACCCAGAAAAAGATGCAGCAGCTAAAAAAGCAGCTGTATTACAAATTACTCTTACGTGAACAAAGCAACATAATCTCAAATAAACTTCCCCATATTTTTTCTGGATACTCCTCAGTTGGCTTCAGTTCATCATTTATGTATTTAAATTAAAAAAAAATAAAAGGTCAAACTGAGACAAAGACTGAGGAAAAGGAATGTGACAAGTGAGAGGGAGGTTGCGGAAGAGGAATGTGACAGCCAATAAATGGGTTTATGGGCTCTAAAACGTTCCCATCAATAACCATCTACTAAAAATTACTACTGTCTGAGCAAAAATTATCACTCTAGAAAGTAGTAGGGAAAACTATGGGAAAGCAGCTACTAAACTGATGAGGCCAAGATTGAAAGTGGTTGCAGAGGATGCACATTAAGCCTGGCTCAAGACACAAAGGGTCTCTACCTTGGTGCCAAAACCACACAAATTGAATGACACGCGCAGTTGATATGAGGACGTACGACCCAAGAACACCTCCTAGAAAGGAACTTCTGGCCAGTTGTTCTCCATTCACATTGCTGACAGAATTTGTAATTAGTATCAAAATCGCACTTGCAAAAATATTTTGCACTTAGATTTATTTAAACACAAGGCTGCCTGTAGGTGAATACAGGAACTATTTACTTGCAATAGCTGTAAAATTTATTCACTATCTACAGACATATAAAAGCAAGTAAAATACTCCTAAAGAATTCAGTATTCCAGGAAACTTCGGTTTCTTTGGTGGGCCAATAATGAGGATTGGCACTGACATCAGTTGCATAGGGAACTTTGCAAAGCTGAAAACTATGTAACAAATTATCCACCATCACACATCTCCTTCAGCCAGCAAAAATGAAGTGACAGACTGTAACACGATGAACTGCCATGACGATCAACACTTTTCCTTCAATGTGTCTCTGCTCAAGTATATTATTTATGTGTGTAATGGGACAAATTTCATGTTGCAGTAACAATTTAACAATGGTAATAAGAATTTACAATATTAGCCCCAGTAATATCAGCTGTTCGTAAAAAGGTGAGAGAAAAAAATCGTGTAAGCAATTTCGAACTCCTCACCGTGAACTTTGTCAGGTTGAAACAACTGGAGCTGGAAATGACTTTTATTTACCTAGGACATAGCAGCAGTTCCCTTGCCTGCAGGAAATCTACTAGAGACCAAGACCTCCTCTGGCACCTGGGCAAGACAGATCCCAGAAACTGGTGTCCGCAGCTTACGCTGAGATCTGCCAGTGTAGTGGAGCAAGCTTCCAGCAGCTGCACACTGCCGTCGAAGAATCTCAGAGGATAGAGCAAATTACCACTGTAATTCACATCTGACACATATCTCATTGCCTAAAAACATGTCAGGATGGTACACCACTGGGTATACCCTTCATCCTCACGGAGGACTGGCTGTCAGTGTCTGGGGAAGGTAGTTTATTTATGCAATACTGCAGCTGAGCTCAGAATCACCAGAATCACCTCCTGGGCTGTAACTAGCTCGGAAAGCAAGTAGCAAGGAAAAAAATACCCCCATATCCACAAAACAAATTGAAATGAGCAAGCCGGAAGTCAGGACTTGGAATCACAATTGGGTAGCTGCAAGACATCTTGTCCTCTTTCTGTTTCACCTCTCTCAGTTTTCTCTTTCTCATTAAGGAACACCTCAAGCTGTTCGTGTTGTCACTGAGCAGCAATTTACAGCTGGGCAATTTAGACAACCTCACTTGGGTCTCAGTTCACTTCCATAGAGCCCTGAAGTACAGAGGCTCAGGAACTGTACACAACTATAGGAGCCATCCTGTGCAAGTGGGAACTTCTCCAGAGTAGCAAAGACAGCTGCAGGCGAGAGCTACTACAGTTATCTCAGGTTATGCCATTCAAAACTCTCACTCACGGTCCTCAGATGGCATCCTTGTTGTACTGTAACTTCAAAACTGTCTCTATCTCTGACTGAAACTGATGTGGTCTACAATACACCAAGATGAACCCAGCCTAACAGTCAGCAATACGACAACATGCCTGCTCAGAATAAATAATTCTTCAGCAGTGAACCAGCTGCACGGCTAGCTTGGCCTAGGCAGGGTTTCCCCTCCCAAAAATATGTTACTATTAAAGTCTTGTAAAATTTCCTTTTGTGCCTTTCTCTTCCTAAGCTACCACTACTTAGGTAACACAACAATCTGAAAACAGAAATTTCTGGGTTTCAGGCTTTACTGTAGATTAAAACTCACCCCGAGTCAGTTCAGTCCCATGCAGTGATAAAACAGATTGTGGTAGACAACACGCCAATATCTAAGCAGGGGATGGAAAGACAGATGCTACCATTAGAAACCGTAACTATGTGGTGCAGTCAACATGCTGGATGGAAGGGATGCCACCCAGAGGGACATTGACAGGCTTGAGAAGTGGGCCTGTGTGAACCTCATGAAATTCAACAAGGCCAAGTGCAAGGTCCTGTACACGGGTCAGGAAAATCCCAAGCACAAACACAGGCTGGGCAAAGAATGGATTGAGAGCAGCCCTGAGAAGAAGGACTTGTGGATGCTGGTTGAAGAGAAGCTCAAGATGACCCAGCAATGTGTACTTGCAGCCCAGAAGACCAACCATACCCTGGGCTGCATCAAAAGCAGCATGGCCAGCAGGTTGAAGAAGGTGATTCTGACCCTCTATTCTGTACTGGTGAGACCCCACCTGGAGTCCTGCATCCAGGTCTGGAGCCCTCAGCACAGGAAAGAAGTGGACCTCTTGGAGCGGGTCTAGAGGAGGCCCCAAAAGTGATCAGAAGGCTGGAACACCTCTCCTGTGAAGAGAGGCTGAGAAAGCTAGGGCTGGTCAGCCTGGAGAAGAGAAGACTTTGGGAAGACCTGATTGCAGCCTTCCAGTAGCTGAAGGAGGCCTACAAGGAAGCCGGTGAGAGACCTTTTACAAGGGCATGTAGTGACAGGACATGGGGTAATGGCTTTAAACTGAAAGAGGGTAGATTTCTATTAGATATAAGGAAGAAATTCTTTACTATGAGGGTGGTGAAACAGTGGAACAGGTTGCCCAGTGAAGTTGTGGATGCCCCCTCCCTGGAAGTGTTCAAGGCGAGGTTGGATGGGGTTTTGAGCAACCGGGTGTAGTGGAAGGTGTCCCTGTCCATGGCAGGGGGCTTGGAACTAGATGATCTTTAAGGTCCTTCCAATCCAAACCATTCTATGATTATATGATAATTTACTCTTTTGAGATGGAGCAGAAAGCACTGTTTCAAGGCAAGAACCACCCTCACTTTGCTTTCTGTTTTGACTAAGTGAAAAGATTCTGTATATGTAAATACACATTCTTAATGTACCTCTCTCAACAGCCCTCCCTTGCTTCCTCCTGCATATATTTCTTTCTGCATCACTGGCCATTATCTGCAAAGCAGTAGAGAGGCACAGCTTTCACAGGTGTGTTTCTAAAACTGGAACAGAACAGATGTAATTAACAAGCTAAACAAAGAGCTAAAAGAACAATTAAAGCATATTCAGTAATGGCATTGTGCCATTTTGTGTGATCCTCGGAGCAGACTTATTATTCCTAGGTAAGTCACAGCAACTTTTCTCCCAACTTGGGATGGCTGAACCTTACATCAGCAATATCCTAAAATGCAGTGATGTGCTAAGGAGCAGAGAACAAGAGTGTGACGTTCTGTTTGCAACATTACTCTCTTCTGCTTTCAGTATTACTCTTTTCTGGAGTTTTCCCTGGATGTGATCCCTCTCCAACTGAGCAAAGCACATCCCTGGATTTCCTTCTCCAGTATTCCAAGCCTTATTAACATTCTCCAGTGCATATGAATCAAATACAAGACTCATGTCGTCAACTTCAAAACTCATCACAAAACCTTCTTGGCCTCATTTCTAGTTCATTCTTTGTGTTCATAATATTTTCACCTTTGATGCCCATTCATTCTGGTTTCTTCTGCCACATCCAACGTACAAAGGTCACTCTTCCCAAACCCAGTCCACCATATTGTGCTGCAATCCTGTTTCTCTTAAATGATGTGTGCACTCAAGGAAATAAAAACAAGAATAGTCAAATGGTCCCTCAGTCCCACCCTCTTGCAATCCAGCCTCTTAGAGCGTAAATATTCAAGTGGGAAACTATCTAGGGCACACCACTCCTGTTGTGCTGCATTGTGTTAAATGCTTCACCTCTTCATAGGACATTGGGTGAGGTTGCAATATGAATATTAAAGCGTGAGCCTCAACTTCCCAAGTTCAGAGACCCAAAGCTGAAATGAGACAGCATGTTACTACATATGTCCCAGGAGCCACAGTGCAGGACTGAACAAGCAAGTGCTTAGTAGCCCCAAAGGCCAACAGTGATTTTATTTAGTTAGACAACATTTCTCTTTCTGGGACATGGTAGGCCTTTGAATGACAACCCCAATCAGCTGTAATACGACAGGAGATCTTTTATGTCAGACCCCTAAAACAGCAAGGAAAATTAGTCAGAAAACTAAAAGGTGTGAGCACAGAGCCTTTGAATTTGGCTAGATACGCAGCAGCACTAATCACACCAGTGGCAAGCGAGAGACAGGTCTTCCCTATACTGTTACAAACACCCGCTGGCCAGCACGACAGAGAAACTGGTGTGGTGACTCTCAGACCAGCTCTCCGATAGCCCCGTGCAGTTGACCAGGAATCCAACGCAAGCCAGCCTTGGTCTGACAGGCGGCTGGCTGCCAAATGCACCACCCACATGAGCATGCCTGCGCTACTCTTGGAACCAGCTCTGGTGAGAAACAGCACACCACCTTCCATGTGACAGGGATGGGGAGCTACCAAGCTGTGCTGGGTTCATGCTGGCTCCCTGCTGAGCTAGCTCGGGTATGCCTGCATTGGGTTACAAGCAGCAGGAACACAGAGCGACTCAGTTGCTCCAGATGAGGCCAGCACAGTAAGAGATCTGAAGCTGCGTATTCAGCACCAGGTCTGAGGAGTCACTTGAAAATCATAGCAGTAGAGACCTGCCATCTCTCAGTTAATAGTAAGTCCATCCAAAGTCAAGCTAGCTTCCTTGTATATTGTGCTCCACAATGTGTCTTGTAACATCCCTCCCATGACAGTCATGAGGACACCAGCTAGCAGAGAACACATTCACGGTGCACAAAAGAGGACACACAGAGGGTTATGTCCACTCTGAAGGCAGCTAAGCTTTGGGACGCACCTCACAGGTCTGCTTTGCCAATCTGCCAGGAAGGACAACGGCTGTGTATGCTGCAGGTCCCTTCCTGCTTAGTTTTGTTTCAAAAAGAAGCACGGCCATGCAAGGGGGTAATGTGTACCTGGGTCTCACCCTGTGATATGAGTGGAGCACGACCTTGGTGCACACCAGATGACCGTGACTACAGGCGCAAAATGAAGGGCACCCATCTTGCAACAGAGCCACAGAAACCTGCAGTCTTGAAGAGACAGTGGCGGGTTTTGGGGCAAGGGAAATGCAGAGACATTCAGAGAAACCCACTGTGGAATCACACAGCCTGGCCCAGAGGAGGAGGGGTCTCCATGCCGAGGCTCGCCGGTGGGGACATCCAGCTGGCCCTGCTTGCTCAGGTAGAGCCACTTACACCTCTCTAACCGGTGATATGGAAGCCATGCAGACACAGACCCCTTCATCTCATAACAAAGAGATCAGCAAAGCGAGGTCTGAAAAACACCCTCATCCTGTTAAGTAGCTCCCGCTAGTAACGGGTTACACCATACACTGTACACAATATTGCCAGGGTCACTCCATAACAAGCTGTGTTTTACCACCAAATTTCTGGTACTTTACTAGGATGGGAAAATAAACTCAGATGGCCAGAAAGTATCCTCATCAAGACCCTGTTGTATGATAAGAACATACATTTCTCTTCCTAGGCTCTCTACAGTCTGTAATGACTGTAAGTCTGACTCCACCTGGAAAGATATGCGCAATTACCCTGAGCAGCAGAGCACAAATCTGGTTGCAGTGTCAATTCCGGATCCTTTTTTCCCTCAGATATGATGGATAGAGTATACATGGAATCAGCCCCAGAGAAACAAGACTCTCGCTACAGACGAAAGAGAATGGTAATTAAAATTTTAGCATACAACATGAAATAAAAAGTGCATAAAAGTAGGATGCAAGGAATTCATTTATTACAGGAACACTGAATGAACAAAAATCATGATTTTAAGGTGAGGGGGGAAAAAAGCATTGAAGAAAATAGATTTCTATTTTTAAACAAAAATATTTGTTTGAAGAATACTAGCAGGTAACTAAGGGGAGAAAAAGTCTTCCTAAATTCAGACTCCAAGTTCTTAAATTTTAAAATTTTAGTTAAAACTTTTAATTTAAAACTGAAAAAAGTTTTAGGACATCTGTAGATGGAGACCTCTGTAAGAATACAAGTCCAATAACAGAGGAACATTTTGTTGTTATTTTTTAAAATTATCCCTAATACAAAGTTTTCTAAGTCTACACAGGGTAATTGTGTAAGGTAACAGTGTTCGCAGTAGAAAAATCGACTTTTGTTCTTCTACCTGGTAACAAATATATTTATTAGTTGGTTTGTGACCCAATTCTTGACATGTGTCCAAGGAGAGTTTTGCCTCATTTCTTTCTTCATCTTCTTACCTCCAGAATTTTCCAGTCATCCCATTTCCTAGTAGCAAAACTAAAACTAAACTGGGCGCATGCTGTCTACAATTATTATTCACATTTGCTAAGCTGCCACTCACATAGCTCACTCTCTTAGAACTATCCTGCAATATTTCTTCTACTTCCTTACACTAGACAGAATCATAGAATCATAGGTTGGAAAAGACCTCTGAGATCATCAAGTCCAACCACCCACCCAACACCACCATGTCTGCTAAACCATGTCCTGAAATGCCACATCTACACGTTTTTTGAACACCTCCAGGGATGGTGACTCCACCACTGCCCTGGGCAGCCTGTTCCAATGCCTGACCACTCTTTCGGTAAAGAAATTTTTTCCTAATATCCAATCTAAACCTCCCCTGGTGCAACTTGAGGCCATTGCCTCTCATCCTATGGCTAGTTACTTGGGAGAAGAGACCAACACCCACCTCACTACAACCTCCTTTCAGGTAGCTGTAGAGAGCAATAAGGTCCCCCCTCGGCCTCTTCTCCAGACTAAACAGCCCCAGCTCCCTCAGCTGCTCCTCATAAGACTTGTATAATAATAATAATGCACTTTGGCTTCCTAAAAGGTTATGCTGGAACATCAGGCTTACAATCCTCAATTTTCTGGCCAGTGGGCCAGCACAAGGCAGAGCAGTCTGGGAATTAAACCGAACAGTACCAGCTTCACTTGTCCTTACTTGGGTATTAATCAAGTTACAAAACAACTAAATGTATTTGTAAATACAGTTCTCCCTCCACTTTTGCTTAGGCAAAGGAGTCTTCAGATGCAGCTACAGTTCCCTAAACATATTTGTAAGGCCTCTCCAGAGCAAGGCTGTTCGGACTTCACTACTCACCAAAACCAGCACAGCCACTTTATTCATTTAGTGAAAGCAAAGCTCACTCTATAAACAAAACATCCATCCTGTAATAGTTTTGAATTAAAATAAAAATAAAATTTTCACCAAAGAATGTTGAGGCAAATACAAAAAATCCCCAAAATCTGAAACAATTCTATGAAAGATCACAAGGATAGTAATTTCATTTTATAGATAGTGTGGTGGGTTTTTTTTTTCCCCAAAGAAAAATGGTTTTGAGAATCCAGACAGCAGCATCTGTCTGAACTCAGAATAATTCCTAGTCTCATTGCTGCCACCACAGCTGTACCAGTCCTGTATTACCCCTGAGTTTTAGAGAAGAGCAGCACTTAAACTGTCAAAGAAACTGTCTGTTTTAGTCAAAAGCTGCTGGGATCCCAAAGAACATTTTACATTTAAAGAGTTTATATACAGATTTTCAAGTGTTTCCAGTGGAAAAAATGCAAAATTTATGTTACTCCTTTATCTCTTTCTCAAGCCAGCTAGACATTGCAGCTAATTTCATCTTTCCATATACAGTAATAACAGCACAACAGTACATCAGCTGCTTATCACCATCAACTGTGAAAGAGATGATGGATCACTGCTTCCGGAGTCAGGATGCCTAGGAAGGGTTAATATGTCCAGCAATAACTGCTGTCTTTGGCTACATTCCTATATTTTCCTGCCCATTGCATCTCTGAACTTCCTTTGCATTGCTGAGCAGGTGAACTGGGACACCCAGATCTGTTTTCCAATCCATGCTGTTGAGCGATCCTGGACCAGGAGTTCCCTCAAATACAAGGGGAAAGACTGAATAGCAGACGTCTGAACAGAGCATACCTTCTAGGGACCAGGAAGAAATCTGTGGTCTGACGTTTCAGCACAAGAATCCCACCTGCCCGACAGCTGTGAGCAGCCCGTATTGAAGACAGAAGTGGCACTGGACCAGAAACAAGATTGTATGATTACAATGTCAGTAAGCAAGAAACTTAACCACATTGAGCTATGTCAGCAATTTCTACATTAAATAAAAAATGCAAAGTGCCTAACAGACACACCATTGCTAAGTAGAAGCAGAATATTATCCCTTCCAATCTTCAGCACTACAGAGGGTAAGCAGTAGTCGTCTCGGTCACCACACAAAGAGAAAAGTGGGCTCCATCTGCTCTCCCACTCCATGCATCTCCAGAGTACACACAACAATTATTTGTTTGAGACTCACACATCTGTCCCTTTTTTTTGCAACCAGAACCATAGGTGGCTTTAGAGAAAAGTGAGAGAGGGAAATGCAGCCCTCCTCGTCTCTATTTTCAGCCACAATCTTCAAGAACTTTTGTTAGCTACACCAAACCAGCCTTGCTGCTTTGAAATCCACATAGGAAACTAGAGGAAAAATAATCTCTCTTCCATTCCCCTTCTTTCTCACACTCATATATCCATACTGGTGTCCCTCCATAGCCCCCCCCCCCCC
>Ga0065711_1007049_pt1 | contig 15822 bp, 9 predicted proteins | sample Hoacrofraction12_FD_59098 | JGI IMG/M metagenome (GOLD analysis project Ga0065711, IMG submission 59098) | Hoatzin crop microbial communities from Cojedes, Venezuela - Epithelial fraction 12 v2 (version 2) | ecosystem: Host-associated > Birds > Digestive system > Esophagus > Crop | place...
CCTCTGAGGGTGACGGGGCACTGGAACAGGCTGCCCAGGGAGGTTGTGGAGTCTCCTTCTCTGGAGATATTCAAGACCCGCCTGGACAAGGTCCTGTGCAGCCTGCTGTAGGTGACCGTGCTTCAGCAGGAGGGTTGGACTAGATGACCCACAGAGGTCCCTTCCAACCCCTACTATTGTGTGATTCTGTGATTCTGTATTATGCATTCCTGGAACCTTAAAATTATGTGCTTCTTGTAGGAAGGCATTTTCTTCATCAGAATGCTGCTAATGGAATTTGTTTCGGAAATCAGGACTCTACACCCTTCAAATGGTAAGCTTCCAAGTCTCTGCCACATTGGATCTGAAGTGAATGACGTCTGGAGAAGAGTACATCTATTTTTCCAGCCTGTACTGCTTGCTTTTGGAGCTTTTGGATTTTTACTACCAAGGTTTTCACCCCAGTGTTCATAGAAAGGAAGCCTAGATGTGCAGGCAATATCCAAATTAGAAGCAAAGTCATTTTGGCCTAATATTGCTTATGAGAATGCTGCTGTGAAGTTGTATGTGTTTTGTACAGGACTCGATTCTTCAAGGGTCTGGAAATGGTGGGATATGGAGTCTTTTCTCAGCTACTTCTGAAGCTGACTTGGTTAGTGGACATTAGCTTCCTTCAGAAATCTTCATGAATCTTTTCGGTAATCTCAGCATCTATCTGTTAGACCAAAGATTGAATTAATGTGTAAGATTGGAGGAACTATTAGGGATGATTGTATGGGACGGGTGGCATCATCTGACTGGCCCGCCATGGCTTTTGCTGTTGTTGCCATGGACAGGGAATCCTCTACTCCATATCTGCCTGAATGGCACCATTCACGTGCTCCCCTTCCTTTTCTGTTTTCCTTTTTCTTGAGCTGTCTGTTGTGACTGTGTAAGTCAGGGGTCCTTACGGAATGTCACCTAGCAAGAGCATCAAACCACTGACTTCTGTTAATAACAAAGTAAGAACAGTAGTAGTTCTGTATTTTCTACCTCTGAAGGAAAATACATAGGGAGCAGAAGTTACTGAAAACTTGGAAGGACGTTTAGCTAACGACATTGCATCCGTTTCAGAAAACTATTTCTCTGACTAGCATCTAGTTATTTCTCGTGTGACCCCTCTGTATCCTACTGGTCATTTTGGTATGTTTTTCCTACATTACTTGTCCACACAGTGCTCTTCCGTTGCATTATTAATGGTAACCTTTTCCCTGCATGCTGTCTTGTTAGTCAGCCATTGTTTTGACCTCCTGGCCTGAGTTATCCAGGAGGAAAATGTCAGTGGACAAACTTGTAGCTTGTTTGGTGCCCCTTCAAGAATGCTGCTGTTGTTGTTTTGTGAGGTTTTTTTCTACCTGTGGTAATTTATAGCAGCTGCCACCCTTGAAAGTGCAGAGCACAAAGGTGAGCCTATAATTATGGCTAAAGGCAGATCCCTGAAATTTTGAGCTTTGCCTTGGTGCTGTAGTTTGCATCAGAATTTAAAACAAGGTAAGTCCATGATCTGGGAGAAACAAAAGAGCGGTAGGAGCCCATAACCAACGAACTGACCAACACAACCCCCTTCTTGACTCATCATGTGATCAGAGAAATGCAAACACAAATGTTTGTTGTGGAGAAATGTTTGTGGATGGCAGCTGGCATTTGTCTTGAGCGGTTGTATCTAGGCATAACTGGTTGATTGAGGTTTGCTTTCTTTCCATAGGAAGTGTATGACTGCCTGATGTTCGCCAGTGTTTCTTGCAAGGTAGCTGTCAACCTGGTGGGAATTCCAGATCAGCATAATAATTGCAGGATTATCCTAGCTCTGCTGGATGATATTACTTTCCTAATGCTTCCCCTGAGCTTTGTTGTTGGACTAGATGACCCACAGAGGTCCCTTCCAACCCCAGACATTCTGTGATTCGTTTGTGAGTCTTTTTCTTAGATGGAGAAATAGGAAGAAATACTTGTTTTGCTCTTCTAGCAAACCCTAGGTAGGAGAAGGGTTATGAATATTAAATTTTCTATCTGGACATATTTTCACTCATCTCCTGTTGCCATTTTCCCATAAACACTTCATTGTAATGAATATTATTGAAGGCTCTGGCATATGATCACTAGAAGTGGCAATAAACATTTCGAGCTTAATGTTGAACCAGTCTAACAGAAGGCAGTGTTTCTTGTTGACTTCAATAACTTTGGACCATGCCCTAAGTACTCTCTCAGACTTTTGATGTCTGGTCATTTTTCCAATGAAATCTGATGAAGTTAGTGTAAACTGAGATGCTGAGAGTATTTAAAGAGTGAGAATAAAAGGAGGAACTGAGTTATTTGGCAGTAAATCTGATAGAGAAGGAAAAGAATAATGTTGTAGGAAAGAAGATATAATCTTAAATATTTACCGCTCTGTTGTCCATGTCTCTGGACTGATTTAATATGACATTGTAAAGAAACAAAGTAAATTGTGCCAGACACACTTTAATTTTATAAGAAAATATAAATTTAGCTGTAACCCAGTAAATGTTTAGGAAAGTAACAGATATTGTCTTGTATAAAGAACCTAAGATCAATATCACTAACTTTTTAAAAGGACCTAAAGTTGTGCTTTTATTATATGTTGTAAATAATATTGTCCTTAGTATTGTGCCCTCAGGGAAACAGATCTGGAACTCTTTAAGAAGTGGCATTTGAGTTCAGCATGCACGGGTTTTTGCTGCCTGTGTTGAAGTTCTACATACTTCCATATCCTTATTGTGTTTGGATTTTTACCGCTGAAAAGGTTTACTTCCTTTTTTGGGGACGGCTGTGTTTTCTAGGGTTACTTCTTTGGTCCTGGTTCAGATAGATATAGAAAAAGATAAAATATTGCCTTCAAAATATTCGTTTTAGAGTTAAGCAGAAATAACAGTGCCTGGGATAGCTACAAAACTATTTTTCAGTGGTTTTGGTAGAAGAACAAAGTATGAAGTAACTCTTGTAGTTTTATGTGTAAATGATATTATTTTGTGAGTGAAGTTATGTGGAAGCCCAGCCTTTTCCTGCCAAGCAAGCAGCTCTTACCACCTCCTCGGACATGGGATCAAAAAATCTGGGCAAATGGTACCAGCCTACCCGCTGAAGAGCGCAGGCAGTTTTCAGGCAGGAAAGAAGTGAAGAAGTTGTTTGTTCCTACATCAACTCTGTTTCAGGTGTTGAAAGGTTTCACCAGGCAGTGGTCAGCCTAACCCAGGGTGGTGTCCCAAGAGCTACCAGTGTCAAAGGGCTCAGAGAAAATGTTGCAAAAACCACCCTGGATAGCTTTTCCAGAGATGAAGCACAGCTTCTCATTAGCTGTTTTCTACACTTTGTTGTCTGTTGGGTGTATCTTCACACTGATGTAAGGATCTATTTGGGATTTACATGGAGACTGTTGGATCCACATCCCCAAACCTTTGTCTTTGTGTTTTCAGTTTGTCAATTAGATCTAAAGATAAAGCATCCTGACTGCCAATTTAATTACATTTTATTACTGACTATTTTTCTGGAAGTATCCTGTCTCTAACAGTCCAGACTGGCTTCTGAAGGGAGCTAGTTAGAAACCTATCTCCAGGGGCAAGGATTTGAGAGGAAAGACTCTGAATAAAGTGTCCATGCTGAAGGAGGAGATAGTGGTCAGTATAGGCAGAGCAAATGAGCATGATGTTCTTCCCTCACTTGTTTCCCTTTTCTTCCAAGGCTTCTTACTGTGCAAAATTTGCCCAAGGTCTCATACTTCTCAAGAAGACCTCATGTGTACATACACGCAAATGCAAATTGAAAAAAAAACGCCCGCACTGAATTAGTTATTTTAAATAGTCTAATAATAATTTAAATAACTTGTGAAGTTATAGTAGAAATAATATACAAAAATATACATCTCTAGAAGATGCTTGTTGGGCCTCAATTGATGTGTGGATATGGATCAGTAAGCATTAAATTTCTTGTATCTGGTTACTCTTAGAAACTCACTGAAACACTGAATTATAGCATAAAAGGACATGTTTAGGGTTGAGTGTTTGCTTAAAGCAAGGGCTCAGCATCTGTGTGGAGCTTCAACCTCCCTGCTCTTGTGAATCCTTCCCCAAACTGCTGTCTTTTTTGAAGCCTGGAGCAGATTTGCCCATAATACACAAGCTGGTCCTTGGGCAGAGAGCCGAACCATCTCCCTCTGCTGGGGCTTGCTTCTAGGTAGGACCTCCACCATTGTGGTCCTTAGGCACAGCTGGCCGCTCAGCAGGGATGGCAGCTTTGTCGAGAACACAGCAGTGAATTTGCTTCAGATGGCTAAAGCTCTTACTGCCCGTGGCTGCTTGCTCCACCTGCCGGTGGCAAACCGACTTTGATGTCAGGTAACCTTAAAATGTCAGGCTGAAAAGTGGGGTGAGTTAGGACTTGATTTACGAGTGGATCAGACATCCCTGCCTTGGGGGCAGCAGCATCTGTTAGGCAGGTGGGAAGGAAGGTAGGGAGTGGTAGCAGCTTCAGCTGTCCAATTTTCATCTGCTGCTGCACGTCTACCGGAGCCCTGCGGTCACAGGTTGCCCTTGATTAAAATGTCCTTCCCAGGCTGAGAGCTCATTGTTCTCAATGGGATTGAGGTTTACAGGATCAAAGGTTCTGGCTTTGCTTGACATATGGCCACAGGCCTATTGCAAAAGTGAGCTCTTCCTACCAGATGAACCTGAGCTGTGCGATGCTTTCTCCATCCCTTAGCACAGGGAGAGGGAGGATGAGGACTGCAGTTTGAAACTTCATCAGCTGCCTTTTTCTCCTGCTTTTTCAGCTTTTCTGACATCTTCTCCACCTTACAGGATTTGTCAATACCTGCACTTAATTTTACACAGCTCAGTTATTTTCTTTCCTTACCTTGCACTATGGTTTTCTAACGTGTTTCAGGAAATCTTTTCCCTGTTCAGCCCTTAAAGACAATGCTCATTCAGCTGCAGGCAGGAGTTGGCCGTCCAAATACCACAGGGTTATCCTGGTCAACAGCGTACTCTCTTGTAGGGTGTCCCAGTTGTTCTCAAGTTAAGGACCACCTATCACGGACAAAAATCCATGGTCAGTCCTGGACATTGTAGCCAGAATAGTTGACTTTAAAAATTTGTGTGTAATTTGGATTTTTTTCTCCTTTGTTTCGTGGCTTGCTTTTATCTGTAGGAGTCTTTATGTAGTTCTATTAAAAATGATAACTGTCATTTATGAACCATTTCCTGATGTCTTGCAGGCCACAGGCTGAGAAATGCTGATTGTCTGAAAAGTCCTGCCAGCCTCTGTGAAATTTCAGTCACAGCCAAGGTCTTTATTAGTAAAATAGAAGTTGCTGAAAGCTGTCAATTATGCTTGTGTTTTCTTGACCAACCTCCTGAATGCAAGTAAAATGGAAGGAGGTGATTTGCCTGATGAAATCTATGTAGTGGCATACTCCAGGACTTTACCAAGATACATGTAGACTATATACTGGGGTTAACTATGGCGTATCCAGGTGTTCTCTGTATAGAAGCTAGATTTCTGGAGTAAAAGATGTCTTGGGACACATGCAGATGCAGAACTGGGAGAGGGTATGCACTCCTGCCTTGGAGTCGAGTGGATGCCAAGTCTGGTCATACAGATGTAGCTCAAACCTCTTCTGTTTCTGCTTATAATGACAAAAATAGCATTGCTAAATAGTACTGCCTTTCTTCCTGCCATGAAATCCATTAAAAAGAAAAGATGGGCACTTGTTCTTGTCTTTTATGCTGAAGAAATTAGTTGCATTGGAAGCAGTGCTGACAGAAGGAACCTCAATGTTAGATGTTCTGGCACTACTTACTCAGCAGAGAGGAATAAGGAGGGAGAATATCAGAAAGCAGAGGATATATGGGCAAGCAAGAGAAGCCATGTCATGAAAGGTTTCATCAGAAACTGAAAGTTGTCTCCTTGGTTCTCTTCGTAATTTATTTTAGTTGTTTTCCAGCCGTTGCCTCTTATGCACATAGTGTATTAGTGAAAAACACAGGAATAGTACTGTTGGTGCTCAGCCCCTGCCAAAGTATAAAAGCTGGAGTGGGGCTCCCCTCAACTCCCATTTACGTTGAGCACTGAAAAAATAAAAATGCAGATGCCCAGAACAGGGGGGAGCGGGGGAGGGAATAAGTAGTCGCAGTGAAACACATCCTTGTACTCGCCAAAACTTTGTTCTGCCAAAAGCCCCATGCTTTTCCTATAGCCAGTTCACATCCCATTATTTTACGCTTAAGAGATTATTATTCTTCTGAGATGCTGAATCAGATATATAAGTTAGAATAGGAAAATATTAGGCCTAATGTATCTCTTCACTCATTTTTAGTCCGCTGATAGTGAGACAAAGTTGACTTGGCTTTGTAGAAGTGCAGTGCTAGATTCAGATTAGTTATACACTAAATACATTGCATGATAGTTCGGAAAAATCTGTTCAAAAGCCCCCAAAGAAGCTGCTAGTTCTCTGAAACAAAACATCCCCCTTCTATATTTTCATCTGCTCATTTTCTGTTCTTCCTTTTGCAAACCCCCTAAATGAATGAGGGATTGTTTGTTTTCAGTTAATTAAAACTATTACCTAGATTATTTCATTATCCCAAGTTTATTGAATTATTCTGCTTCTAGAGGGAGTAAGAAAGATTTGATCAGGTAGATATGTATACCTCAGGAAAGTATCTGTTTAATGTGGGAGTTGGCATGGGTTTGTGCCAAATTTTATTTTAGATTTTTTTTTCTTTTTAGTACAAAAGGCAAGATGTGAATAAAGGTCATCAGATATTTAATCTGTTTCTGTCTCTCTGAAGTGAGTGCTAGTGTGTCATTAGCCAGGTATGTTGTTGGGTGCATTCTTACTGCTTCCATTGCTTTCCTTGCTCCTTTCCTTCCAGTCAGGGTCTCTCTCTTCTGCCTCAACTTAATGGATGAAGGTAACTAAACCAGATGGTGTCTCCCGTGGGCTTGCATACGTTTTAGGGTGGAAAAGGCACCACAGCCACAGACAGACCTACACTAGACCCCTAGCAGACTCTCCAAAACCTCTTTTCCATGTAGCCCTTGCTACGCAGCACGTCCCAACATGTCTAATTGCACTTTAGTGAGGGATTAAAATCCACAACTATGACCTGCCTTGGAAGGACAGTGGGGAAGAGGGAGGGTGTTGCCTGTCCAAGTCCTGAAGTGCCTGGCATTTCTGGCTCTCTTCCTCCTAGCCAGTCTTCCCAACTCCTGTTTTCGTATGTTCAGCTTGACGTTTTTTTAGCTTCCACTGTAGGAACTGCTACTGAGGGGATGTAAGTGAAATTGTCAACCAAATGTTTTCATCATCACCTTTGAGGCTTTGCTATTTCTTACGCTCCATCATTTTTCTCACTCAAATCTGTTATTCTGAGTGTGTCCCTCAGGGAAGTGTTAAAATATCATAGTGACTTCTGCTGCAGCCCCCACCTCACTTCTTTCTCTAACAAGCACGTCCACGAGTTTGAGACCCAGGCAGGGTGCACGGAGCTGTCACACCGATGGCTATTGAGCTGGGTTCCACTCTTTGACTTCTAACCATGTCTGCTAAAGCCTGCTTGCAAGTCTCCTTGTTGGAGCCCAGGGCGCGGGCAGTGCTGAATTGCTGCCTTCACACCTCTGCCTCACCTCCCGTCCTGGGCGGCCTTTTCCATCATGTTTTCAGTTTCCTTCCTAATAATTCCTAGTTTCAAATGTTTTCTCTATCCTGTCATGCTAAGCCAGCATTTTCTACAATGACTTCAGGGTGCCCTAGTAGTACTACCTAGTGTAGAGCCGCACCTGCGCGCGCATGTTGAGGGTTACTGTTTCCAAATGTGCCACAGGGCACTTGCCCATACAGTAATTATCAAGCAATAATATGTTGACATGCAATTTTTTGCCATTCTTTGTAGCCAGTTTAGGTTTGATTCACCTGAAGGATTTTGTGTCACAGACAGTTTGGCACTTTGCTGTCTTCTCAGATTATTGATTCATGCAGATGCTGAGGATGCAGAATGGGGTGTACCACAGACCCTGCTGGTAGCCCACCTCTGCAGCAAAAACTGGCCCTTTCTTTTCCTGTCTTTTAACTGGTTTTTAATCCAGGAAGGGATGTTCCCTTCTTTCCTGGCCACTTTTTTTTTTTTTTGAAGTTAACTGGAAGTTCTGGTGTAATTGAAGACAGAATGTAGACCTTTGGGTCCAGAGGAGAGCCACAAAAATGATCAGAGAGTTGGAACACCTCTCCTGCGAGGAAAGGCTGACACAGTTGAGGCTGTTGAGCCTGGAGAAAAGAAGGCTCCAGGGAGACCTTATTGCAGTCTTTCAGTACTTAAAAGAAACATGGGGACAGACTTTTTAGTAGGGCCTGTAGTGATAACACAAAGGGCAATGGCTTTAAACGAAAAGACTTAGACCAGATATAAGGAATAAAACTTTTACGATGAGGGTGGTGAAACACTGGAACAAGCTGCCCAGAGAGGTGGTGGAAGCCCCATCCCTGGAAACATTCAAGGCCAGGTAGGAGGGGCTCAGAGCAACCTGATCTAGTGGAAGGTGTCCCTGCTCGCTGCGGGGGTGTTGGGCTAGATGACCACTAAAGGTCCCTTCCAACCTGTACTATTCTATGATTCTAAGTTAATTAAACAGGAGAAATCTGGATTCCGTTTGTCTTTTCTTCTGGAAAGAAGTTGTGTGTGGGGTAGAGCTTTCAGAGATTGTAAAGGAGTAAGACGATATTCTGTGCAGGCAGAAAAGCATACCTTCTTCAGACGATTCAGTTTCTGTTGTGGTGTCTTGGAAATAGTATGGGTATTTCTGCTAAGCACTCTGCATCATTAAATACTCTAAGCTCTTTGCATTATTAATTGTTCTCACATTCTGTCAAGCAGGAAAACAGCCAAGGGTGCATAATCTTAATTCCCAGTCCCCTTATATAATTTAACTAGTGTTCAGTGACCTTTAGCTGGAGAATGATTTTTCAAAAGCCTTTTCAAAACCTATTTTTTACATGACATCCATACTTTCAGCTATGCCTGAGATTTTGCCAAGCTTAGGGGAAGGTCAGGACGTTATATAAAACAGATCATCTTGCTTCTAGCCACACTCCAATAGAGGAATAAAATAGATCAATAAAGCATGTTGAAGCCAATATAATCCAGATTTTGGAAATTCCTTTTAGCAGAGCACTTGCAGGTATTAACAGAAAATATGTATTAAGGATGAGTGGCTGCACTAGCTGCTGTCACTCAGAGACTGAGAGTTTTCTCTGCATGCAGGTATTGTGCCCAGCTCAAAAATATGTTGTTCAGGTGGCAGTCTGGATATATTCCTTATTGTGGTCAGACTGGTAAAAGGAGAATTATGTCAAAACTTTGATCACCCTTCAAACTTAGCTAACTCTTTTTTGGAAGCTTGGAAATTTTTCACCGAGATGTTTCTATCTATGTAGTCCTGATTGGGCAACCACCTTTTTTGCCCTCTTTTAAAGTAACAGGTAAAATTATTTAAACTCTCTTTGCTTGAAGATATTGGTGGACAAATAACAGATGTACAAATAATAACAAAATGATAAAATTTAGTAATATGCCATCAGTGATCCAAACAGCAGAATTCATTACTCTTTTTAAGTAAGAGAAAACCACAATCCTTCGTGTATTCCAGAGCAAGGCAACCCCAGGGAGAAAGAAAATCCCGAAAGTGCTTAATGCTTGACTTGCTGTGGCATATTTCCGATTTTAATAATGAAAAATTCCAATTGTCACCTGCTGAATTTTCTAGCTATTCACCTTTTATGTACATAAATCTTCAAAGGTAAATTCAGGAAATTAGGATAAAAGCAACAAAAAGAGATGAGCATTTGCTATCTTTTCTAAAAAATGTTTTACTTGGTTTGAATGGATCCTGTTACAAGATATGGTCCATAGGTTGCACATTTTGAAATACATCTTAGGCTGATCATTTATATTTCAAAGAAATGGAGATGAGCATAGAAAAGTGGGCAGCAGTGATTTCTTTATTAATTTTAAGGGAAACTATTCTATCATACATTGTTCATGTAGGAAAGAAAACCTCAGGTGTTAAACAGTTGCAACACAGTGAATTTTTGTAATCTAAAAAAAATTTGGGGTTTTAAATGAGCTTAATTTTTCTGCAGAAGATACTCTTCCAGTTCCTCTCCTTGTGATGCCCATAGAAATGTAGGCAAAACTGAATTACTCTGTCCTCAGAAGGCCAGGACTGACTAGTCAGACAAAAACAAATGACTAATATCTCATTAATTCTAAAGTAGCTGAGCTAAAGCTGCTGTAGAACTATTTATTTATTTGTTTATAATGTTCCTGGCCCAAAGTGTTTTGCTAAGCATTGACATGTTGGGTAACTTGCGTAAGTTTCCTATAACTCTGGTAATTCTAAGTGCAAGAGGTCTATAAAACAGTAAAATTACTCCTTCTGCCAGGTGAGGATTGTTTTCCAGGGCAAATGTTATACTTTGTTATACTATTTAATATCTTAAGGGTTCAAGCTTCCAATAGAGCCTGCAAGTCTGTAACTGTGGAGAGCAGAAGACACTCGTCAAAATGAAGAAGTCAACCTTGAGCACGTGGGCCATGGGCAAGAAGTTTAATGCCTTTTCCTGTTTTCCATTTCATCTCATTGTTCTCAGTCTTATTTCTCACTACTCCTTGAAATTTAATCCTTACACATATGAGTAGTTAATCCTAATGGCGTCCAAAGGGTGAAGCATTATATGCCAATCTGAGGTCTCAGACCTTGAGGGTGTAAAATGGGAGCGTGATTCTGTTCTTTCTCAGGAGACAATGGGCACATGAAGTCCTTTTTTTTTTTTTTTTTTTGGTGTTGTGATGGGAACAAAACACATGACACTTATGTTGGAGTTCTAATGCCCAAGGCTAAATTTATAGCACTGACAGTTGCTATAGATGTAGTGCTGTTTGTGGAGTGATCAGACTTGGTCTGGAAACTGCTGACTTGGATCTCTAGCTCAACCGTTTCTGAAGTTAATTTCCTGAGTAAAGTCTCAACATAACTGCTAGAGCCATTAAGTAACTTCTGAAGAGATTTTAACTTGCAATGAACTTGTTACAGTTTGGAGACATTCCTAAAGTAAATGCCATCCAGATTTTACATGATATCACATCCAAAACATACTCCCTGAAAATGGACACACTCTAACGAGAGGAAACAAATACAGAGAATGGACTTTTTATTCGTCAGTTATTAATAACTTTTACTTCAAAACTCATGTACTTTTTTAAAAAGAAAAACACATGCTGCTCCAGTAAGAAGTCTCAAGTAAGTCGTTCTTAACTATTGTTACTACCTAAAGCAGATAGAAATGAAGCTCGCAAGTGCCGGAGAGAGAAGGTCAGCAAAACCTTTTCTGTTAAATTCACAAGTTGCAAAATGTTTCACTTCTAAAGCACATCCAAGCCTAAGAGCAGTCTCTTTCTCAATAGATTAAGTAATCTTTCTTTATTTGAAAGAATTTAATTGTGTACTGTTAGAAGGTGATACGCTGTTTTCCAATAATTGTTTATAGGGACATTTATTGCAGGAAAGCTTTTAGTTGCTGAGTTTTTTGATAGGATTTAATTTTATTGCTTTTATTCACTTCCAGAAAACTTTAAATGTGAGGTCTTGTAAACTAACCTGTGTTTTCACAGTGATATGTAGGATTGCAGACCTCTATTTTAGAAGTGAGGTATAAGGATCTATAACTATGAATTTAACAAGCTGTCAAGCATTAGACATTTAAAATGAAACTGTTGTTTACCCTTAACTATCTAGAGATACTCAAATGCAGACTTTGCACCGGTTTTTAAAAAGTCCAGTTCTGTAGTGCAAGGGGCACTTATTTACCTTTTCACATCTTTTCTAGTGTTATGCATAATATCTTTTTTCTAGATATGTAAAATATGATTGAACATTGAATATATGCCTGAAAGCATTCTGACTGCAAGTAGTCATTATATATTGTGCATTAGTGGGACTCACTTGGAGCTGAATAGTGTCGGATTGTTTATATTCAACAGACACGAATAAGATACTATTTCCTGATACAGAGGAGCATTCCTTGTGAAGTTGGCTTTGCAAGCAGAGCTGTCGAGAAGGCAGGTTGTGCTGTCCTAAGTGCAGCACTCTGCCGCTTCTGGATCCAGACTAATTCTGCTGCGTGGCTCTCTGCCGCTGTTTGTCCATATACTGGCTCAGGGATCTCCACCCAGCTCTTCACGGGCAGTGGGAGTTTGCCCTTTGCCTCTTTGACTGGGTTTCATTTGCTCAAATGTAGACCTCTATGGTGTGTCTCCATCTGAGGAAGCTGCTAGATTCCACTTGCAGTCAATGGAAGAAAGGAAGAATGCTTGGGGCACGAATGATCTCGTTCAGAAGGCAGATGTGTGAAACAGGTCAGAAGACCCTTCCCCTAAAAATGCCTTTTTCTCTGCTGTCAGAGATTGCACCCTATGGTGCAATCTACCATTGAATGTTATGAAGCCTACCTTATGCGACCTGTCAAGATTAGTCATCTAAACGTAAATGTTGGCTGTTAAATATATGCTTTGGGGAAATTCAGAATGGGGTCATAAACCCAGGAGAAGTAGTAGCCTGAGGAGCAGAAAACTGTGAATATGAATATTTACCTACTTTAGGTCAAGGCTTGCTTCAAAATGTTGGCCTTTCTCAGTTTACCATCTTGTAAGGTATAAAAATACTGCTTTTTAATTGCAAATGATTTTGCGCTCTCCATAAGGCAAACCAGGCCTGCAGCCATAGCCTCATAAGAAATAGACCATCAAGGTATGGCAAGTCTTACTCTCTTTGCACTGGTCATTAAAGATAACGATACAAAACCTGACTTATTAACTCTGATTTTCATGTGTGTTGCTGTCTGTACCCAGAGGACAGTAGGATATTAATTACTGCAATAGCTGTTTCTGAATGTACCATTATTCAGTAAAGAGTATTTGGTAGCTCTTTCCCTTCACTTTCTTTGAAAGTGTGTATATGGAATTGGTCATAAACAGCTCCACCTAAAGAAAAAGGCTGAGGGGTAGTCTGTTTCAGGATGTGTCTGTGGAATAAGTTTTGCATCTGTGTGATATTTACGTTATAGTGCAGCTCTTATGTATTGACCTTTTGGCTCTGGGAAATGTTAAAGATGCTGAGTTGTCTCTTAGGTGCAAAACAGCAGCAGTGTTTCACATACAAGCTAAAATCATATCACTAATAAACATTCATCTCTTCTCTTTTACCAGAAGTAGTCTGAAGCCCTTCATCCAATTTATGTGATACCTGTAATAGAAGTTCTCAGTTTGGCCATTGGAATCTTAATCATGCAGGATGAAAGCACGTTAAAATGGTGAACTAATATAGCTGCTTGGGACTGTGAGAAGGAAAAATTAATAAGAGACCATGGGATCAAGGTTGGCTAGCTGTGACTGAAAATTAGAAGTGTTGAGCACTGTGTGATTTCTTTGGTATAAATGGAATGAAAGCAATTTTGAAAGCTTAACAAGTCTGTCTCCCTGTTGCTCTTTGTAATTCAAAGCAAGTGTCTTTGCTGGTAATTTCTGCCAGAGTCTCCTGAAACCCCAATAGTTAGGGAGAATAATTCTGTTTATTTTCTAAATTAAAATACTTCTTTCTTCTTACTCCTCCTGAACACAGGAGTCAGAATTAGTTTTAGAGAGGAAATGCAGTTTGAATGTGATAAGCAGTGGCATCTAGGTAACTTGCAGAGGAACTCTGCAGTGTGCCATGGAGTCACAGATCCCCTTTCGAGATGCCTGGGGGAATGTGCCACAGCTTCTAGCCTGTCTGGGTGCCTGGATTTCCTTTTGGTGGAGCTGGGGTGCAGCTGGACTGTGGGCATGGGCATGGAAACTGCAATCTGATACTTTAAATTATGCCTTGTTCTGAAATGCCTTGCAAAGTGATCTGTCCCAGTCTTGTCCATTTGATACATAAATTTTAAGAACTAAGTGTACTTGGTCTAAAGGGTGGTCTAACTTCCACCTGCTTAAATGCTGCATGCCTTTTCGGTATATTGCATTATCCAAGTGCAAGAAGAAGAAATCTGGCCTTTTTCTAAGAGAAAATATTGAGTGTCCCAGTGCCAATGGACTGTGATGGACGATGCAGTATCAGGAGTAGTACTGCTATGAGGAATGTTTTTGCAAGCTTACAGTTTGCAGGCAGCGAAGGACAGATAAAAGACAAGTGACTCAGGTTCTTAACTGCAGTAGGCACCTATACCTGCTGAGATAATCTCTGTATGGTTGGCAGACGTGGTACGGCATCTAGGGGATACCTGTGCCCAGCTGGAACATCAGCTGAGGCAGGAGGATACCTGAAAGCATTACAAAGGGACTAGACATCAGTGTCTAGGCATGTGAATTAATCTCAAAGTGGTGAGAATTTAACAATGACCTCCAGACCCTTCTTCTAATTTATTAAGCTCCTTAGTACAACCAGTTCTCATCACCTCTTCTGCTTTATGTCTGCTAACGCTTGTTTTAAAAAGTCAGCAAGGCCAAATTTGGGGCCATTGTAAGGGAAGGATAGCTGGGTTGACACATTTTAACTGCAGCAAAATTCATACTCAGAACTCATAAGTTCTGCAATAAATAGAAGATTTTTGTGTTGTATTGGTTTTCAATTCACAAAGAGAGGCTGGGTGCTCTTTAAATTGTTCTGGGGCTTTTCTTAACATGAGTGAATAAATAGCAAAACATCTCAGTAGAGTTTCCGGAAGTTGCTTAAACAAGCACCTCTTTGGTTCCATGATATATCAAATCTGCCTTACAAAATGACAGCTGCTACAGCTGATGAAAATATAACAGCTATGGTACAGAGAAAAGGTCATAAGTTACCGTAGTACCTATACAATAGTTAACTACTGACCAAGAACTACTGTCTGCTACAGAGGGGTAGTAGTTCAAGTGCATGGCCAACACGATCATCTATGTCTTTGTGTAGTCAAAGCAAATAATTTTATTTTCAGAATAAAAAAAGTAAATTTATGCTTATTTTCAAATTAATTATTTTATATTGAAATAAAAATAGCAAACATATTGCTTCTCTATATATATCTTCATTTTCTCTCTTAGGAGAAGATGAATATATATAAATGAATGGGAGAAGTGAGCTGCTCATGCATCACTTGATTTCCAGCAGTGCGTTAAATTACAAGGATTTAGTCTTGCAAGACTCTGTAAAGCTGGGTGAAATTTTTCAGTGAAAATGGGGGAAAGAGGAGAATCTGTGACATAAATAATTCCTGGTTTTGGACAAACTCTTATTGAGAGAACTCCTGTAAGGCACAATGTGGCCTAAAGTCATCACGCAGGGAATTTAAATGTGCAAGGGCCTCATGAAAATACTGTTAGAAATGCACTTCCAGACCTAGTAAGGAAAGGCAGACTTACTCAGGTAAGAGAATACTACTTGGAATAATACCTCAATAATTCTGCTTGCTGATTAGGTGTGCATTTATTGGCAATTATTGTTGTGCTTGCCCCCACAAGAACCTTCTTTGTACTTCACAGTTTTTCTTTTTAATTAGTTCTCTTCTTTGGTCCTAACATGTAGGAGAATTAAACAAGGCTCTCCAGGCTGCTAGTGAGATCAAAATCTGTAAAATGAAATGGAAGATGGAAAAAAAACTTTGTCTGAACATTAAACAAAGAAAAATAATTATGATGAAGATCATAATAATGAGTCGTCAGTTACCGCAGCAGTCTGGCCACAAAACTATAAAAAGCAAAAAAAAAAAAAAAAAAAAAA
>Ga0065711_1041864_pt1 | contig 15822 bp, 16 predicted proteins | sample Hoacrofraction12_FD_59098 | JGI IMG/M metagenome (GOLD analysis project Ga0065711, IMG submission 59098) | Hoatzin crop microbial communities from Cojedes, Venezuela - Epithelial fraction 12 v2 (version 2) | ecosystem: Host-associated > Birds > Digestive system > Esophagus > Crop | place...
AAAAAAAAAAAAAAAAAAAAAAAAAAAGGTACAGTTCAACTGGAAATTGGCATCCTTTTATATTAATGTTTGGCACTACTAGCTTCACTGCATGTGCTTTCTAGACTGTTTGAAAATTAGCGTTGCTGACTGTATGTCTCAGTTAAACACCAGTTTTCTGCTGTACCCTGAAATATCTTGTGGGTGTTCCGAAGTGCATCTCTTCAGGAATAATTCTAAGACGAATCTGTCCCAATGAGAACAAGGGAGACTGCAATTCTGAGCTTCTGAAGTTACTTTACTCTGAACAGTGCTTCTTTTGCCTTCTTCATCCTCTGTCCTCCCATGTGTGCGTATTTCTGGTAGGACTTACTAGAGAGTGGTCTTTGTTACTTATATGTAGTAATTTCTGATGGTAGATCTGTCTTTTTTCTCATAGGTAGGCCTCTTTGTGGATTTCTTTGTACGGCTATTTACCCAGCTCAAGTTCCAGGTGGTGCAAAGCTGTATCTTTTACCTAGTGTATGGATTCCTGTTGAACTCAAGTGACCTTTTCCTCTCTGTTGCTATGTTTTGCTCAGAACAGCTGAGTCTCAGACTTCTGCCATTGGTCATGTTATTGATGATTAATCAAGTTTTTGACTTGCCTATGTAATTCAGCCCTCGAAACCAAGAAATAGTTCCAGTATCACGTACATAGGCAAAGGCTAATCCCTGAAAGAACAAGTGGTTTCCGTTCTTTGTAGCTTAGTCTTGAGCTCTGAAAAGGAAACCTGGCTTCCTGATGTGTTGTGTCACCTGCCCTGGCTGGATTAGGAAGTGCAAGCTTGGCTCCTGATACCAGTGGGACCCCCAGACAGTACCAAATGATTGTGTGTTGGTGGGGGAAATGTTGTTGTTTTCCTTGACCATCCTTGCAGCAGTGGAAGAGTGCACTGAAAAAGGCTGTCTTGCCTTGTCCTTGCTGGAGCTGCTGGGGTTCAACCTGACCTTCGTTTTTCTTGCCAGTCTTCTGGTCCTGATCCAAGTAAGACTTAGGTCCACTGTTGCTCCATACACAGTCTCTCTTTGCTCAGGTCCTGGGTATGAAGTTTCCTTGTTGCCAGAAGCACTTTCTGCCCCAAGACCTCAAGCTAGCTTCACAGTGCTAATTGATGTAGCTGAGCAGGGTGTCTTGATCCCTTGCTGTGCTTTCTGATAAGATACTGGTGGTCAGCTATGAAATTGATGCAGCACAACACCAGTGTTTCTTTTCTGCAGCCTGTAGCAGCTGGATCAGGAATTCCTGAAATTAAGTGCTACCTCAATGGGGTAAAGGTTCCAGGAGTTGTGCGTCTCCGGACGGTGGTGTGCAAAGCTATGGGAGTGCTCTTCAGTGTGGCAGGAGGTAAGAAGGGCTGTGGTGTCTTGGTCTTCTTGGGGTAAGGAGTCACTGAAGGGGGAAAAATGCTGTCCCTGCTGTACATGAGGCACAAAAGGGTTCTCCTGCCTTTCTGGTAAAATGATTTTGATGGGCTGGGAATGAGTGCAGAGTGATGAGCCCTGAATGCATATATAGAGTAGCAAATAGACAGAAGGATCAGGGCTATTGGGGGAACAGGTACTTTTCTGGGTGGTCTAGTCAGAAGTGGCTCTTTGTGGCCCAGTCTGAGAGGAAGACACGAGATTTCTCCAGAAGATGTCTAGAGCAGCCTGAAGGAGGCTACGTTCTAGGCAGCTGGGCAGAGTACCTTGGAGAGTTCGGACTCCTTGTAACAGCTGTCTTTGAATGGTTCCACCCACTTGGAGTGCCAAGTCTGTGGAAGTCTTCACAAACATTTGGGGTGTTGAGGGGACAGGGTCAGCACCTTCCTTCACCCTGAGGGGAGAGAGAGGAGCTGCAGGCTTGGCAGAGGAAACTGTGCCATGGCACAGGAGTGGTGAGCTGATCTCTCCTGGCATTGTCAGCAAGAGAGAGGGGTGGGGTGAGTGTGTTGCCTCATCAGTCCTGTTTTTCCAGGTCTTTTTGTCGGGAAGGAGGGTCCAATGATACACAGTGGTGCTGTCGTGGGTGCGGGTTTGCCACAGGTTAGTGCTGGCCTGAGTCGCTGACCTGGTCACACCACTGCTTTGTAAGAGTACTGAGAGGAGTAAGTTTCCGTCTCCTACGTTTCTAAATCTTTACTTTGTTTGTAGTTCCAGAGCATCTCTTTGAGGAAGATCCAATTTAACTTTCCCTATTTCCGCAGTGACAGGTACTGTACCCAGGATGTGGAGGAGGGGAGGGGAGGATAAGTGAGCAGAATTCCTTTGGAGAAGGGTGGTGGCCTGGGATGAATCAATCAGTTGGTTTTTCAGTTTCTCTCTAGTATCCTGCAGTTTCATTCTGCAGCAAGACAACACCAAGACTTGACTGTTCCATGCTGCTCTGTTCTCCATGTTCTTTGATGTTGTCTTGTATTACTCAGCAAATCTCTACCCATTTAAAACCTTTAATCTGAATGGTTAAATGACTTCATTGTTGGGAACGAGCTCAGTTACTCACCCCTTATGACCAAGATATACTCCAGAGAAGGCTGGTTCACTTGAATGTGAACAAAATCTTGCCCTACCTTCTCTGTAGTTCTTTCAGGTGATGCTGGAGCCTCATGGGCTTGGATGGTTCCTCACGTAGTGGGCAGTTGTCTAGTGCCAGAGTTTTGCTCTGTATTGGTGCTATAGAGAAAAAGCATGATGCTGCAGCAACTTACTGAATACGTGGTGTTGCCTGCCATGGCCAGCACTGCTGCCAGCTGTCACTCCTGTATCCCTGGGATATATCCATAACCAGGAGTGGTCTCTTACTTTGCAGAACCTAAGCACCTCCAGAGCTCTATTTTGTTAAACGGAGATTTTTTTTCCTCTTCATTTCAGGGATAAAAGGGATTTTGTATCTGCTGGAGCTGCTGCAGGGGTTGCGGCTGCCTTTGGAGCCCCAATTGGGGGCACTCTTTTCAGCTTGGAAGAAGGTTCCTCCTTCTGGAACCAGGGACTTACATGGAAAGTGGTGAGTAATGACTCTGGTTCTTTCTGTGTGTCTCTTCCTTGAGCTGGACCTTTGGGAGGGCTTGTCCGTGAGGGCATTCAGATTATCCTGTGTTTCCTGCTGAACTCTACTGGCAGGAGAGAGGTTGCCTGCTCTGAGAGCTCCAGGATTACTACGGATCAAGAGCAGAGATGAGTCTGGTACTATCTGGAACCGTGGGGCAACTCTGTAGGCAGCAGATTTAGTGTACCTGGGAGAAAAGGCTTTTGTGCCTGGGCTTTTTGCAGTCCGATCCTTTGGGAGCAGACAGAGTAAGCAGGTGCTGGATTCCTTTCTGCTTTTCTCTGCCTTGGGTAGCTGTATTGCAGCAGTGACCTGTGCCTTCAGGTTGCCGATTGCTTTGCCTCCAGTCCCTACTTTCATGAATTTGACAGTATTTTAAAAATGTATTTAATTTCTTAATGCTTTTGGTATTTCTTATGCCAAATGCCCTGTCAATGAGATACAGTTAGTCTAGTCTTTCATAGTGTGGATGAAAGTAGTGAGGGGATTTGCCAAGATAGCAACTCTCTTGGTGCCAATGAAGACCTCAATTCCAACTCTCAACAAGCTGTGTTAGTGTCTTGTAATTGATTTGCAACTGCAAATTAGCATCTTTGGAGGAAAAAAAAAAAAAAGAAAAGGAGCTTTTGCTGCAAGAATTACTGGGTGAAATTCCAAACTTCTTGTGTGGGAAACCAAATCAGATGACCGTAGTAGTCCATGTTACCCCTGCTCGCTTTTGCAGCAGGGAATGGGCCTTAAACCTCAGTAGAACTATTTTCCTAAAGCTTGAGAAGGCTTTGAGGTTCCATTCCGCAGGCATAAGTCTCAAAGAACAGCTGACTGTGCCAGTCTTAATTTTGTGAATACTTAGTTCTTCCTTTTCTTTTTTACTTCCTCAGCTCTTCTGTTCCATGGCTGCCACCTTCACCCTGAATTTTTTCCGCTCTGGGATTCAGTTTGGAAGTTGGGGGTCTTTCCAGCTCCCTGGGCTGCTGAACTTTGGGGAGTTTAAGGTAAGATTTAGTGTTGTCCCTTCCCTCCAGTCTCTCATCAGTTCAGTGTTTCTTTCTGTTTTTTTCGGATACATGCTTATGTTTCAGTGAAGGGCTGTTGATATTTAGCTGCAATACATTGATAGCCTGAGACAGAATTGTTCCTCTTAGGTCATAGCTGCTGAAAGCCTGAATACAGAAGTGCTGGTAGGAAATTGCGGCAGCTACTGTAATGCTTAATTTTAATTTTGTGCTTTTCTGCATGTAGTGCTCTGAGTCTGATAAGAAATGCCACCTCTGGACAGCTGTGGACTTGGGCTTCTTCATTCTGATGGGGATTGTAGGAGGCCTTCTTGGAGCCACCTTCAACTGCCTGAACAAGAGACTTGCAAAGTACCGCATGCGGAACGTGCATCCCAAGCCAAAGCTGGTCAGGTATTTGTGCTCACTTGAGTTTGTGCAGGGTCTCTGATCTGTGTTCAGTGTCCCAAAGCAAAAGCATCAGTCTAGAAGACACAGTGAGAGGGGTTGGAGGAAATCCCAGACCTGTTATTTTTGAAATCATGAAACAAAGCCTCCATAGAAATTAAACGTGAACGCCAGAAACCAGATGTAACAATGCCTTTGCATTTTTGTAGTTACTCTTGTGGTACAGAGAGTGCTGCGAGCCCCCTTATAAGGGCTATGAAGGGAGCCCTTTGTAACAAAGGCTATAGCTGAGCAAGCCAGAGCTTTGTCTCCGTGCAGTATTTTTTTGTCTTGTCCAAATAGATGTGGAAGGAATAGCTGATCCCACTCTTTTTTTTTTAATTATCTTGGTTAATTAAATCCACAAATGAGCTAATATCTGTGCTATTTAGAGAGGGAATTGCCACGTAATGGGTGTTTGTTTACTCTAGACAGTTCCTAAATAACAAACCCAGGTTTTTTTAAAAAAAAAAAAAGTATTTTAGTAGTTAGAAAAGAGATACAAGAGACTATGCATCAACCTGTCCAGTCCTGTCTAGACTTTTACCCTGTAAGGATCTACAGATCGTTGTTTCCATGTCAACAGCTTCATTGCTGAACCCTTCCGTGTGGCTTTTTATACATGACTGTTACATGTTCTGTGGATAGAAATAGCTCTTTTTTAGGCCTTCAGCTTGACTTGCAGAGTCCCCTGCTTTTGATGTTACGCTGTAGTGACTGCTGTTTCTTGCAACCTTATTAGTTGTGTGCAGAGCTGGGAATGGGTTACAAGGCTAAGTGTGGCTTCAGTGTATGGTTTCTATTATGTACTTGCAGAGTCTTGGAGAGCCTGCTGGTGTCGTTGACTACCACGGTCGTGGTCTTTGTAGCCTCCATGGTCCTGGGGGAATGCCGTCAGATGTCTTCCACCAGTCATAGTGGCAATGACACTTTGAGCCTGCAGGTGAGAGATCTTACATGAAGATTGTATGTCCCCATCACGTTGTTCACCCTCCAGAGAAGCCAGGCACATAATGAGCTTTTGACAGCATGCAGTACCTTAACAGAACTTCAGTGAAAGCCTATGGACAATTGCAGGAGCTTAGGGTAATAATTAAAGCTGCGCTTTGTGCTTTCGTACTTTGGTGAAGCAACTCAAGGTGTGAATCAAGGAGCCTCTGGATGTTGCAGGCCCCATCTCTGCTATTGATATTTGGTCTGAACTTCCCAAAGTGTGGGCTGACAGCGCTATACAGAAGAGTTACACTCATTCTGCACGAAGTCTAATGCAGGAGAGAGTGGATTTTAACTGTCCATGTCTTTTGTGTCCTGCATTAGGGTATGTCAGAAGATGTGAATTCAAGCATCAAAACTTTTTTCTGCCCGAATGAATCCTACAATGACATGGCCACACTCTTCTTCAACCCTCAGGAGTCGGCTATCTTGCAGCTCTTCCACCAGGATGGTGAGCAGCTAAGAGGCAGTGCCCATCCCATGCTTAGGCTTCAGAGCATCATCTTGCTTGAAACAGCCTTGCCATAAGAACCACAAGGGTATAAGAGCATCTTCAGGCCTTCGTGGCTCTGGGGGACTGCTAGTACAACAGTTGAAACCTCCTTCATGGGAAGAAAGGCCTGCTTTTCCTCTCTTTTTCACTTACTCATTGTCTTCGTGTGTGTTTGGACTGGGAGACTAAGTAGCTGTTGTGAGATGAGCCTGCTGTGAGCTGAAGGGTGAATGGTACAAGACTACTGTCTTTGTCTGGCAGACCTGTGCCCCTTTAGTCATGATTCTTCTTGTGTTGCAGGTACTTTCAGCCCAGTCACACTGTCCTTGTTCTTCCTTCTCTATTTCTTACTCTCCTGCTGGACATACGGGATCTCTGTGCCCAGTGGTCTTTTTGTGCCATCACTGCTTTGTGGGGCTGCCTTTGGACGCCTGGTCGCCAACCTCCTCAAAAGGTGCATAGAGTGTGCGTATGTGTGCGAGAGGTGTGCTGCAGACATACGCTGAGCTCGCAGTCAGGTTATTCTAATCTCTGGGCTCTGTGTTTTGACCTAGCTACATTGGCCTGGATCACATCTACTCGGGAACCTTTGCACTCATTGGGGCAGCAGCATTCCTGGGGGGAGTGGTCCGCATGACAATTAGCCTGACTGTCATCCTAATCGAATCCACCAACGAGATCACCTATGGGCTCCCAATAATGATCACCCTCATGGTGAGTGCAGGGTCTTAGCTCTGGCTTCTTGCAGGCTGCTTGAAAATGTGCTGGCCCTGAGTCTCTGTTCCTTCCAGGGCTGTGATAAGCCAAGGAATCTTGGTACTTGGGGCAGTAACCCAGTAGGCCTTCTGTTTGTTCTGCAGGTAGCCAAATGGACAGGAGACTTTTTCAACAAAGGCATCTATGACATCCATGTGAACTTGCGAGGAGTGCCTCTTCTGGAGTGGGAAACAGAGGTGGAAATGGATAAGTAAGGCTGCTCCTCTTGGCAGGGCTGGGGGTTAGAGTTTGTGGTGGGGTTCTTACCCAGAACCGAGTGCTGTATTGTGGGAGGAAGTTGCTTCATCTCCAATGAATCTGACTGCTCTGAGAGAAGCAGCTGTGAGGAGAACTGCTGAGAGAGGGGTTGGGAATTGTGTGTCAGGCCTGCAGCAAGAAAGGTGCTGGAGCCCTTTCTGAGGAGGGGTGGACAGGTGGAGATCTAAGAGGCGGACTTGTGACGTTCTGCAAGAACTCTGTGACAATGTTCCACTGGACTTCTTGCAGAATTTCATCTTCTTTCCGCCTGTTGTCTTTTCCCAGTAGTGTTTAAACACTTCCTATAAGTTGGAACTTTTTTCCTTGCCTGTAGTGCATCATTGATGCAATGTTATGTTAAATAGAAACAAAAAATTAAAAAGTCAATTGTGTCAGCATGGCTAATAATGTAGTGAAAGTGAGCATAGAGGTACAAGGAGCTGGCAGAACTAAACTGGAGCAAGACTCCTTTGGCATCGCGTTTTGGGACTGGTTTGTTTCCTGGTTTGTCCATTGCCAGCCTTCTGTCATGGACATATGATGCATGCAGCAATCTTAGATTTCTCTTTCCTCAGACTGCGAGCCAGCGACATCATGGAACCCAACTTGACCTATGTCTACCCGCACACCAGGATCCAGTCCCTTGTTAGCATCCTGCGCACAACTGTCCATCACGCCTTCCCTGTAGTGACTGAGAACCGGGGCAACGAGAGGGAGTTCATGAAGGGAAATCAGCTGATAAGTAACAACATCAAATTCAAGGTAATAAGTTGCTTCTTTGATACGTTGATGGGTAAAGAGCTTTGTTTTACAAGTGGAAAGCCCTTTCATTTGTTATCTGGCCTTTTGTCGGTGCAGAATTCAGGTCAGACCTAAGCATCTACTGCAATACAGAATTTTGAAGGACTCAATCTCATTCCATTATCTGGGTCATGGTAAAGGCAGAAGAGTGGGATGCATTCCTAGAGGTAAAAGTTAAGAGGACTGATTAATCTGTTTAGGATAGACATGGAAAAAGTTTGGATTTGGTACTGAAGTACTGAACCCACCATTGAGATCAGTACTAGCTGCCTAAATGCTTCTCTCCTTTCTAGGAGGGGTAGTGGGGGCAGATGCTTTAGTCTCTTGGGAAACTTAAAATTTAAGTTCAGAATGAATAATGAGCGTGCTTGTGGCGTACTCGTGCTCTAGCAAAAAAGGATGCCTCAGTGCCTAAACTCTGGGTTCTCTGTCCAAGGAGAGTACAGTCCAGCTGGCTATTCTTACAAGTATTGCAGCAGCACTAACTAAGGAACACCATGTCTGGTGACACAAAGCTATGATCAAATAGTTCATAGTTGCTCATGGATAACTGTTGACCTGCTTAGGGGAGTATGTGAAAATTGTATTTTGTGTCCAGAAATCTAGCATCCTCACCCGAGCCGGAGAGCAGCGCAAGCGTAGTCAGTCCATGAAATCCTACCCTTCCAGTGAATTGCGAAACATGTGTGATGAGCACATAGCAACGGAGGAGCCACCAGAAAAGGAGGATCTGTTGCAACAGATGCTAGAGAGAAGGTGAGATCCTGGTAGGCATGAACATATGGAAACAGGGTGTTTCCCTATGTTGAGATGTGTTGTGATGCTTCGTACAGTCCCTGTCATTTCATATGTCAGAGGAAACAGTGCTAGTGTCCACGTTTTGGGAGAAGTGACTTCTCGGGTCTCATCAACCAGTCCTGGGGCTCATGCCTGTGACTGAGTCCTAGGCTTGATGGTGTCCAACCTGTTAACTTCCATTTCCTTCAAACACCTATGCAGAAATATTTCATGGAGAGGATGGAATACCTGGGGAAATATCTTGTCTGTAGAAATCGATGCCCTCTTGTCTGTAACAACCTGAGGGCTCTGCAAAGTTCATTTCTCCCAAGAGAGGTGCAAATGACTTGGTGCCATAATACTGATACCACTGTTCTGTTAACTGGGCTGAGTCACCAGGCTTATATTGCAATTGCTTCCAAGTGGAAGCCTACTCTAGTGAATCAGTTTCTAACTAGTGATTGCGACTCTTGTGTTTTGCCAGATGCTTTAGCTTCTGTTAGAATCTGAATAATTTGGCACTGAAAATTGCTGTAGTCGCAAGTGATTTAAAATTGAGGGTTCGGAGACTGTCTCCATTCTGCTGCTGTTGTCATACTCTACCCGTGGTAATGGCTCTTGAGCCCTTTCTGCTATTTTGTTTAGTGGAGAAAAGACTTGCTTGTCCCTAGCAAGAGTCTGTGAAAAGTTCAGGAGAAGGTTGCAAAGAACTGAAATAGCTGTTGTTGTTTTGGAGGCAGGGCGTGTCTCCTCTTAAGTTCATGCAACTTACAACATGTTAAATCTGTCACAGATACACTCCCTACCCCAACCTGTACCCTGACCAGTCTCCCAGTGAAGAGTGGACCATGGAGGAACGCTTCAGACCTTTGACCTTCCATGGCTTGATCTTGCGCTCACAGCTTGTCACACTCCTTGTCAGGGGTGTTTGTTACTCCGAGAGCCAGTCGGTGAGTCTTGCTAATCAGGAATTGTGGCAGAGACATCCCTACCCTCTCAGCTGAGAAGGTTGGGAACAATATTTATGGGTGCCAAAAAGAATTTACCTATTTTTACACTTTAGGCAGTGCATCTGTGTTTTAAAAGCTGCAGATGGATAGTGCGGAGCTTCCTTGCAGCTCTAGAATAAAGATACTTCAATTTCTGTTTAAGCACCCCCAGGAAAAGAGGACAGCTGCTGTTTAAAAAATAAACCAACAGACCCATTTGTTGAATAAAGGTGCAGTCCTGTCAGAACTGAAGAATGGAGGGCAGATGTTAAATACAAACAGGGCAACCAACAGTGTATACTGTGTGGTTTTATTTCTGCGTGCCAGGGCCTTACCAGGAGAGTGTCAGCTGTATCACTGAGATCAGTATGAGCAGTTGTGTTTGAGGCCCACCTTCCACACGGCTGATTTGTTGCTGTCCTCCAGTGTTGAGTGTGGATCTGTCAGAGGCTGGAGAGCAGATCCATTGCTCTCTGAGCTAAACGCCTGTGTAGGTTTGGGCTTGCACTGCTGCATTCTGAGATGCGCTGCTAGGAGTACCTCTGCAGAAGTTGTATGTGTGGGCATGGGAGGGGGAGGAGATCTGGGTAAGCGATTAGGAGGCATGGTTTGCTGGGCTGCTTGCAACCCATGTACTATCTGGGATGGTGACACATCGGTTCAGAGGGATTTGCTTTAATTGCAGAGTGCAAGTCAGCCTCGTCTGTCCCATGCAGAGATGTCAGAGGATTACCCCCGCTATCCAGACATCCATGACCTGGACCTTACGTTGCTGAACCCTCGCATGATAGTGGTAAGAGATGCACTGCACTGTGACAGTTTTTCATTATACAGGTTTAGGACTGTCCAAGCTTTTAAAAAAAGCTGAGAGCATGTTTAAGTCTACCTTTGAGTGTAGTGTCCAACATTCTGTACTTATGCATTCAGTCAGCCTTGTCTTGCATGTGGAAATCAATCCTTGTACCTGCGGCGAGGTAACATCACACACAGGTGCTTTACCTTCAGAATAAGATGTTGCCTGTGTCATTTAACTTCCTTCTACATTAGACTCCTGACTGAGTGAGACTCGACAGGCAGACTGCTGATACCTGTTTGGAGCTCTGTGTGCTGGCAGCTCAGTCAGTGGCAGGCCTGTCATTGTCTTTGTGACAGGAAGGTTGCTGTGTAGGCCAAAGTGCTTTTTTAACATACGTTCTTATTTTCATGGACCTGCATTTATCCAGCTCAAAGGTTTTCTGCAGCATTGGACTTTTAAGACCATGGGTTACGGTGTTCAAACAAACTGTGACAAATTCAGGTTCATGAAATAATTTCGTATTTGTGGAGAAATAGGAGCTGCCCATAGTCCAATACCCTGTCCAGAGATCAGTGAGGAGTTGTAGGAATTGCTTGTTAGCTATTCCCATAGACCATGAAAATGCCTCCTGTAAATAACATAATTGTTTTTCTTTCTTAGGATGTCACCCCATACATGAACCCATCACCCTTTGCTGTCTCGCCAAATACTCACGTGTCGCAAGTCTTCAACCTGTTCAGGACAATGGGACTCAGACATTTACCAGTTGTGAACGCAGTTGGAGAGGTGAGTCCTTATCTCCATTTTGTCTTGGCTGAGCAAGGAAGCCACTGTGTTTTTTGCAACGCTTTGCACCTTTGGGAGAATTAAGATGTCTTTTGACATCAAACAGAAATGCTTTAAAGAGATCAGAATGTGATATTTTAAGGCTCTGAAGTGTTGTTGATTACTGTGACTTTGTTACCATCTTTTGTGTCCAAGCCTGCTTCCCACTTTCCCTGCAAAGGGCAGGACATGCAATCTCTTTCCTGTCTCAGATTGGCAGTGTATAGAAGCTGTTACTGTCTTGTACCTGTTGAGAGACCTTGAGCTCATCAGAGGCCACTAATTTGGCTTCTGCTTTGACAGCTTTATTCAAGGCCAAGAGCAGAATTTCCTTGTGTTGGGGCAGGAGTGTTTTCTGCTGGAAGGGAACTTCAGTTCTGTTCCTACATGTAGGAGCATCAAAATAAAGGAGTCCTTGAACTGTTGGTGCTTGATTCACTGTACATGTCTCATTGCCGTCTACAATGCTCAGGAATAATCAGTAGGTGTCAGTAACTTCCTATAAACATAACGAGAAACTGTTTCCCTTAAGCCTGAACTGGTCTGTCCCTATGAGACAGCAGTGCTTTTCCTGCCTCTTGGGGTTCCTAATAGCTAGTCTGCAGAGCCTGTTGGTTGAAAAAGAGAGATGTTGATTCATCCCATGTTTAGTACAAGATGCTCTTGTAGTACTAGAGAGCAGCCTAGTTCTAAATTCTTTCAATGTGTAAAATGACTGAAGTGTTTCATCAGCTGAAATGTGTGGTTTGACTGTTTCCCCAGCAGGCTGGGAGAGGTTCCCTTTTGTAACCTGCCAGCTAGTGATGGCCAATGTGCAGTTGCCACTTTGCTGGTCTTTACCATTTCTCTGTTTTGGTCTTTAGAACTTTCTAGAATGTATCTGATATGAGCTGTCTGCAGTCATGTCGTGGCATACCAGCAATATCTCTAATGAAGCCATAAGAGACAGCTTTGTTATTTCCAGTTACAGTTTTCACTTTCCAAAGGGTTTAGTTACATCCATATGCTGTCTAACATGGACAGCATTTCACTTCCTAGGCAGGGGTAACTACTGCTGTGTCCGGACACGATAGCAGCAGTTAAGGTGTCTGTTTGGGTATAGTCAAAGCTGTGTCTTGCCTGTAGATAAGTGCTGGGAGAGGGAGGGGCATTGTTTTGGTGAGATTTGAACTTGAACACACTCTAATTCAGCAGTGGTCAAGAACTGCTTGCAGATTCCTTCTTGTTAGGGGGTTGGAAAGAACAACAGCTCTACCATGCACGTCTCTTAGTGGCACATCTGTGATACTGACTTGTATCTTTTTTCCTCTTTTCTTCCTCTTTAAGATTGTTGGGATAATCACTCGGCACAACCTGACCCACGAATTTCTGCAGGCAAGACTGAGACAACACTATCAGACCATTTGATGCCCCTGCCCACCCTGCCCCACTGCTGGTGTGGCTACCTCCCTCTTCCAAGCCTGCACACGCGCTCGCATTCTGCTTGGACCCCACAAGGCCCAAGACTTGCCGTTTGGCTTCTCACATGCATATCAAGCCTGGGGAGCTGGAAAACATCTTGCTAGCCAGAGAATTAGAGGACCTGCCTGAGCCCAGAGCTGTTGACTGGTGTCAGGCACTTGGTTTGACCACTCTTGATCCAGGTTTTTTCTCTTCCTGTGCCCAGGTTATCCCCTTTCATCAGATGTTGTCCTGACACTGTCTGTTCTGCTATTTTGTTTTGGTTTGGGCTTTTTTAAGGGTTGGAAAAAAGAACCATCTAGCTCCGCAGTGTCCTGTGCAGAGAACTGCAGCGTCTTTTCCCTGCCCTCCTGTATGTCTCCCTTTTCCTCTTCCTCCCTTGTTCCTGCAACTGTTGCCTTATTTGTGTGAGAAGGGGGTCGCAGTCAAAGCTGAGGGGAGATACAGAAGTTTCCAGTTATCAAATAGCTGCTCTGGAAGATGGCTTTTCTCAAAAGCAGTATTAAAAAACCCAACTCTTTGGAAGTACACCTCTCTGAGTGCTCCCAGTTGCCCATATTTTTCCACTTTGGCTTCATTTGTTCCTAATTTCTTTCCTTCTTTCATGGGGAAGCATCCCTGCTGTGATGTTTTTCACAGCAGCTGATGTTTGAGAGCAGCTCAGTAAATCAGGAGTTTAAAACAGTTCAATTCTGTTTACTGTTTGGGATTATAAATATTTAATACATTTGCAGAGCATTTCGTTTCCCTCTTAGTTGTTGCTGTTATCTCCCTGTAAGAGACTCTTCGAAGTCTCTTTGTGGCACTCCACTTTGTCACTACCCTGACACTCCTGCATTTCTTGGCATTTGTAGGCACTTTGTCCTTGTGTTGATCCAACAGTGAGAGCCTGGGCCACCTTTCCAGCTAGGGTTAGAGACAAGGGAACCCCACGTCCTCAGAGCAAGGTGAAGTGTTGCTTTCTGGAGGCAAATAGAACTGATGCCCTGTCTCTGGTCTTGGCTGAATTATCTCTGTGTCGTGAGAGGAGCTGGTGTCACTTCAAGCTGCATACAGGAGGGATACTTAGTGCTGGTGACTAATGGGCAGAATCTACTGCAGGGTGATAAGTGAGGCTGTCTGGGCTCTAAAAATGCTTGGGATAATGTCTGCCACTGCTGAATATCTGTAAGGGTAAAATCAGCACTTAGAAGCCAGTTGCAGCCAGTTCACTGCTTTAGCAGGTACCATCCTGGCCAGCACCTGTATTGTTCCAGCAGGCACCTGCCTTCTTGAGTTTTGCATACAGATAACCCTCAGTGGGAAGCCAACATTGTGCCTCCAGGGGCTGCAGAGCTGATTGGCTTGATAAAGCACAGAGCATTCTCTCAGCCAAGAGACTGGGCCAAGTACCATGGGGAGCATATCACAGAAAAGCTTCTACACAGCCTCTGAGCGCTCCAGTTAACCTGTTGTCTGCCATAAGGAGCTATCTAGATGAGAGTTGTGGCAGAAGAAAATCAGATGTTATTGTTATTTTCTGAATTCAGGAACGCTATGCTGATGATTTTCCTCACTAAGCCTGAAGAAGTTCTGCCCTTTCCTTACATGTGTCAAAGCACTAAATCTGTTAAAGCAACCTCTTTGACTTTGTGGAAGTGGATTGTTCCAGGGCACTGCTCTGCAAACTGCTGGCTGCTGAGCCCTACTACAGTTAGGTTTAGAATGAGGTTTTGTGCCCAGGGCACCAGCCACGGTCTTGATGTAGGGCTCTCTGAGTCACTGGAACTCTTAGATGTTCATGGAGTCTTTGCAGCCCAAATAGATGGTGGACAGATGTATTCTCTGGCTGTGCTTGCAGTAAAGACAGCGGAGTCATGGGAGGCGCTTGAATTTTGTCCAGCAGAGGAGAGTTTTCTCTTACAGAGGTTCCTGAGGCCAGGTTTTAGGGTTGAATTGGTCTTTGTCATACAGTACATGGCATGGCTTAGCTGGAAGGTTTGATTTCAGCAAAGCTGTTAGTAAGCGCTTAGATTTCTTATTTATTTTTTTATTCCTCTCCATTGATGTCTGGAAGCCTTTTTTTCCTCTTGGTGTTCTTCCCACCTGCTGCCTTGTTAAGAGAGGAAGTGCAGGTCTTTGTTTTTAAGAATGGATTTATACCATTTACACAAAGGAAAGAGTGGGCTGTGGTACGTGCAGTAGCAGTTGTTGAGAGTTGTGGCCACTCTCTAGGGCTGCTTGGGAAGAGGCTTATCTGAAGAGCCGGGAATAAGTTTGTTCTTTTCCCTTTCTTACTGTGGAACTTGCAGCAACAGCTCTTGGCTCCTCCACTAAAATATTTTTGCTGGCTTCTGAATTTCCTAGCTAAATTTCAAATAAGCCCTTAAACTTTCCAGAGTAAAGCGAAGGTGTTTTCATACAGCCAGTATCCATCTTGAGCCTTCAGCGTGGCCTCCTTAGCTGGGACAGGTGTGGCATGTTCCTCAGAGCATATGACTGGGCATCAGCTACCGCTCTTGACTTGCAAGTCGTTTCCCTGTAAGTAGACTAAGGTTGTTCTCTCTGGATAGTCTCTGCACATGATCTCTATAATACCTGTGTTCCCTAAGCTCTGGTCTTGCACTGAGCTATCCCAAGAAACTTCCAGCACCCTTTTGCACTCTCTGAGGCTGGACTGTAGGTTTGAAATATGTTTCTGTTAGCCTACCTTTCATTCAAAGGATTTGTGCTTATGGGCAGTTACAAATCACAGGAACCCTGTTTTGATGCAGTTTCAGATCACTCTAATGTGGAATTAGCAATCCCATACTGTCAGAGCACCTCTGAAGAATGCCCTGTGTCTCTCCATGACATATCTTTTTCCTCTTCCTTGTGTTAAGTGGTTGCGTGAGTAAGGTTCCTTCTCTTCCTGCACATGAATAGGGCTCCTTAGATTGTTTGCCTTGAGCTGGTTGTGTCCTGTTTCTTTTCTGTACACAAACTGCAGCAGTGTATTTTGCTGCAGGATGTCTTGTCCTCACTACTGAGGCCTGGAGTTAGGCAATCCAGACAAGATGGGCTGAAAAATCTCATAAAGATTTCACAGAATCACAGAATCACAGAATAGTAGGGGTTGGAAGGGACCTCTGTGGGTCATCTAGTCCAACCCTCCTGCCGAAGCAGGGTCACCCACAGCAGGCTGCACAGGACCTTGTCCAGGCGGG
>Ga0065711_1007050_pt1 | contig 15821 bp, 8 predicted proteins | sample Hoacrofraction12_FD_59098 | JGI IMG/M metagenome (GOLD analysis project Ga0065711, IMG submission 59098) | Hoatzin crop microbial communities from Cojedes, Venezuela - Epithelial fraction 12 v2 (version 2) | ecosystem: Host-associated > Birds > Digestive system > Esophagus > Crop | place...
AAAGAAAGAAAGAAAGAAAGAAAGAAAGAAAGAAAGAAAGAAAGAAAGAAAGAAAGAAAGAAAGAAAGAAAGAAAGAAAGAAAGAAAGAAAGAAAGAAAGAAAGAAAGAAAGAAAGAAAGAAAGAAAGACGAAAGAAAGAAAAAGAAAGAAAGCAAGAAAGCAAGCAAGCAAGCAAGCAAGAAAGAAAGAAAGAAAGAAAGAAAGAAAGAAAGAGAAAGAAAGAAAGAAAGAAAGAAAAGAAAACAAACAAACAAGCTAAGGAGATCAAAGGCTGAGTTGAGTTCTTTCTACTTATTTGCCTGGAGAGGTACACACAGGTATGTTTGATGTGCAGACACAATTTAAAATGACCTTCTACAAATGCCCTGGTGCACAAAACAAGAAAAATCCATCACTTTAAATGTCTAGAAAAGTTCATTATGCTCTCTCTAGTCTCTGTGGAGCGTCTTTAAGAAAAACCATGGTAAATAATGTATCAATTTTCTATCGCCACCTGTGAGCGAAATTACAGAACTGCAAATTATTCTTCTGTGCATAATAGAGGAAAGATATGTGACGGCTGTAGTTCAATTATTTCAAGACATTTATATTTCTGTCTGAGGGGAAACCAACTATGGTCTTTTGTTTCTAAAGGAGATACATCAATTTCCAGCACATGTAGGTTTTGGTCATTTTTTTGGCCTTACGTGTATCATAAATTTTGAGACTTATTTCAGTAGTTCTACTGCCCTGTCCTAACTGAAGCCAAAATGGGGGTATTGCACCGCCAAAGGTACAGACAAGCTTCTGTTTTTGATGGTGCATGCTGTATGGAAATAAGATTAATCTCAGACTCTTGTACCTACGTTGTATTTCCAGACTATGAGGTCTAAGATATAGGCAGAGACTTCATGGCAACTGGTGCAAAAGGGGAGGAGGAAATAGGAGGGAAACATGGATGAAAATCTGCTAAAATCAACAATAGAATGGAATAGGACTGGAGATAGGACAGAATGTGCAGGATGACAGGACTGGGGAGGAAATGGGTGTGGCTGCTAAAAGTACGCGGTACATAAGGTCACAGGGTAGAAAGGAGGGATTCCTGTGAGATGGCAGCAGCAGGACTTGAGGGAGAGCAAGGCAAAGTAAACATAATACAGGATGTGTTGAGACACTACTTTAGGATTCAGGAAACCTGGATATCATATTTAACTGAACCACAAGCTTCCTACGTGATTGTAAAAAGAAGAAAAGGAAAAAAAAGGTAAAATAACTATGAGCCCTATTCATGGAAACAGTACTGGTGGGATTCATTAAAAGAAAGAAACATTACAGCAGAGAGATCTTTGAGCTAGTCTCCCCAAGCTCCTGAACAGTCATTGAGGGAAAGCACATGTAGGGTGTGAATCTTCTGTGTACATTTGGTTAGATGAATTGTATTTGAAAAGTGCCTATTTCTCTCCATTGTCTATGAAGGGAGTCAAGGGTGACTAACTCACATGGAGACTCTTGAAGCAGTCTTTCTCTTTTTATGAATGGAGAGAAATAGGCACTTCCAGAGTGTGATTCATTCCAGCTATCCCAAGCACTTGTCTAAATTGCCTTCTGGAATTGCCTTTTATTTCTTTATTTAAAGAAAAACTACTGTTATTCCCAAGTGACTAACAGATGTCAGTAACTCACAATTCCATGTCTAAAGCCAGGTGAGATGAAGCTCATGAAAAGTGAATTCTCATTGGATTATTTCCTGCAGGCCAGTTAGTTGACAACGGTCTAGATATCAGCAAGGGTCTGTGTTCAGCTTTTTCTCTCACCTCCTTCAGGTAGGTTTTCATCTAACATACTGGTGCTGAGAGCGCAGCTCTCAGATGCACACCTCTCCTCATGCATCACGTAGAGGGAATGCTATGAAGGTGCCTAAATGCTCAGCGTTTTGGCACCTCAGGAGACATCGCTGTGGCTGCAGCCCACAGTGTCCCTGTGCCTTAGTTCTTGGTGATAGGACTGACTTTGTTTTGGCATTAACACATGGAGGTTGCTGGCAGGGAGGGAAGAAGGTACAAAGGTTGCAGGAGAAGTCATACACAAAACGCCAGAGCGTAACATGCTGAGGAGTTCATTGAAGGACACAGTGAAATAGAAGCTAGGTAGAGAGTAGCAATGATTAGAAAATGATTGTAATAAAGTGCTCATTAGGCATATGGTGAATTCTGAAGCAGGTCTTTCTATGCTTGTGTCAGCTCTGCTGTGAATTGTCTGTGTGCTCCTCAGCAGGGCACAGAAAAATTCCTGGGAAAGTTGGGTGCTTTTTGCTTATACAGCATTAACCAAAATGGAGCTTTCACTTAAAGAATTTATTATTTATCCTCATTACCATTGAGGATACAGAGAATGATTCCAAAAGGAAAAATGAGCCTTTTGTCAGGTCTAAGAGCAATCAACACTTCTCATATTTTTGCTTTGCTTTGCACTACATAAATAGAGGTATGAAATATGGATGTTATATCATGTGATATATATTAAAGGAATCACAGAATCAGAAACCAAGAATATTTGAAGTTTGAAGGGATGTCTGGAGGACAACTGGTCCAACCCCTCTTCTCAGGCAAAGCCACCTACAGCCAGTTGCTCAGGACCATGTCCAGACGACTTTTGAATACCTCCAAGGTGGGAGACTCCGTGGCCTCTCTCGGCAACCTGTTCCAGTGCTCAGTCACCCTCACGGTGAAAAAGAATTTCTTTAAGTCCAGAGGAACCTCCTGTGTTTCAGTTTATGCCCGTTGCTTCTGGTCCCGTCACCAAATGACAAATATGCTGCTTGAGATTTTCTCTTCAAAGGAAATACGCCGGTTATCTGAAAACTTTCTCTTTCTTACATGAAGTATTTCATATGAAATTACTATTTATCACATGCCCAAAAAATATTCCCAAAATATTAAGGAAAAGTACATTTGCAGAAAGCCTGGGTGAATTGTATAAAATATTTATCATTTCATATTGATTTTGGTAGTATTCTTGGTTAATGTTTTAATTAAAGAATTTCACAAAACAGCCAGATGAGATAAAGAAGGAAAGTATTTTTCACCTTTTTTCTTACCCCTTTTTTGATAATCCCTAATTCTTCTATCCTTCTGATCAGTTGTGAAAGATATGCATCAGATTGTAAAAGCTAGAAGAAGTGAGCAGTAGAAGAAAGCCTGGTGCATTCTCCAGGCCCTCATTTTTAAATGCTGTAGCAATATATTTAGGACCTGAACATAAGGGGATAATTTAAACACCAGAGTTGTAGTTTTCATTATTTGCTGTTCAATCCAAGTGTTTAGGAATCTGGGATATAAACTTGAGAGAATTTTCAGAGATCCAGGACTTGAGCCTGGCAAGAAAAAAACTCTTACCTCGGCCCTAGTGGACAATCAAGAATTTATATATCCATCAGTTATTTTTACAACTGAAAAACAATCAGTTACTTTAAACAGATTTCTTTTGGCATCAGATATACTATTAAAAAGGTTCAATTAAAATTTGTTCAAATCTCAGAGCATTTCTACTGCACTGAATATATAATGGAATATATTTTAATTTGAGTGAAAGTATGTTAAAGATATAGCAAGAGACTTTGACATGTTTCCCAGAGAGCAAATGAAATTTAATGATGCAGATCCTACAGGCAAAAAATGATCGTTCCTAGAGATCTGTTTAATACACTTCAGTTCAGCAAATATGGCTTTATCACTAATCCAGGTAAAATAAAAGCAATATTTTAAATGATTACTCTACAGTCTAAAGTGGTTGTCCCGAGATTTTTGAGGATAAAGTAGAATTTGGAAAAATTCATTGAAGAGAGATGTGGTGTCAATAAAGCCTTCAGGGAAGTACTGGAAATTCACATGACCTGACATCAAAAGGACAACTATTAGACATTTCAATAGCTAAAATTTCTCTGACTACTCATGCTACTTTTTTTTTTTCAGTATCTGTATACAATCTTAGAGTAGATATGTGCTGTATCCAGTATTTGCTGTGAATTGTATTTAAATCTTAACCCCTAACTTAACAAGCCAACCAAAAAAAGGGGCCTGAAACTGAAACTAAAAAGGCAATTTGGAGATTCTAGTGTTTCTTTGCTTAGCTTGGTATCAAGAAATCTCAAAAAGTGTAAAGAGGAAAACACACTTAGAAACTGGGCACAAATCACTCAAAAAAAATTTTTAACCAGTTTGAAGCTGGGTACTCAATGGATACTAATTGGTTGAACTGACTATTCAAACTGAGGGTTAGCCTTCAGTCTTTAGAACTGATTAGAATTAAATATAAAACTATGATGAAGCTGAGAATCCATGGTGCCAAGGACAAATTGTCAAAATCATTAGACTTCCATTTTAAAAAAGACACCTGGTCAGATTTTCAGAGGTGGTTATAAGGCTACAGCACCATATTCCTGCTAGCTAAAACCTTCAAAACCACGGGAGCTCACACCTCCTAGGAAAACACTTATGTCGTTAATTTTCTCCTAAACACAAATGATATGTAAAATTCTAATTTTTTTTATTAATAAACTTAGTCTCTTAGAAACTTTAGGTTTCTTTGAAATATTACTTCAAACTCTCAGCTGACGTGAATTTAATAATATGATGTTACTGATGCTCATGAGGCTTAACACACTTAGCTCCCGGAGTCCTGTTACACAAGGATCAATTTTTATTTGCTAAAAGATTACCTTCTGCTTCTTGTCATCCACCAAAAAGTCTGAAAATGTAAAAAACACTTAAAGCTAGATGGAAACCAAACAAAATTAGTTCTGTGATTCTGTTATATTTAGAAAATCTGATTTTTTTTACACAGGACCTTGTCTTCCAAGAAGGTGACAGAGTCATCACTTGTCAAAGGCCGAGGTTATCAAGACTGAGCTCTCCTGATGCACAAAAGGAAACCCACAGGTTATTCACAGGCAGTGAATATCAAGGGGATCATCATTACTGTGTCAATAATAATACAGAGCGAATCAAACAGAGTACCTGTGTGCTATATATACCTTGAAATCAGCAGAAATGTCATTCCACAAAAGGGAGAGACAGTTTTGCAGAACTGAAATAAACAATTTTACATTAATAGCCCAAAGGGAGAGATGGGTTACAAAACCATCTTTCTCTGCTGATTTCTCTTGGCTTTTCAGCTGGCTGATGCTTTGTCTCCCTCTTTTTCTCTCTCAGTCATGACTCAGTCTGGCAACGGGCTTATTAAGAAAACAGCCTTCAGAGCAGCTTGTATGAGGAATATGGTTCCATTAAGTAAAAATATGGAGTGAAAAACTGTTGAGAAGCAATGATCAGAGATCTAAGAATACAAATGAAGAAATACATTTTCTGATTTAAATATGTTATTGTTATTAGCGTCATTATTCATCTTCCAGTAGTTTCAGAACAAATGTCTCGCTGCAGTAAACTTTCATAGGCATAAACATTTATTCTGCCCTAAATAACTTCCAGTGTAATTGAATGTTAGTAATATAAAACACTTATCAGGAAATGAGACTGACTCATGCAGAGAGTCAACTCACTACGTGACAGGTGGGTTTCAATCTATTTTTTAAGTTGGAAAAATGTTCTTTATGTTGATATTGGAGTTTCTCAAAGACTGGTTGTTTTTTAACACGCTCCCATGCAGTGATGATTGCCAAAAAACTTGTCTTTTCTGCATTTGGCATTCAGCTTAATAATCCTGTTTCATAATGGTCTTCAAAGCTTTTTGCACAAGAGGAGAGAAGGTCTGCAGAGCCCTCTGACTTCCCCTTTGAAGGCCCGTGTTGCTGCACAGCATATGGGATGGGAGCAGCATTGGGACTGTGGTCCTCTGCAGCAGTCAGATGAAGCTTCCCCATGTCCACCACTCAGCCCTTGTCCCACATCTTCCTTCTTTATTGCAGCTCAGTGCAGGAATCTGCTGGTTTTGCCCCTCAAAGTTAACATATTTTTTGTGTCCAAGGCCTACAAAGCACTTTGGAAACAGAAAGCATTTCAAAACATGCCTGGAGCATCACTTTAGAAATAAGCAGACTCACAATATCCCTGTGAGGCAGAACAATGCTATTATACTAATTTCACAGATGGATAGACTTGAACGCGGTAAGGTAAAGGGCTAGATCCCGTTTGGTGCTGTGCTTTGATATTTTAGGGGATTAAGCAGCACAGAGAGCCTTTTTTTTTCCCTAGCAGGAAAGCTGAAAGACAATCTATACAAGAAATTACAATAGAAGTGCAGCTGGGAATTCAATTACTCATGCAACTTGTCCACAGAAGAGTGTAGTTTGCCAGCTAGAGGGCACGCTCATCTTTTCTGCTGAGCTGCACAGGTAATGAAGACCCCAACACACATTTTCCCAACAAGCAGGCTTATTCTTTTTTAAACAGCAGTAAAACGAGACCCATTTGCCTCATGATGCATATTCTTCCATGTTCTCCAAGCTGGCAGGAGTCCAAAGCAGATGTTGCCTCTGCTCCACTCCTTTCACCCTCACCTCACCAGCAGGGCAGGATTTGCCCAGAATAACCTTGCTTGAATGCGCAGAGAGCACCCAGATGTCCTCATGGCCGCACTCAGATCTCTACCCAGACCCTCCCCTGAATATTAACGCCTATCTTCTTGCACGTTCCCTGGAAGAGACTGCGCTTTGGCAGGTTGAAGGATCTTTTTGCATCTGCTAGGTAAAAGCACTGCTAGGTTTGAGCTCACTTTTTCACTTTGCACAACGTGAGATTTTTAATTGTCTAGTTGAGAAAGGGTGGCAGCTGACAGTTGCTTTGTTCAGACTCACGGAGTTGATAATGCTCTGTTCATGAGACTAAGGCTGTTAATGATTCGTGAGCTGATATTTCCTCACACTTGATTGTGCACAGTATACTTCATAATTTGAGCATGTCATTTTCATTATTCAGGGGTAAAAAAACCCAACAAAACCTCTCCTTTTTCGTGTTAGACTTCTCTATAAGTGTGTAATTACATCTTCATGTTCCCTGTGATTTGTACCTTATTCAGCGCATTGAAAGCCTCTTTTAATACTGTTAAATAAAATATTTTCTTTCTAGAGAAAAAAAAAAGGAATCTTTCCATGTGACTCACCATGTGGGTAATGTTTTCTGATGTCTGAGTACTTTACATACATATAGGATGCTTCAAATTGCTCTTGCAAACTGTGAACTCCACTGGGAAACTGTGGCCACTCCTATTCTGAGAATTACTGCGAGCAGGGACTTGTCAATTCTGCAAGTGCCTGTCACTTCACTGTATGGAAGCACCTCCCTACCAGTCTGAGGTCCTCACCACAGAGATGGTAGTAGTCTACTAGAAGGAGCCTTCCACATCCAAGAAAACTTTAATAATCAGACCTTCAATGTAAATTCAAGGGCTGTTTGCAGAATCGTACAGAAATAAACTGTTCCAAATCATGCATTACCCATCTGCTGTGGCTTTGGCTAGGTAAATTAAGAGGCTGCAAGATGAAGTAATTCCAGTACCTTAGCAGACTTTAAAGACTTATTTTAGGATACATTATTGCTCATAAAGAAATTTATTTTCTTAGTGTTGCAGACCGGAATATTAAAAATAAACTGTTGGCTTTAGGTCTTTCCATTTTTTAGATGGCTGTGATGCCCTATTCTTTGAAAAGCAGACTACCTTCAAATGCCTTTGTTTAGAGAATCCAAACTGCTAATCATTTAAAAACAATTTTTTTATAATTACATTGTGGACAACTGCAACCAGAATAATCTTAAGGGATATATTATCTAAACAGTCTGTGACACAATCACTATTAGAGGAGTCCCTAGCTCAGAATGCCCAGATTAACCTTTTTCTTCCATACTGTAGAACTGACACTAGGGAAGGCTCAGAGTCTGTCTAGGGTTTGCAGCCTGTAGTATCAGGGAACTAGACACAAAAAGTGATTTCAGATGCCAAAGTAAAGAATATTAAAAGATATGTAGTAAAAAAAAATACCATATAGGTATGTTTCATATTTAGTCATATTTATGTATGAATACAATTTTAGTTTGCAGCATCACCCATGGCATCCTGACACAATAAATACTTAAAGTTTTCTGTCTGTAAGGAGGCAGCCAAGCCTAGCAACAAGGCTGTTTCAGTCACTTTTACCACATGTACCTGACTTCCCGTTCCTTTCCAGAGTTTAGGCACTTGGCTTGTTAGAAAGGGAGAGATTCTTCTTAGTGGCTTTAAACAAGTGCAGTACAAGCTTACGACCTGCCAAAATTGGGGGTTTCAATTCTCGTAAACTTAGAAAATCTTGTACACACATTTTCCGCTTCTTAGAGCACTTTTCCAGCCACTGGGCAGAAACCTGGGATAAGGCTGACAGAAGAAGCAACAGTCACAAAGTCAGCACATAGTGAGGAGACAGATTTTTTAACATGATTGTTAAGAAACCTCTTCTGGGATAGAAGGAACTGAAATGTAACCCTTCATACTGAAATAATTTCTGTGTTGTAATGACTGTGAAATGTGAATGTAAAAGACATTAGTATAAGACTGAGATTAAAATAGTTTTGTACACATGTGGGTGGTTGGGTCAGCTATGTAGAGAACAGAGAGCCTATGCTGGTATATGTGCTTCTCCCCTGTTTCAGAGAACAAACAGGGAACTGCCTAAGTCTCACTCAAAATTACTTGCCAGAAGTCATCTAAATCCCATGAGAACTTGTCCTCAGGCTTACATGATCGTTCATATTCCTATATTTGCTTATCCTCGATGATATTTCTCCATCTTCGTGCCCTGAAAAAGATACATTGAAAGAAAAAAATCAGTATGCTAAGATATATATCTTTGGCATGAACAATCTCTCCACGGTACATGTTCTGAAAGTCGTGTGACCACCATTATCATTAGCAAATCTGTACTAAATGTGTAACTGAATCTCTCTTCTCTGTCGATCTTATGCTCTTAGAAATCTATCATGCAAATTCAATTCAGATTATTTGATTCAGCAAATCTGATCTGCCTTTTTCTAGAGGTAAACTGAAGAGTGATTTAAAAATCTTAAGGATTGTAATCTCTGTCTCTAACTGAATGTATTTCATTGCACAATGTAGTTAAATAATTCTGGACATTCAATTCTTCCTAAACTTGCCTCAGTCATTAAAAGAACTGAAATAATCCAAGCAATTTTCCAAAGTACTACAGCTAAACCAGCATTTACTTGACTGTTACACAATAAGGAAATACACAAAATATTATATTGATTTAATAAATGCAGATTTATCTCACCTAGCTTTATCCGTTTAAAAGTTAGACATCTAGCCCTGTTATCTGGGGTTTCTCAACAGCCAAAGGAGAGAGAAAGAGACATCTCCAGAGGATGATTCATATCTCTTATCTTAAATACGTATCTCACTTTGGAAGCTGATGCAATTTCTCCTAACTTAAAAAGGTATTTCCTATTTCTAATCTGAATCTGTCTAGTTTCAGCTTCCAGCTATTGGATCCTGACATGCTAGATTAGTGAGCTACTTACTGGAAAAAAGATCTTCTCTCTGTGCATAAAGAGTGCAAGTAATCTACTCTTCAAAGAACTAAATAGATGGAGATTCCTAGTTTCCCACTATATGACATTCTGTTGCTCTTCAAATAAGTCTTGTGCGATATTTCTTATCATCCCAACCGACACAGCTGGAAAAAAATAGACAGGTTTCTGGACACTTAAGCTCTTCTTTAGGTCTCACTGAGTTCAAAGCTTCTCAAAGAAAAGCAAATTTATTTCCATTTTTAAGAAACCATTTAACTTGATAAATTAAAGCTTTGCAAGGGAAGCAGCACTTCTTACACATAATTGGCACTCTACGGTTTTAATTCAACAAAAAGCGTCACAATAGTGAGCCAATTTGTCTGCTATTGCCAGGAGTCTCTTTCTAGTATGTACACAGCAAATTCCGTACATAAATGTGATGACTTAAGATCACACTCCTGAAGTTCTCAGGAATCAGTGGGATTGTTTCCACTAAATGACTTTCATTTAGGCCTTTTGGTTCAACTCTCTACTCTCATACAGGATAAAAACTTTCATGGACATTGAATAGTAGTCATTAGGAAGCTATGGTGTGCTTGTAGGAATAAAGTTCACATAAATGGTGGGAGAAAGCACATTGTTAATTTGAATTTTGCTTTAAAACTCGAAGTGTATTCTAGAAACCCATGACCCTATTATCAAAGGCTAGAAGACGATAATGAGATTCTAAATAAGGTTCTGAATAAATGAAGGTTTTCTCTCAATTATGAATGGATACATGCTTAGTATTATAGAGGTGTTCTTATGTCACTTTTCTGAGGTCTTTGTTAAAGCTTCCACTTTGTCAGATGAAGGTCGAGGGGACATTTTTATTTTCACAATTACAAGATCACTGTGAATAAGGCCCCTAATGAAAACTTAATCCAATACCTAAGCAAAGATATTGCGACAACTAGAGGGGACGATTTTGGATCATTTGACTTTTTCACCCTCTTGGAAATATGGACTCATTACTTTACCCTTACTTTCCAGTCCGGTCCTCAACAAACCACTTAAGACAGATATCCCCAAACCCAAGAAATTAATAGGCAAAAGAAAGATAATAAAGCTGAAGAGGTAAAATATTTGCCAGCTTTTGATTGAATCACAGATTTAAAATGAATCTATTTTTCTGGAAAAATCTTCACTCTGTTTTTCTTTTGTTCTTTCATTCCCTAGATTTCACAACTGGCCTTTAATGCAAAAAAATAGCTATTTTAGTAAACCACATATGAAAAAAACATTTCAATGGTAGCAAACTTTCTCATATGAAACTTCAAAGATATTTCAAAGGCTCTCCCATATCTGAGAACTGATGATAAACAACAGCAATGTTATTGTTAATTTAATTACGGTAATTAATTCTGTAAGATGCATTGTTTACAGGAATAATGTTACAAGTGATTCAGTCTATTAATTTAACTATTCTGGACAAAACACACTATCCGATGCTTCACAAAATGCCAATTACCTTATCAATAATATTTTTGTCCAAGTACGCTGTAAACAAAAAATTTGAATATTGAGCAGGAATATCATACTGTCCCAACAGTAAATAGTATGTTTCCCTAAAGCACAAGACCTCTTTGCTCTTTTGTTGTGGTATACATAACGTTGTTGGCATTGCTTCATTATTCCTTGAATCTGCTTTGGGTTTTCCCTAGGGCATGGCAGCTGAGGCATGCTTGATTCTCTTTACATGTCCTCTTACTTGTCAACAAGCTGATGTAATTAGGACTTTTCCTTCCTAGTGGTCTGTGTGTGTGCACTGAATGATTGGTTTTATTTAAAGATGGACCAGATTCAACATTCTTCCTGGTGAAGAGCTCCACAAACCGCAGGTGCGACTCAAATCAGAGCCCAGGCACAATTAGTTTGGCATATTTAGTATTTCTTTGAACCAGCTTGCCAGTGGAACTCGTGTGTTATTTTGCAAATAGTTGCAAATGGAAACTGGTTGTTGGATTAAAATAGAAATTCATAAGCTTCTTATGAAGTATCCGTGCTATGAATAAGGGTTGTGCTGAAAAACCCAACTATTCCTATTATACACAGTAGAAATCTTTCCACGTGAATGCTTTTCTCCTATTTTTTGATCATGTAAGACAAACAAGAAAGCTTCTCCTGAGTTAGAAACAAGGCTAACCCCTTCAAATACACCAATTTGAAGAAAGAAAGAACAAGTCATTCATTTTCCATCCATTTTTATTTAAAACTGTAACATTTATATCTCTGATGAAATATGCAGTTTTGCTTCATTGGCAGTTACAAAGCCCTTTTGTGGGCTTTTTTTTATTCTTTATATTCAAGTATCTTTCTTTTTGAAAGCTAACAAATGACAGATTTTTAAGCTGTCTCAAATCTTTTAGAACTCCTACACTTACAAGAACTTTAGTCACTCAAAGCTGTAAAAATTTGGAAATGTGATGGATATTTTAAGTGCACTTTTGCAACTTGAATTTCTGATTTTCAGTAAAAAATACATTCTGGCATCAAAATGGGTTTGGTTTAATATAGCTTATTGTAGTGGGAAATCTATTTCAGTAATTTCTCTAGGTTTAGGTGAGACTGCTTAACCACTTTTTCTATTCCAAAATATGAAAACAAAATCAAAACCAAACCCAGACCAATTCTTGTAATTCAAAACCAGATTTTGACACCTACCATATTTTTATATTCTTTATTAGACATGTAGTTCTTTTCTTTGGACTATAGCTGAAGAACAACACTTGTGAGCCCTTTTTTATGACGTTTGAATCCTATCTGGAATCCATTCAACAGGAAATCTCCTTTTGACTTGGGTAGGATCAAAATTTAGCTGTAAGGGAACAAACAACATAGTGGTATAGTTTGCATCAGGATGCGATCACCATTACCCAAAGACCACCTGCTAAGTTATGTAACATCTGAGGAAAAGGTTTATAAAACCCCAGAGTGGCACATTTTTCCATGGATATTCATGCAGTTATTCGTGTTCTGTCAGATATATGCTCACACTCATGGTATTTTTTGCCACTTATAGTAAATTCTAGTTCTTGTAGCTGATCCCACCCACTGAGACAAACCTTGATTTTCCTAGGAGTGCTCCAAACAGTAGGGAGAGGTAGTTGCCAATGCATCAAAAAATGTTTGGGCAGAAGAGAAGATGGACACAGAGAGGTGAAGTGATTTACGTGTCGTCACAGGGTGTGTGAACAGAGTATGGGAGGTGTACAGGCAGACAGGGAATGGTGATGCCCATTTTGGAGGACAGGCTCTATCTGTGCTCCATTTACACCGTCTGCGTTGCTCAAAGGGAACAGGAGAAGACAGAAAAAGTACCTCTTGAAAGTTGGTTATGTTCACTGTACACTTTTGAGGACACTAGCAACAAAGGCGTCTTTCCAAATAATGAACATGGAGGGAGGTAAAGAAGACATAGAAGAAAAAGAGAAGTGCCCAGCGCAAAAAAGTGACCACATTATGTGCAGTGAGAAGCAAATTTCAGGAGAAGCTGAGCTAGACATACGCAACAGCTCCCAATAAATCCGATAATCTCACAACCAATAAAATCACAGAACAAATCTCATCTCACTATGAGACAAAATAGCACATCTGTGAAGCAAATTATCATCATTTTCCAGTGGGACACTGATATAATATTTTGCAATATTACTTTGTAACATATTAGATTTTTTAAATAATCCTGCATGTGTAAGAATAAATTTCCATATTTTCTGAACTGAATTATTCACTGACTGTAGAACTTCTGTTTTTTCATTTGGAAAATATCTTCTTTAAATATTTAGAAAAAATATCTATAAACAGCATGCAGTTTTAATTACAATTTATACGCTTGCATTTTAATTGCCTTTTAAACTAATTCAGCTTGTTCTTAAAGTTAATTAAACTCATTGGGGGGAAAATGTTCCTTAATTCTGTTGTGAAAATGGAGCAGATGTGGAGATGTATTTGTGATTGTGTCTATCAGTCTGAACTTATAAGAATCCTTTTTATCTTAAACTCTTTAATAGACCTTTAAAACAAAGTGTTTCCCAAATGAGCAAGGTGCCCTGTGTATTTCCTGTGTGCTTTCAACATTAAAACCGAAAGTGAACAACGCATTCTGTTTTAATCAGTTTGCCCCCTCTGAAATATATTGAAGCTGGATGTAGAAGAGGATGCACCAATGTCTGTACTGTTAGAACTTCAGGTTTTCGGGACTTTCCATTCTGAGCTTACAAACATTTAAGTAATTAATATTCAAAATCAGGGCTTGATTTGAAAAATTGTGACTTTTGCAATGAGTTTCTGGGAGGCTTGTGAGCATTTTGGCAGCGAGCAGAGAGAAGGAAGGAGAGAGAAAAAAGAATAGAAATACATATCAATTGGAGGTCACTGTGGCACCTGCAATTCAGTCCTTGACCTAGCTTTGAAGTGGCTAACCCGATGCTCACAGCCATGCTGCTGTTGCAGAACTCATTGTGGGCAGGCTGCAACGACCACGAAGTGCAGAGTTCTGAGCAGTTAGTCCATGCTGAACTCGACAGTAAGCCACTTCTTTACCACTGGTTCAGGTACCTCTGGTCCAGGAGTAATTACAGCTGTCAACCCTGAAAATGAAATTATTAGTTTAGAAAATTATATAGGAAGAATTAAATTCCCAACTGTCTGTTTCTCAAGGGAACTTCCTTGCAGCCAAATAGCCCTACCAGGTGACACGCTTCGGTTAATACCTTACTGTGGTGGTAGGCTGTGCATAGTGGTAGACAACAATGAAGAAACTCTTAGCCCATTTTCCCAAAAATAACATGCTTATACTCCTTTCCTGAAAGAATTTATCTGCTAATAAATCTAAAATAAGCACAAACTCTCCAGTCTGTCATAAAAATGGTCCAGTGAAGATTTCTGGTTACAGTGATAGTATCTGGTATGTATTAAACAACTAGCATATTGCAGACAATTGATCTTTTGATAGATATAGAACATTAAAACCATAAAATGAATCAAAGCCTTCAAAAAGACCATTAAAATGATCAGAAGCGACTACCCCACAATGCTCGTTAGAGCAGATCTTGAATGGTGTTTAACCAACATAAGCAAACAAAGAGGGATTTATCAGGAGGGTTGAGGGAGAACAACAGCCAGTGATTCATTCACTTCAGAATGGAGTGTTAGATACCTAGAAATTCAAAAAGGAAAAAGGAATAAAGAGGAAAAAAAAAACCTTTCATGCTCACTGTATCCAGCATCTGTGGGTCAGTGATTCTGAGGTCACTGACATAGCTTTACAAGTTTTAAAAAGAAAGCCTCAGTTAGCCTATGGTTCTGTTATTGCAGCAGAAACAAGCTCGCTGCTGGTTTGTTAACTTGTTTTGATTCTGCTCTACTCTTGTTTCATTGACGTACACAAGGCTGACATCCAGAGACACTCTTCTTGGGCAGTCATGTGTATCAGGCCCAGTACGCTCACTGTCAGCCTGATAGGACTACTAAATGACTGTGTGCTGATCCAGAAGCAAATATTCCTCATACTGTGCAACTTGTTGGAGCTTTTATGCATACTATATAGTGTGTGACAGCTACTTTAGTACATGTGTAGCTACTCATTACATACACATTTGAATTCCTTTGCAGCAGTGCCTGCATGTATTTCATTTACAGATAAAATTTATTTTTTTCTCCTTTTGTCATGAGTCTTTATTTTTCATGCTCTTTGGATTTGAAAGGATTCTTTTTACAAGCTTTTTCTTTACTGACCATCTGTGTTTGCAAGAGCTATTTCATTAACTGTTGCAGCATATAAACTTCATGGAATTAATTAATTCTTTCACACCCAAAAACTAATTGAAGTCACCTCAACAGCTTCCTTCAAACATGGCTGAGCTTGTACTTCTCAGATTACTGAGCACAGAGATCTGTGCATGCCCTGTACATTTCCACAGGCAATGTTCTTCTTTACCTCTTCATTGTTTTGGTAGTTTTCTCCAGTGCTGCAGCCCTATTCGCACAAAAAGTCATGGTGAGAACCATGCTGGTGTGTAGTTGTCTCTGAGGAAGATAAAAACAATTGGGAGATTCACATGGGATCCACCCAACCTACAAGGCCTTCTGGAAGAATGGACCACATATTTCATTGCCTCATAAAATGTTGTCAGGCTACGACTTGGTCGCCATCACAGAAACGTGGTAGGACAACTCGCATGACTGGCATGCTGTCATAGATGGCTACAGACTCTTTAGGAAAGACAGACCAACAAGGAGAGGTGGGGGAGTTGCTCTATATGTGAGGGAGCAACTGGAATACA
>Ga0065711_1041865_pt1 | contig 15821 bp, 12 predicted proteins | sample Hoacrofraction12_FD_59098 | JGI IMG/M metagenome (GOLD analysis project Ga0065711, IMG submission 59098) | Hoatzin crop microbial communities from Cojedes, Venezuela - Epithelial fraction 12 v2 (version 2) | ecosystem: Host-associated > Birds > Digestive system > Esophagus > Crop | place...
CTCTCCACAGAGCTGCTCTGCAGCAGGTCTGCCCGAAGCCTGTACTGGTGCATGGGGTTGTTCCTCCCCAGGTGCAGCACCCTGCACTTGCCCTTGTTGAACTTCATCAGGTTCCTGTCTGCCCAACTCTCTGGTTAACAGATGTGAAAAGAATATTAAATGCCTTCTGCAGAAGGATTCTAACAGTGGATTCTAACATAAAACACATTTTTGGAGGTGTATCGTATCTGAAATTAGGTTATTGATAGGATTTCAGGAGCACTAAGTTGCATGTGAACCTAAGGCCTGTTGAAAGTGAAAGGAATTTAAGCTTCAGAGACTGTTGGCATTTTAGCCGTATGGTATTCTTTTGTTCCGCAGATTTTTTTTTCTTTCCATGTGCATATACTTACTGATGTGCCTGAGCAGCATTGATATTTTATGCTTCCATGTGTGTGGTTGTGTAATGTAGCGTAAAATAAAATGTACTGAATCAGAGCATGAATTTTAATGAATCTTGCTATGATTACGCAGTAATTTCATAAGAAACAGTGCAATATATGAAAAGTTTTATTTTTTTCTGGATCCAGTGAGTTGTCTATATTAGTTTTATAATTCATTAACAGGAAATTAAAATTTGAAGAGAACTTTTTTAGTAGGACCACTTTTCCTTCTCCTGGCTACATCAGGAATTAAAAGGTTTTGTCCTTAAATAAAGAAGTAGCCTCTGCTAATGTTTTGTATTGTTAGCATATGATCAAATAACAAACTCTTAAGGGACAAGGAACATTCAGACTCACCTGTTTGATTTTCCTTTTAATTCATACGGCCCAGTTACACTTTTACTTTCGAACCGTGTTTCTGTATGACAGCCTTCAGTAAAGAAGTCTTGTGAATTGTCTTCTGACATGTAGCTTATCCTTTGAAGTATTATACTGTGATCTTTACATAATGTAATATGGTCTTTACAAAGGGAGAAGAAAGCTGTCAAATTTGTCTAACAGTGGCAAGATCATAGAATCGTAGAATCATAGGTTGGAAAAGACCTCTAAGATCAAGTCCAACCATCTACCCAACACCACCATTGCTACTAAACCATGTCCTGAAGTGCCACATCTACATGTTTTTTGAACACCTCCAGGGATGGGGACTCAACCGCCTCCCTGGGCAGCCTGTGCCAATGCCTGACCACTCTTTCAGTGAAGAAGTTTTTCCTAATATCCAATCTAAACCTCCCCTGACGCAACTTGAGGCCATTGACTCTCATCGCTAGTTACCTGGGAGAAGAGACCAACACCTGCCTCACTACAGCCTCCTTTCAGGTAGTTGCAGAGAGCAATAAGGTCCCCCCTTAGCCTCCTCAAAGATAGGCTCTGTTCGTCAACTTATGGTTTTACAGTAATACAAAGAGCAGTAATAGGGGTTTAAGATTTGCAGGGCTGGACTGTAAAATAAAGGGAGTAGTCTGTCTAGGAAAAATAATGCAAATATTTTTCTTTCACTTTTGTTTTTATTTTTCAAAAGTGGATCATTTTCTGATTCTAGTTCAGCAGTGGATGCACACAAATACCCTGCTTGCTCTGAGGCAAGAATGAGTAATCTGAGTAATTTTAAGTTGGTATTGCTTCAAAAGCTGAAAGTTAATAGCATCAAATATCTCGTTAGCCCCTCTGATGCAGGATGTCTGAGAGACCAATGACATGATCTGGTCCCAAAGAGCAATAACAATTTGAAGTACCTTATGGTGGTACTTGAGAATCTTGTCTTTTAGAATAAAAAGCCTTGTGTTTGTTGAGAACGGGAGTTGGAAAAGTAAGTGGAAAATTGAGGACTGCTTCCTTTGAGTTAGCTGAGAAATTAAGGCTTTTGAAGTACATGCTGCCTTAGCTATGTGAGTGGAACTGAAGACGTGGAAAGGGATGTACTGCTTGTCTTCAGATGTCTCAGTACAGTGCTTGTGTTAGGAGACTTCTAGCCACACAGGGAAGCTTATCTAGGGGTCACCTAGAGCCACTGTAAATTGGGCTTCTACTCTGAAGCCTAGAAAATCCTCTCCCCCATGTTAATTCCAAGAAGACTAGACTCAAGCTTAAGAAACTAAATCAGATTCATGAAGCTACCTGTTTTAGGCAGATACATATTCTGATTTGTAAAGAGGATGGTATATGTGCTTATTTCTTCAAACATTATTCATGGAGACACAGCTAACACTTCATAATTACAGTTGTCCTGGAGGTATGTATTATAAAAACTTAGGTGTGTTGGGTTTTTTCCTGCCCCTCTCCCCCCGCATCTTGGTTCAAAAAAATACCTTAAATTTTATAGGATGTTGATGAGTACTCATTGCACATCCTAGACTTCTCAGATATTGGGTACAAATTTCAAATCACCTGAATTTTGTTTAGAATTTAGCTCTTAGGCCTGTGTAGTCGTTTTGGAAATTTTAAACATCATAACGTTTGCAACTAAAATCATTATTCTGCAGTTGAAAGTATTTTGCCAATTCAGAATTAAAGCTGTTTAATGGCATCCCATACCCTCCAGGCATTGAATTTGGCAAAATTCTGTATTTTAAGAACAAAAACATGAAGAGCTCAGATGTGTACTTATGCCATTTTAATGTCTTGCTGGAGCCTGACAGCACTGTAATAGGTGCAGCTATTTTGTGTGACAGCCAGGTTGTATGTAATTGTGATGTGGCTTATGTCATTTGTCCTCCTTTGAGGATTGTATTTGGGAGGTCTGCGTAATTCCTTTCTTTATGTGATCAAAGAAAGATGTGTCTTACGTATGTAAGACCAGGTACCCATTCGTGTTGCAAAGTAGAGATTGTTTATCAGCACAAAACATGATCAGTGAGGGAGTAAATGACAGTGTGAGACAGTATTGAGTATAAAAGGATTTTCTCTGGAGAAGGCTCTTTTTTAAAAAAAAACAAAACACCTGTAGAACAATATAGGCTGTGAGGGGACCTAATAAATGTTTATAAATACAAGGTGGTGGGTGTCAGGAGGATGGGGCCAGACTCTTTTCAGTGGTGCCCAGCAACAGGACAAGGGGCAATGGGCACAAACTGAAGCATAAGAAATTGCATCTGAACATGAGGAACAACTTCTTCACTGAGAGTGACGGAGCCCTGGAACAGGCTACCCAGGGAGGCTGTGGAGTCTCCCTCTCTGGAGATATTCAAGACCCGCCTGGACAAGGTCCTGTGCAGCCTGCTGTAGGTGACCCTGCTTGGGCAGGGGGATTGGACTAGATGACCCACAGAGGTCCCTTCCAACCCCTACCATTCTGTGATTCTGTGTGTAGTATGAAGGTAGAATGGGATTAGGTGTTAGTTGAAGACATTGGAATAATGGTTTCTTGAATATGTACCGTCTCCTTCTAAACGTGAGTTTTACTGAGGTCAGTATTCTGGAATGCCATGTGACAGCAGTAGCAGTTTTAACTTTGCATTAAATACATGTTTAGTCATTTAAATTGCTAATTTTGAAACTCTTTCATGGGTTAGCACTCTTCTGTGCAATAGCACGTAGCTTCCTCATAGGCTTACAGTTCAGACCTGTCCCTGTGTGGTGGTAGCAAAAAACAGAGAAAAATCCATCATTCATAAGTGTTCTGCCCTATTTATGTGTACTTGGTTAATACACATAATAGTTACAGCAGAAAGGTGAGTATGTTAGTAAAGTTAGTTTGCCAGCCGTAGCTATCTGAAGGAAGGGAGAGAGAAAGATGCTCATTCTGTCTTCCAAAGTTTTGACTGCCTCGTGATATAAAAGAAGTTCCTGGTATGGTGTCTTTTTGTGTCTCTTCTGCTGCACATACATTGAATCATACCTTTATGTATACTTGTATCTGTAATTACAAACAGCAGTTTACTGGATCATCACATACTTCTGGGAGTACATAGCTTTGTCTGAATACAGAACCAGGCTCAGTCCCACCACCAAACTCGGGCTTGCTGCCTCTGCTTCAGTCAGTTGCTCTCTCCAGAGTTATCTTCCTCTCTCACTGCTTAAACCTCCGGCTAATTACTGCACTCCTTATAAAGTAACTTCTCAGACTTTTTGGATTTTTTTTACCTTATTTCATCCTCTTCCACTTGTTCTCCCTTTCCCAGATTCTAACTCAGCAGTAGGCAGTGGGGAAAGAAGCTCAAGATACCTCCAAGGGGTGGAGGGCACTCCAGACTGGAGCATCATGTTCATGCTTATCCATGAATAACTTCATTTGTTTCTTCACAGAGTTTTAAAATTGCTTTAAAAATGTTTCTTCTTTCTCCAAAAAGATGATAAAAATCGTACACTAAATGATGAAGACCTCTGCTGCTACTCGTTGTGTATTTTCATCTGTTTTTAATGTAAGAAGTAACTTCCAGGCTATTGGAGGTGGGAAAAAAGGGTGTATTTTTCGCCTGTGCCAGTTTCTTTGATATGGATGGTTGTATAGCTGCTTGAGCACTGGTTTTGATGGAGGGAGAGGCTGAGAAAGTGCACCCAGCACGGCCCATTGTTAGCACTGTGGACTTGAATCTGTTGTGAAACAGCATGCTCGTCTATGGGTTTGTAATTGTCTTAAGCCAGTACAACTGCATGTATCTACCAAAAGGTGTGATGTGCATGGTTTTCTGTTTTGTTTGCTCTTGCAGTCATGCAGTTCTGTGGTTAGTCAGATGGGCTTGGTTTTGGCAGCAGTGTAGCTGGAGAGTGGGTTAAGCTGGCAGGAGCACTGGGCTAAGCGTGTAAATGATTCACACTGGAAGATCGGTTGGATAGCAGCTGCCTGGACAGGGTGGTCCTGCTTCTGGTGCTTCCGGTGTGCCTGCAGTAATGCTCTTCTAGCTAATGGTTGGTCAGCTTAAGATGGTAAGCCGGGAGAAAAATAAAAAAACACAGAATATAATTCTGGTTTTGCCAGTTTATCTCCCTGGCCCACATCGGGATCAGATATTCTGTCAGTGCTGGTGCAGGAGGAATATAAAATACACAGAAGGAACAGGATCCCTACTTCTGTCACCAGCTAGCTTTTGAGTTGTTTTAACTGGAATGCTGGACCGCATCCCAATAGAAATGTCTGTAAAAGTTCCAGCCTCTGTCAGGAAGGTGTCCTTGAACAGGAGAGGCCACTATGTCAGTATGATCTGATGAGTGAGAGCAGCCCAGAGATTAGTATGTTTTGAAACAAAACCTCTGTTTGAACTTTTGCATTCATCTCAGCTGGCATCCCTGCCTGTAAGATACAAAGTTATGACAGATGTCAGGTATGTCAGTTCCAATTTTCCTGAGCTCTCATTTAGAGAGCAATGCCAGTCTGCAGAGCTTCTGCCTTCCTTGCTGCTGGCTACTTCATGCGACCGCAGTGCACTGCCCTGTTGGCTGTGCTGGCTGAGCTGCTGTAGCAGCCTGCTGTAAATCGAGCTGCTGAATTGGTCGCGTTTGCAGCGTTGCTCCGCAAGTAGTGTGTTGGTGTAACTGAGGGGGGGGGCAATATACTGCAGCAGGGGGACAAGAGTGAGTGTCTGGAGGGCAGGGCAGAGGAAAAGGGGAAAAGAGAACTCCTTACGGTTGATTTCTTGCAAAAATCCCTTGTATCGTAAAAGTATAGTCTCGTTTTCAAGACAGTGTTTCCTTATTACGAGGAGGAGTAGGATTTCCCAGATGCCAGCTTGCATGAGTAACAAAGAGAAGGACTTGGACAACACAGAGGACAAAGGGACCCACCGCTGATACTTGCTGGAGAAAGGGTCCTAATGACCTGCAGAATGCCGAGTCCTTTTCCGTAGGTCAGCTCTGAAAGGAGGAAGGAAGAGGTCATAGAAAGGTGAGTTTGCAGACATCCAGAGCAGCAGAGACCCGAAGTTTCCAACTCCCCAAGGAGAACCTGGATTCTTCTTCAGTGGGTTTGGCAGATCCCTGCTTGCAGGGAGCAGTGGCGGGAGGTCAGCCTCAGAAGGTGAACACAAGGATTCAGATACCCATTCCCACGGAAAGATTGAGGCTCCTCAATGTGCATATATACTAAATTGTGGTATCACCTTGATGATCATCTCTGCACTTCAGTCATATTACTGTGGTTAGTGCTGCTTCTGTGCTCTTTTTCCCTTTTCCCCATCATACTGTTCTGCCTTTCTCAGTTTTCATCTCGGAGTCTTTTTGCATGCCTTCCCTTCAGCGGTCTTTGTTTCCTACCTACCTTTCCTGAATACATTCCTACCTACAATTTATTTCAAATTATTTTTGATACCATCTGAAATTTTCTGCAATGCTCATTACAATTTTTTCAGTAAAAGTCTTTGACAAAATGTAGACTTTAGAAAAACAATTTTTTTTTGTTTTGTTTGCTTGTTTAATTTTTTAGACTTGTTGAACAGGTTCAGTGGGCACTGTGTATCTTCGGGGTATCCTGCTTCTGGAACCTAGCAGGACAAAAAGGGGTTTGGCTACTTAGTCTGTCTGTGCCCTTGTAATTTGTTTAGTTTATTTGAACTGGTATCAGAAGGTTAACTCTTGTGAGTTTGGATTTTTAACGTTGTTCTTGTAAGGGTGTATTTGCTGCTGTATACTAGATGTGGTAGGTGTTAGGAGTCCGAAGAATATTTTTGCTGTAGGAGGTGGCTCTACCATGACAAAAATAAAAAGTCTATCCAAGAACAGCAACTTTCTCATTTTCATGAAGGGTATTTGAGAATCTCTTGCTTTCAAATCTTGAATGCTTGCTTTGCTCTTTGATATTCATGAGCTCGTAGAATCATCTTAATAAGAAGGTGTATTTTGGAATTTAGAGAAACAAATCTTGACTTCTGCTGCTAAATTTTCATAGTTTGCTTGTAATACTGTACTGGTAATATTCTCTGAGATTATTCCTTATAAATTAAGTTAATAATGAATGCATAAGTACAGTACACAGTGAGCAGATATGCTTCTCTCAGTCTTTTTAGAGTTGAAACTTTTGAAGTTGCGGAAAAAAATAATTTACAGGAAGTGGCAGTACAATTTCACATTATTTCTGAGCATGAAGTCCCACCAGTAGCTCAGCCTGACCTAAGCCCGTGTCACGTTCCTGAAGGGAATAATCCCTCTTTCTCGCCTGGCTGTGAGGTCCTGCCTTCTGTAACAACCCCTACTGGATTCTTTTTTTCCCTTTCCAGATGGATGAACATGTTGATCTGATTTACCATAGAGTTGCTCAAACATCAAAACTTGTCTGAGGAGGGGCAGAGACATGTAAAAGGGGCTTCAGACTGCAAATTGCTCCTACTGGTGGCAGCACTGTCTTTAAGATGACTTAAATGAATCATGAAACTGCAACTTGCTGGAAGGAAAAAAGATAGATGCTTCTGATTCTGAAAGACTGTTTTTCTTGCTTAGTGTCCTAATATCTCAGAGCAGTATGTTATATTTGAAATTATAATGATCCCATTTAAAAAATTGAACTAGAGGAGCTAATGTGACTTACTTGAATGACGTAGCTTTCTACAGGGGAAAAGATGAAGATGATGATGGGGGATGAGTGTGATGACCTTTATTTGGTGTATCTTACGTAAGACAAAACAGTTCACGTGGGCTTTTGCTGTGTTTTTTTTGCAACAGTTTCTTTGGTGGTACCTTCAGTGGTACCTGAATTTCCATCTTTGGTTAAATGTATGATGTATTTGCTATTAAAACAGAGATCGCCTTTCACTAGAATAAGCTGCAAAGTGAATTGAAAGGCTTGTTTACGTGATTACTGACAGATGAGAGGAACAGAATTGCACAGCTGCAGAGCTTAAAAAATTTGAAAGACCAGAAAGTGCATTGTCAGACTTGTCTTCTGGTCTCCCATCTTTGATGTTTGCTAAACCTTGATTTCAGAATTAAGGTGGTATGATGTGTCTGAGTGAAAACTGCTGCCTGTGTGCAAGCGGTGGAACTTTGAAAAATGGAGGCTGCAGTTACCAGGGAACCCCAATGTCCCATACCTTTGTCCCCAGAAGACCGAAACGTTCAAGCCACTCAGTGGTTAAACATGTGTGATGTGTCATTTGCGAGGCTAGTGTGCTGCATCAAAAAGTCAAATGAAAAATGCTTTCAAGCTAAATAAATAGCGTTAGAAAATTGTCATACAATGGAATATGGGAAATCATTAACCCTGAAGATGAGCTTCATGGAGCTGTTGTAATTTAAAGATGCAAGGTAATTTAGTATGGTTTACTTCTTGTTCCCTTCAGTAAGTACAGGAAATAAGAGGAACTAAAACTATAAGTGCAGACTACTATAAGTTAAGATTTGTTTGATTAAAGAAGAGCTAATCTAGTATTTTTGCATGGCTCTTTAAAAAAGCAACACTTATTTGAGAGTATTCCACTTTCAGGTTTTAAATAAATGTTCATAACCACTGCAGGAATTGTGCCTGAGTACGCCTGTGGTAAGAACATGGAGAAAAGGCTTTTGTAATAATAAGGCAAAATCCCCAGCTGCGTTTACTTTCCCCTTTCTCCTGTCTTATGTACTTAATCCTGTTTCATAACAAGCTGCTGTGACTTATTTGAGATATTAGTCTCCCAAATAATTCTCAATCTTTTGATCTAATAGCTGTTCAGTTATCAGAAGTAATGTGTGCCATAGAGATGTGAGGTACTTTGAAGAAGTAATTCACTTTCAGGGAAACTTGCTTTCAGATAAATGGGGATCTTTTATCTATTTCCTGTAAATTTGCCATTTGTTTTGTTTATCTTAATACAAATATGTTAGCCAGCTGGGAAATTTTTCGTAGAAGGGATTGGTGAAAGATTTTAAACAAAGTATTTTGGGCACGATAATTTTCCTGCTGCTCAAGTATCTGAAGTAGAATTTGTTCAATGGTATAAACCCCACAATTATAGCATAGTATAATCTCATATTCATCCATATTAGAAGTACTTCTTACAAAGTGATCGCAAGAGAAGAATTTTTTGTGTGTTCTATACCTGTATTAAATAATTTCCTGTCTAGATAAGCCCTGTAACTAGTTCAGAGGCTGTTTGGTAGGATTAAATTTTTATAGATGACTGTGCGTTTCTCCTGGTGAGGGAAATTAAGGAACAAATCTAACCAAGTCTCTTCTCTTTTTACATTTATCACTTCAAGAATCAGCATTTCATTGCCTGTGCTTTATTCTGTGTCTTCTTACATTCTTTTATTTCTGTTTCATTACACCTGATTTTACTCCCTTTCTGATTTTCCTCTTTGTCCCTTACTTGCGTGCTTTTGCCTGGGTTGCCTTTTTGCATAATACTTACGAAGTTACCAAAAAATTCTGACAAATTTGCTGTAATACTTAAAATAGAGTATTTGTGTTCCAAGATTGTTTGAAACGCCCTAAACATCAGAAGCATACTCAGATTGCCTTGAAAAGTGCATTTTATGCTGGCATTTGTTAGTATAGGCTCGTGACTGGTTACGTGAAATGCTGAATATCTTTACTACTTTTAAGATGGATTTTTGTAAGTCCATGAAAGAATTAGTAATGTGGGGTCTCTGCATAGCAAGGGGCTTAGCTTGTAGGACAGAGGGATATTGAACAGAAATAAAAGAACGTTCTCTCTCGTCGTTGGATTCTTCCATGCTTTACTGACCAGCCCTCTCACCGCAGCAGGAGTTCGTGTTGGTTTGCTTCTGTGGAGAGAGGTGTGGTCGGTAGAAGATCTGTAGAAGACACACATCTGCCAGGGTCAGTCTGACGCAGCCATTGCGATGACATCGCTGCCTCCCAAGCTGTCTGCTCCTCGGGAGACTTGCTCCTGTCACTGTTTTTCTCTCAGTTCCTCATTTCAGTGCCACATTCCGTATTTACGAAGCAGTTCTGCATCCTCAGCTCCACTACCCTGTGCGTTAAATGAAGCATACTTGCCTGAGCCACTGCTCTGTCCCGTAGGAAAAAGGAGAAGGAGCAAAGCCATAGTGGTGGTCTGCAGTGGAGAGCGTGTTTTCAAGGGGGCCTTGCGTTCAGTTGATCCCAAGAGCTCTCCTGAGGTTTGGCATATGCAGGGTCAGAGCTGTTCCTTCATTTGGTGAACTGATAAATGTAGAAGCTGTCCTGCAGGTGACCCAGTGTGCATGTGAATTTTGCAGTACGTGATGTTCAGTGCTTGCTCTTGGTTAATGTGACTGAGTGTGTTTAAGCGTGCAGCAAGTGCACTGGGATTCACGAAAGAGGAAAGGTTGGACTCTGCTGTGCGTGCTTCTAGCTTTCCTCTGCTTGATGAGAAGAACTGCAAAGAAGTTTCACCTCAGTGATGAATTGTATTATGAAGCTTTTCCAGGATGTGTGTTTCGCTTGGAATGTACTTTAGCTGGCAAAGTAAGTGGTTTTTCAAGTAAATGCTTGTGGAGCTATCTCTGTAAAAGGACATATGCTTTTTTATGCATGAGATTATTTTTTTTTTTAATAACACTTGCTCTTTATGACCTGCATTTGCACACAGCACTGCCTGTGCTTCCATGTGAGAGCATTAAAAAGTCAAATAACCATTACTTCCTACGTTTCCTTTATTTGTTGGTAGCAAGATACATTCTGGTTATTGCTAAAACTACTTTTTGTGAAAAAAGAAACCTGTAAATTTTCCTGTGTGGGAAAGCATTTTCTGTCACATGTCAGATTTTGAATCTTCAGGGTTCAGCTCGATGGGAAAGATTTAATCCTTCAGGCAGGATGGACAGTAGAGGTCTCCTCTTCCTACAGGAGAGCACTAATTGTGACTACCTTCTTCAGAAGACCTTTTCCTACAAGGTCTGTAGTAATGACACTAAGTTACTCCAGATATCCTTGAACCTTTTAATAACATGGTTATGGATTTGCATATTGAAGACCAAATTAAATAAGTGGACATCAGCAAGTACACACATTTATTTACTGAAGAAAGACTGCATAGACTGCAGTTGGCAGCAATCTCCTGGATATTTATAAGCTCTACATTGGTGACTTTGGCTTTGCTTGTGTATACTGTCTCAAATATTTAGGCTAACTCACACATTGTGAAGAAAATGCAAAGCTACCTCTTGGGGGATGGATGTGGAACTGTTTCAGGACAAAATTTTTAAGCAGTGCAAGCAGAGTAAGAGATCTGGTGTTCATCCTCAACCTCATGTCTCTGGCCAAGACAAGTAAAGGTAAATGCTGGAAGTGTTCAGAGAAGGAAAGGTTGGCCAATTTGCAGAGGTAGTGTTGTAGATTGTCTTTTTTTTTTTCCCTCAAATCTATGACATTGGAAATTTAATAGGAACTGGAAGATGGTGCCTTGCAGGAAAGCAAGGAAATCAGCTGTTGAAAAGTATCTTGCCTGTGTACACACCGGAATGTCTTCCAGAGTTTAGACTCAGCAAAGCCAAGAGCTGGACTGTGCTCTGTTCACTGATGTCTCTCCAACTTGTTTTGTATAGCAGCTTCCAACCATATGCACTTCCTGCTGTGTTGCCTTTCAGTCACCATGTTGTAAATCGCTGAACCCTGTTTTATAGGTTTCCTTTAACCTCTGGTATGATAAGCCCATTCAGGGTGGATGGGATAGTAGCATGTCATATAATCCACCCTCATGCTGAAACCAGGGTCAGCACTTGATCCAAACCATGTTGCTTGGAGCTCTGTCCCCTCAGGTCTTGAAAGCCTCCATGGGTGGAAATTCTGCAACGTATCTGGACAACCTGTCCCGATGCTGAAGTATCCTTAAGTCTCAGTGTGCTCAGTCTTGCTTTGGAGACTGTCCTTCAGATCACTCTCACATCAGCAACATGCGTGTCAAGCAGTCATAACCTGCTCGGTCTTGACAAAATGGTGCTAAAGACTCACTCAAAGTCTTTTGTTTGTGTGGTGTCAGACTTTCATCCAACTGTCAGTCTGCTGTTCATCCCAGATCTGTTCCCTGCACTGCCTGTACTGCAGTGACTCGCGTTAAGACTGCTTCATTAGCTGCCGTTGTAGCCCAGGCTTTTCAAACGCCAGACTGTAGTTGTATCGTCAAAGATGATCCAAATGCATTTTACTGAATTACCAGGTGGTGGTTCGAAACATCACGGCATAATCTATCAGGGTAGTTTAGCAACTACTGCATATCAGATTCTTGCTTCCGATCCATTTTTTTAGTGCATTTTTTCGTCGTATTGTGAATTACAGATTTTGGTGATGTTCCTGTTGTTTTATTCTCTGTTTAGTGGAACATTCAGCTATCCTGCTTCAGTGAATGGAGCAAAAGGTAGCAAAAGGCCCTTAGACTGATGGATGCTGCTGTTTTCAGGGGTGATTAATGTGTGTTCTTACAGTATACCTTCTTTCTGAATATCTTTGATTCTTGTCTTCAAAACAGGGAGAGTAGCCTTAAAGCATCTTCATCAAAATATTTCTGACTTCTTTGTTGTCTGAAAATTGCAATCTTTAATAATGTGAAATGATGTTTTCCTCATTTAATGCGCTGAAAAGAGAGATTAAAGGACAGGTTATAACACAGATTTATTCAAATTATTCTTCAAAAATATTTACAAAAAAAATCACTACTAGCCTAAGCTTTAAGAACCCCAGCACTTTTCTGGAATCTTAATGCTAATTGCAAAGCTTGATCTATGTTCTTTTTTTAATATTTCTGCTCTGGAAAACAGTTTTACATAAATATGGAAATGAACATAGAGCCACTGTCTCTATTATAAGTAAGGTATATTTCCAGGTTGCTCTCAGAGTCAGGACTTGAGAAGGAGCCAAACTGGTGCAAGGTCAGTTCGAGTATTCCTGTGTCATGTTTCTGGGACTGCCGGCGTGTGTCAGAGAAAATGCGCTGTACCGAGGTTGGGCATGTGAAGTTTAACTGCCTTTGATTTAGCACAGGCCATACCACCGAAACGTTTGTACCATGTTCTCTTTTCCTGTGGGCTTCAGCAAGGCATTTTAGTATAGACACACTGATGGACCCAAGCTATTACACCCTCTGAAAAATTGTGGTAATAAGCCTGCAACTGCCTGTTTGGATCTGCACGTACCATCTCTTGGAAGATGCTGGACTGGGGTTTGATATCTTTGGTAGACCCAAGCTAATTCATCTATTTGGACACATTTACTGTACCATCAGTGGCATGTTCTGTAGCATTGTTATTGTCTGGGATTTTCCACTGTCTAGGATACCTTCATTCTCCTGTTACATAAGATAATGGGGAGTTGATTGTATTCAGATCTTGTTTACAGAGTATTTTAAGGATATTTGGGATAATTGAATGTGATAGGTGAGTAACAAGACCTTGATGCCGAGCTGTTACGTGGAGGCCCAAGCAGATACAATCTAATAGATCAGGTTTATGGGTCAGTTGTTGTGTATGCAAGAACTGAACAGTGTTTATGGTACAGCTGGGAAATAGTTGAAAGTGACTTGGGTTTGGTTTTGCTGTTTGTTTATTTTTTTTAAATAGAGAAAAAAGCATTGCAACACAAGTTGTTGAATGAGTTGAACCAGAGATGGAAGGAAGGTGAGGAAGGCAGGGCTTGCGGGAAAGAGTGTGATGGCGCTTGATGCATTTTTTTAAAAATTTCTTTTAAAATTTACTGTCAAATGAGGAATGTATATCTTAACTCTAGAAAGCATTTCCTTATTTTATGTATTACAAATGTAATTTCTTTGTGAATAAAGTACGCTGTTTCAATATTATGGCTCTTAATTTGCAGCTAGATCCTTAATACATACGGCATTTAAAGATGAGTGGCAGTGAATAATTAGGGTAAATACTGTGTAGGAAGTTTTTATTTATTTAAATATCTTGATGCAGTTAAATAATTGTTTCAAAGTTCTAGGCACAAGATTTTGAATTGGTGTTTACATGTTTGCCCTGAGCTGAACTCCTACAGGATTTTATTATTCAGATTAACAGGTGAACATTTTATGTTACAAACTGCTGAAAGTATAAATCTGCTGAAAATCAAAGCCACCTGTCTCAAACAATATACCTTCATTTTCCCCTTATCCCAAATTAAAATACATCAGACAGGTAAAGAGTTTATGGGATAAAGGGTTTGTGGGATCAAGTGTAGAATATTCTGCTTTTGATTAATTGCTAGCAAGTAATAATAGGGAAAGTAACAATGTCCTAACAGCCTTTTTGTTTCAGAAATTGCATTCTAAGCACAAGCAATTCTGTTGATTGCTTTTTTTTGAGGCACAGGTTGTAAACAGACACTTAATAGCATCTTTAGGGCAAATAAGTCTTATTGCAAGAAGTAATAGGAATATCACATTGCACCGCTTTTCTGTTTGGTGCTCAGTTTTTATTTTGCCTTTGCCTTCTATTTTACCTTGTTATGGTCCTAATTCATTAAGCTATCTGCGTTTAGCAATGTTGTTAAACTTTAATTAAATTCATGCTCTGTAGGGCTGTCACGTGGTTCTAAACATGAACTGAGAATGATGCAGATTTTGGACTTTTTAAATTCTAAGAAAGGGACCTGCTTTGGTAGAAGATTAGGGTGAAATGAAGTAAGTATCTGGCATGTGTCTGAACTACTGAGGCAGAATATTTAACATAAACTGTACCAACGATTTTGCATTCTTTTGTTGGAACCTGAAGTAACAAGCACTATGCTCTGCCGTCACAGGTTAGTTGTTTGGATCATGGGAAGATGCAGCTTATAGTGATAGGGTGTCAGCTCTTGATAGATGTCTTCTGTGGATCCATAAAATGACAATGTGAAACTGGGGCTGGTGGAAAGTGTCTCCTTGCTGAAGCCATTATACATTATAATGTCTCATGTCCTCAGTGTAGATGAAATGAGTAACTGACTGAATGATGGAAGTCACATCGGACCCAGAGAAAAGGAGTACGTCAGCGTACTAGATTGCATCCTCCTGGATTAATGTTGGGAGGTCTCTCTTGGTCTCCTCAATTTGTTACACTCTTGGAGAAGATGACAGTGAAAGCTTAATGTTACATTAATTTTTTTTTAATCCAATACAAAATGAATTAATTTACTGTTTATGAAGTGTATATGGAATCATGTTTGACCTGTGGGTTTCTAAAATATAAATATGTAATTAATTAGTTTGCAATAAGTTGGTTTATTTGATTTTTGAAAGGTAAGAATCATTTTTCTGTCATCTCGTATCTGTAGCAATATCACTTGTTCATTAAGTATCTTCTGTTCTAAAGCATTCTTTGACATATAGTTTTGAGCAGACTAAAGTTGACTTTAATTTTGTGGAAAGATTAAATTAAGAATTGTTTTTATTGGTTGATTGTTAGGCTAGTACACAGTTACATCAGTTGCTGGCAAAGTCTTGAATGGTCAGCTTTAGCTGGGGTGCTAGAAGCCAAAATGAGAATGCAGTAGAGTAGTTTGGATTTGGGTGGTGGGGATTGTGAAGATGAGCCTTAAGACTGGGAGTGGGTGTACACCGTGAGTGGAATACAAAATGTAAATTGCATACTCAGAAGGGCATTTAAGACCATGCTTCTGCCTAAAAAGGCATTTTTGTCTTCCTACTCTCTACTTGGGAATGTTCTTGCTCCCTCCCTATCATTGGTGTTAGTGTTTGTGGGGCTGTGTGGTAGGTCAAGTCAGCTCCCTGAGGAGCTGAAGCTAACCCCTTCAGACAAAAACAAATGATCTGAAATGGGAGGATATGGAGAGAACGTGTCATCTGAGTGTGTTTATGGGTGCTTGTGTCATGTGAAGAGTTCCATAAAATCAGTATGGTTGATGGTTATCATAGATCAAAGTTTTCATAGATTAAATTCAAAGTTGGAAACAGTACGGAGCTGAATAGGGTTAAAAACTGTTGAAAGATGGAGGCAGAGATGCAGAAAACAAAGACTTTTGTGTTGTGGTTTGTTCTTTTTTTTTTTTTTTTTTTTTTT
>Ga0065711_1041866_pt1 | contig 15820 bp, 5 predicted proteins | sample Hoacrofraction12_FD_59098 | JGI IMG/M metagenome (GOLD analysis project Ga0065711, IMG submission 59098) | Hoatzin crop microbial communities from Cojedes, Venezuela - Epithelial fraction 12 v2 (version 2) | ecosystem: Host-associated > Birds > Digestive system > Esophagus > Crop | place...
GCACCACTGAAAAGAGTCTGGCCCCATCCTCCTGACACCCACCCTTCAGATATTTATAAACATTTATTAGGTCCCCTCTCAGCCTTCTCTTCTTCAGGCTAAACAAGCCCAGCTCCCTCAGCCTTTCTTTGTAGGAGAGATGCTCCAGCCCCCTCATCATTTTTGTAGCCCTCTGCTGGACTCTCTCCAATAGCTCCTCATCTTTCTTGAACTGGGGAGCTCAGAACTGGAAGCAGTACTCTAAATGGGGCCTCACTAGGGCAGAGTAGAGGGGGAGAAGAACTTCCCTTGACCTGATTTTGATAGGTAATAAATTAAACTAATTTCCCCAAGTCGACTCTGTTTTACCCATGACTGTAATTGGCGAGGGATCTCCCCCTGTCCTTATCTCGACCCACGAGCCTTCTCTTATATTTCCTCTCCCCTATCCATATGAGTAGGGGGAGTGATAGAGCGGCATTCGTGGGAACCTGGCCTCCAGCCAGGGTCAACCCACCACAGAGAGAGACATTTATGAAACACCTTTAAGAGTGTTTGTAAAACGCACACTACCAGAGCAAGGCAGGAGGTCTGGAAAAGGGCAGGCACCTCTTACGCAGGCAGGTAGTGCCAGTTCTAAGGCAGCTTCTTCAACTGCAGCATTTACCATAGCGTGGTGCAGAACTGCCTTTGAGCTTTTGTACCAGGCGTGGGCTACTAAGGCTGCTGGTTTGTGGGTAGAGGCTGTTTCACGTCTGCTACCAAGTGCAATATTGCTGTTTGGGTGCATTTTTCTATTTGTCTGAATGCAGCTATTACCTCCTATGTTTACACAGCCAATTTTGTGGGGGAAAATAAGGGTATTTTTGTTCTGTTTGTAGACAGCACAGTACACTAGGGACTGGATCAGTTTTTATTTCTTAGTAACCTTTCAAAAAGGGCCTCAGATGGCATGCTTATTTTCCAGTATGCTCTAAAGAAACAGAAAAGTGAGTAATGGAACGTTTTTATATTTCAATGGAAGTTGAAGTCTTGCAGTCTGCAAAAAAGCAGATAGTAAGACACTGTAGATTGCAATGAATAAGCTTTATTTCCTTGCAATTAGAACTGATTTTCTTTAGTTTCATTAAAATGGCTTGGATGTCCTGCAAATATTTTTCTTTCTGGGTGGGAAGACTGTTGGTTTCCCACATTTCTCTGAAGCACAAGGTGCCTGCTGCATCACCTGGGCATCCATTCAGTTCCCAAAGCTGCTGATAGCTCTGGAGTTAATACTGCTACTTAACAGCACCAGGAGCCAATAAACCATTGTTTTAGCTATAATAATCTAAGTCCATAGCAGAGACAAAACTCATATTTTTTTTCTCTCCTATATTGTTAGACCAACCAGTGCTGCCAGAGGTGAAAAATACAAAAAAACAACAAAAAATACTTTCAAGCACACAAGCTTTTCTTCAGGCCAAAAACAGCAGTCATCTTGCCAAAGACAAGCTGAGAACTGCCTGAAGTTTCTGTTTAAAGCAAATAACGGAACTTCTTAAGGAAGGAGGAATTTGATTAAAATGAGGTTCTGGTGTGTTGAGGAAACTTAATGAACTGGAGCAATGAACAGGTCAAACCAGATGAGCTAATAAACCCTTTGGCCTTTGAGGATGTGAAATATGAGAGAGAATTCCAGAAGAAAAAAAGCTTATTTTTCAGTTATCACAAACATATTCAAGACTAATTCTTTTTTTTTTTTTTTAAAAAAGGACACTTAATTTATAAAAACTCATAAAGACAAAAAGCAGTTTTTTTCCTCCTCCATGTTGTCATAGGAAAGATTGATAGCTCCATTATAGCAAGCCTCAGGAGTGGTAGCTTAGATGTAGAAAAAACCAGACACATTTCCGGGCCTGATTCAAGATGTAAGGAGTAAGATAGCTTAAGATAGCCTCACATTACCCTTTCTTTTTGTAAGGGAGGGGGGTGAAGAAAAAAGATGGGTTTACACCTTGTTTTGTAGTTGGAATGAATGTTCTGAAGATTTACATTCTTACTCATCCAAAGTCATGTGCAACACTGGTGAGGGAATAGGGCCTGAAAATTTGACAAGATGTCCAACATCAGAATAAGTGTTTAAGAAGAAAGAAGAAAAATATTGTGTATTCATACTGAATTATAGTCTTGGCCAGCAAAGACTGAAATTTGTAGCAGTAAAATATATTTTCATTAAGAACCCTGGTTTACATATAGGTGGGATTTGCAAGGATATATCTATACACAAAGAAAGGTGTGATTTTACAGTACCCAGTGTTTTTTGCCTTGGTACTCCATGCAGATAAGCTTCACATGAACGAAGAATGGCACTAAACAAAGTAACTCACCTTGCTTTGAAAATGGGATAAGGGCAGAATAAATGCAAAGTCACCAGGGCTTTTAACAGGGAGGGTTTGAACAGATGAGCTAGCATGCTATGAAATCTCTGGCCTAAGTTTTGTCTGTCCTCAATGTCTAAGAATATAAAGATGAGAGAATGGAAAACAGATATAGGCTTTGGGTTAAGCCTTTCTTTGGCCTTGTGGAAACCTGGGTCAAACTTTTCACTCCTTCATCACAGTGATAAGAAGACATGTCCATATGTATCATCAGGGGATCAGGAGGCTGGGGTTCAAAATCCTTGCCCTGCAGCAGCCTTCTTGGGGACAAAATAGTTCCATGAAAAAGCACATTCCTCAAGATGGTAAGTAGCTCACAGACAAGTGAGGAAGGATGAGAACTATGATGAGAATACCCAAGTGCAAACATATCAATATTTTCAAACCAGATGAGTGCCCACCATTCTGTTGTGCACTAGGTATGCGTGCACCTTGGCCCATGGCTGCACAGTGCAGGTCCTCCCTTGGGACTATGGTAGGGCACCTTCAAGGAAGTTCCTCCATATATTTCATCCCAAGGGCAGGATTTGGTTCATGCCGTGCCAACAAGCTTAAATGATCCAACTATGGAAAATGTCTGTCTTCCCCAAAAGGCATGATCCCAATTGTAGTTTGGTGAATAAATTCCATCTTTGCCAGACATTCAAAGCCACGTTTCTCACCTGAAGCCACCCTGAAGACTGTAGAAAAAAGGTTCTCTCTCCTTCTCTTGAGTAAATTTACTTCAAGTGAAAAACAGAGTCAAAATACCACCCCTCATGGTAAGAACATATGCAGCCTTGGAAATAAGAAGAGAAAGAAAAAAAAAAAGAAAAGCATAGGAATTCCTGCCTTTCTGCAGAAAAACATTCAGCATGAACATTAATACCAAATTGCTCTTGTTCAGCCCTTGAGCGTGTTTTGAAAGCTGCAAGAATCTAAATCCCAAATTATAAAACTCCCACCCATAAAAGGTGGCATTTAAGATGCAGTGTAGTCCAAGATGTACCCAACATGAAATACTGAAGACAGGCAACTGGGAAACCTTATTTTGGCAACAGTGGGTGTACTGTGTTACGGTTTCAATTGTTACTACTAAATCAAAGACTTCTTTTGTGCGAGAGAAATCACAATGTGATATAAACCCATGGTTTTTACAATATATTTTCTAACAATATTTTGAAATGAAGGTGGCCACTACAGAATTATCATGTCACATTCAGTGTCTCATGTCCTCCTATTGCCTGTATGAAGCCAACTCTGGGGTCTGGCTAATTGGACAATCAACTGTGCACCCAGACATTAGTAATAGTGGAGTCCTAGGATAATTCAGGATGGAAGGGACCTCAGGATGTCTCTAGTCCAGTCTCCTGCTCAAAGCATGATCGTCAATGAAATCAGACCAGGCTGTTCAGTGCCGTGTCCAGTGAGGGCACAAGGTAAGATAGTCAAATCACCCTCAAAAATATGTGTCAAGAGGTATTTCTGACCTTTCTCTCCCTATCCATCTTTTTTCTCTTTCCACATTGCCAGCCACGCTTAGTCACAACTTAACCTGATGAGTCTGGCAGCTGCCGGACGCCCCTATGAACAGATTGAGCTCAGCAGCCCAGCAGAAAAACCCAGATAATGTTTCTCCTGGGTTACTGGGCTAAACTGGCATGTAGGATGGTGCGACAAGTTCTGGGGCCATCAGAAAGAAGGTGATAGAACCACGTAGCTTGGAGCAGAGGAAGCAAAAGCAAGCGGTGGCAAACAGGTCAGTGAAGTAGTTGCCACTTTGTCCTTTCTCACAATGCACTGTGCAATTTGACCTTGGGAGCTTCTTTCCAGGCAGGGAACAATTTAGGTGTGTATATATTTATTTTATGGTCAGCCATGAACGGTCCTCAAAAACAAACACTGAGGGGCTTAGAGCAAGCCTTGCTTTGTAAAGCTACTACTCAGAAGCAAGCAAGATAAATGTAACCCTGATCTTAGGACAGAAAGAAGTTACTGTCTTGCAGTCTACAACACTGTTTTGAGACTTCTTGTAAAGAAGCAAAACCAAAATTGCTGACATGCAAAAAGAAAGTAAATTTAAATTAAAAAGCACACCTTTTTCACATTTTTTTCTTATTGAACTATGACAAAACCTGTCAGACTGTGCTGACAGATAATGAAGATAGATAAAAACAAACCGTTCCCAAAAATCTCACTTGCCTTTCGTTGTAAGAATATGGCCTAGTATTAGTTTAACACATTCATATGAAAGGAAACAGCTAAAAAACATCATGATGATCCCCTCTTGAAGTTTTTCATTCATCATTCTCTATCACCACCAGACACAGGCACAATAAATCCAGACTCAGAAGATCCTACCGCTGTAGAGAGGTATAAACATGGGAGCAGCATTGCTTGAGTCAACATGCAGAGAGAATTGGAGGGCAGCTTCCTACAGCCCCGCTATTTCAGTTCATCACCAAAGCTAGGGAAACAACCGCATGGAGGGCAAGTCTCAAGGCAGGACTTCTGGTGGATACTCACCTGCTGCTATTTCCTACCCTTTGTGCTGTATACAGTACTTACAGAACCATTGTATTTTGTGTCTCTCAAGCTCTGCACTGTCTGGATTAGATAAAAATTGAGGTAGAGAGGCTGGTAAAATGCTTTATTTTTATTAGTAGTAATTTTTTTTCAGAAGCAAAGTGCATTTGCTCAGTCTCACACAAAGTCTGCAGTTGTGCAAATGGTTTGAGACAGGTGTCCCATTAGACAGGAACGTTTGGCTGTATGGCATCCGTCTTTGGGGCTGAAGGCAACTGATCCCTGGCCATTGTAAGGACAGAAGTGCTGACTACATGGGAGCAAGAAATGCTTTCTGATTTCTGAAGTTTTAGATACGAAATCTTTTCGTCTTCACAATCCAATATAACAGTTTTATTTCTTTTTAAAGGAGAGCTGTGACAAGTTTTACGTTTTCAAAGCCAGTAAAGACTAACCAAGCATGTCCGTATAAATGGGTGATAAGAGAATAATCCAGTATTTTCAGAGCAGGAAGAGTTCTTTTGCAGCATATATTTGATGGATAAGATTTATTCTTACTGCCACACACAGATGCAATTGTGGTGCCAGAAATGGCTGAAGGACAGTGGGAGCAGGGGAACGCAAAGCATCCTGTGGCCTTACGCTTCCCTTCTGGCATAATGTTAAACATTAATTGGAGTTTCTGGATCTTGAGGTTTCTGCCAAGATCTGAAGGGAATTTATAGTCTGACATTCTGTAAGAAAAACAACCAACAACATAGCAAAGAGAGGAATTATGTCTTGCATGTGTTAGCTGCTAACTTTATTTACACAATGAATTAAACAAAGGAAACAAAGAGACATTGAACAGTGTAAACATTTCTTGAAAAAGCATTGGTATCTATATTATAGCTATTTATTCCATTTTGTTGTACTATGAACAAGTAGTTGTTTAGCAAATTCTTAATGAAACCTAAATCAAACTGTTTGAAACTGTTTCTCTACAGGAAGCGAAACAGGGGGGAAAAACCCCCAAAGCATAACTGTTTATACAAATAAAATAAAGTAGGCACATCCCTAAAGAGCAGGAGTTTCACATGTAAAACATCTTCCACAGCAGTTCAGAAATGCACATTAAGTGTCATGCTGATTTGCAGTGGTTTGCAGGAGAACTGGAACACAATTTACAGCACTATAACAAATCTAGAGGCTAAACCACTATTCTACAAACATCTCTTCAAAGGAAGTGCTACTGATAATGTTACTTCTTAGACAAAGGATCAGAAAGGAGGTGGAGAGACCTAAGACCTAGGAGAAGAAAGTAGCCAAGCAATTCCCATTCAAGAAACTAACTTACTGTCTTAGTTACCCGAGACCTCCATTCTCTGGCAGTGAAATAAAAATGTGGAAATTCCTTAATTTCTAATTAAAGTCAACAGGACAAGCATACTTCAGTAACTTATCACACAGCTTATTTTCTAGTGCACATCAGTGGTTGGTCATATACGCATTTTCCTTTGTCACACAAGTTCTTTTTAAGGTCAGTGCTGAAACACACTGAATGCAGGTAATTATATTTTTCCTACTGAAATAAAGGACAAATAAAAGAATATATCAAAGACATGAGAGATCATCTCTACATCTTTTTCAGGCAAAATCAAGGGTGGAGGGCATAGATTTGAGATCCACCGAACCAGCAAGCTGTCATAAAAAATTGCTCAGCTTCTAAAGTCTGCTAATTTAGAAAATCCTGCTAAGTGGGAGACATTCTGCTTTACAACCTCTACTCCAAGCATGGTGTCATGCAAATTTGAAATATAAACAAGTAAAACAAAACAGCAACACATCTAAATTATCAGTAACCAATAGGTTCAAATAACTCTGTTATATGAAATTTCTTCTGTATTGTTGCCTGAAAGTTGTGTATGAACTCCTCACCCCCCAGTTTCAAATGCTTACTGTTTGAGATGTCTGGTGACTTAAAAAAAAATTGACACTTTTGTGAGAACGTGTCACATCTGACAACACTTGATGGAGAAGTTGGAAGTGATTCTACTTCCACTTTCATTGTGATTAGAACAGTTTGGAATTTTACTGATGGAAATATTTTACTATCACGTGCTAAAACTGACGTTTCACAGGACCAAAGTCCATTACTTCCAGGCAACCTACATGAGTCACTATTGAGCTCAGACCCTCTAAATTTCAGCTGAAGCCAGGACTGTGAAGCATTCATCAAGGCACAAAGACTAATCCAGAGCTGAAAACTACCTGGACAGCTCAAAAAGAGCTGGGAGTTCCTGAGGGTAGTGTTACATAGACAGTCATAGACATAGTATTTGTCAAAAACACCTAACCAGCTTTCTGGGATCTTTGCATAAGAGAATACTAATGAGGAAGACCAAACGCTTCAACAGGATGGGTGGCTGCTGTCCAGATGGCAGCAGGAGTCTCTTGCAAGGATCTTCAATTAGGGTCTCTGTGACTCTCTGAACCACTGTTTTCCTGAACTCTTGTAATCCAGCTGGTCCATGGTCTGGCATGACCACCCCAACATATACTGGATCCATTACTACAGATCACTGTAACTCCATACAAAAAAAGTATGTTCTACGTGACCACTTTTGCATCTGCAAGAAGGGTTTCTTCTGACTATTTATAATCATCTTACCTATGTACATTTATTCAATTGTCAACAGGAGCCTCTAGTGGGAGGAATGGCCAGATTGTTCACCTAGGATGTTCAAAATGTTCAAGCACAGGAATTGGTCCAGGCACAGAAGCAGGTGCCTGGAAGGAGTCTTCAGGTCATTCTAACTTTGCCACCTAAAGAGGACCTCCGGCACCAATTAATCAAACATTTTGCTGAGAAGGTGGCTGTTTACACAGTCAATCACCCTGTTTCAAGTCAGTCCATTGTCTCAAACCAGTAATTATCTCATCTGTGCTTTATGAGGAGCCCCAGGGTTCTTTAGCCAGCCAAGAAGTTCATGATTGAAGTGCACTGGTCATGCACACAGGCATAGCCTTAACACTGAACAACTGCTTCTTTATAACCAAAAGACAAACCTGAGTTTCACTCTTAAAAGTACGACAGCTCTTGCCACAGAAAGAAGTTCCATTTTCTCATGATTTCTATTGTCTTCTTATGATTTATACTGTTTCTGTGTCCTAAATAGGCTATACAGATCAAAACACTTTGCAACCTACTTCCATTATTATCTAAAAATAAACTTTTATCCATGACTGAGAGTTTAACTCTCCAGTTCTGTAAACAATCCAAGAACCATATTTGTAATCAAAAATCCCTGCTTGCTGTGCATTAAAAGCGGTCTAAAAAGGGTCAGGAGAGAACAGGGGCTGAAGGCCAACTCAAACCTATCAGAAATTCTCTGCTCCTTGCCTGGGATTCCCTTTCATGCTGGCAACAGGAAAAAAATAAACAGGAGGTATGAATTTAAAGAAAATTAGTGACATGGAAGTAATTGAAATACTTGTCTCTATCACGCATGCCACACCAATCTACATATTTACTAGAGACTAGGAATATTTTTTTCGAAGTGTATATGTACTTGCTACTTGGACCAGCAGTTAAAATATTCAACGAGGTAGGCTAGGGCAGAGTTTTCTCAGTTCCTTTATATTAAACATTACTTTTACTGTGCCCTATGTACTGAACATATTTTGATGAATGCCAAGAAATTCCTTTTGGATGGCTGAGACTGCTCTAGTTCTGATTGTCTGCTCTAATTTTTGCTTGTCATTGTAGGAAGCTCGGAAGTAGGTTCATATCCTTTATCTCGTGCAAAACATGGTGGTGATACAGAACAGTATGATCTCAGTAGATGCTGTACTTGCCTCACATTTATTCTCACGTTGATGACCCAAAAGAGCATACAGCCTTACATCTGGGAACTGTATCATTTAAGCAGAACTTACGAAAATGATTAGTAGAGTTGTCAGAAAACAAGCTGTAGCATGGGTTTGTCGTAGTCACTGGGATGCTCTCAGAGAGAGATTACTTTTACAGACAGTCCTTTGGCCTGACCCACTGCAACCCAATGTTTATGTCAGCCCTCTCAAAACCAGGTTTCCCCAGTCCTACTCTTCCCTGCCCACCTCTCCTCCCTCAGAAGCCAGAGCTCTGATTCAGTATTTAAGCAAGCTTAGTTCAACCTTAGCATCTGCCCAAAGAGGTTCAAACTCACATTTCCTTCCTCCCAGGAGACTTCCATAAATGTTTGGGTAGAGATTCTGGGTAGTCTCCACGCAGCCGAAATTATACTACTACAGAGATAATCAATTGGGATCCCACAGTGCCAGCTACAAGCCGATGACGAAGGCAATACAGCAGGAAGGAGTTATGGCTTTTACTCACTGCTCCAGCCACTGGAGGAAAAATAAGGTGGTCACCAGTGTCAAGGTGTATCCTATTTCATTTCTGGAAGAAAAGTTTTGGCTTCTTTCTTTAGGCCATGAATTACAAGTGGAGACACAGTTAAGTTAGCTCTCTTAGGAACACAGCTCAGGATGTTTCCCTGCCTTCATCATTTCCCATAGCCTGGCCAGGATGGCTTCGGTCTGTTCTGTGGTACCCAGCTTTGCCCATGTACTACATAGGGAGTACAGGCATCTGATGGCAATCCCCCAAATGCCAAGAGTCTGCATGATCCCAGGGACATACTACACAAAAAGCCACCAGTCAGAGAATCGTGTTTTGTGCAAGACAGTTCAGCCATTTCCAATTTTTTACAGCTTTATATAAAACCCTCCAACACATAAACCCCATGACGAGGTGGGACATCATAGGATCACTGTTTTACAGACCTTCTGCTTTCGGCCGTGTCCCCATGAAGATCAGAAACATCTGCATGGTTGTGGAGGTAGTGGGTCTGCTCTTAGATAGCAGCCTACACCGTCAGCAAGGCAGTCCTGCTTCAAACCGTTCTGTAAATCCAGTCCTCCGCGTTTCAGGTAGCATAAGCTGCTGCTAGAGAAAAAGAGGAGGAAGCTGTATGTTTCTCAGCTCTAGGACTTAGAAGTCAGAGCTGCAGGACACATCAAAGAAAGATTAGTCCTGCTGCTTGTGATCAAAGAGTGTTTAATCTTTTCTCCAGATGACTGCGTGCTCTCCCTTCTTCCCCCTCCCTTTGACTAACCTCATTCCCAAACCCAAAAAAGAATCTGAATTAGAAATATGTATGTGTTTACACTGAGCATACTTATATGGCTATTTCCCTGAAACGTTTAAGGGAACATGAAAAAAAAATAAAATCCTGTCTTTTAGGAATAGTCACTGTAAGAAGAAAAATGACACCCAACAAAAAGCAAATACCAAACTTACAGTGAATCCCCTTTCACATTAATCGCTTATTCACCCAGCAGTCCACAGGAGTTAGCATACTCAAATTCACATATTATCACACTTAAATTGTACTAGTTAAATAAACACCAGTTCTGACAGGTCTTCATTTCCCCTACTTTACATACATCAATAAAAATGTTCAAATGTTCATGTGATGGGTTTCCCGTGTAACAGAAGATGGGCTAAAATAACATTCACTACCTTCTCCGTTTGCATTTCCTATAGTATTCTACAGTCCTCCTTGAGATAGCAAGAAATCACTGGTGTCATTAAAATGAAGGCAAATTTATTATTAGTTCTAACAGACATTTTATTCATGTGTAAATGACAGGATGATAGAATTGTTGTTTGACAGCTTGCTGAGAAAATTGTAGCTTTCATCATCTTAGGTGACAGATTTTTCCTAAAATAAAATGAACACCCATGGAAGAAACTGAAATTAGCTTTAGACAGAGAAAAAATATGACAACTATTCCACTTAACTGAATCAGTTTCTGAGATCTCACAAGCGGCAAAAATGCTTTGGTTCAGAAAAAGCCAAATTCAGACATCACTTGGCAAGCTAAATATTAGAAGTGGGCAAAATACTTGGAGAATTTAAAAGGAAAAGTAGTAAACTCACTTTCAGATTCTTAAAGCTCATTAGTTTACTGAAAACAAACAATTTAATACTTTTTTTTGTCCTTATGTTTGAAAAATTTCACGCAGATGTGATGGGTTTTTTTGGCAGCCTAACTGCAAAAGCTTATTAAGGCTGCTAAGCAACATCTAGTATTTGTTACAGGATTTTGAGTCTTGGATTTGAGAAGAAATACTTTTCTTTTTTAAAAATAAAAACATTGTATAGGTGGTTTTAAATATTTTTAATAGAGACAAGGAAATGCCATGACCTCCCAGAGGATTTGAAAAATAAAGTGCTAACCAACATGGGAAGTACAAGCTTCTCTTTGTGGAAAGAACATTATTGGAAAGTTCTCTTTTCACATGTCAGTCTTGACATGGAGAATAGGAAACATAAGCATTTTTACAGCTGCCAAAAATGAATTGAGGCTGAAGTGCTTTGTTCACAGTAAAAAAAAAAAATAGTTTGACCTTAAGTAAGTCATTACATTCCAAAACAAATGGTTATTTTGCATTTAAATTGAATAGGCTATGAAAAAGAATAGTTTCTGCAAGTACTCCACATCAACATCAATTCAATCTATTCAATTTTTCAATTTGCAAAGGTGAGGAAAATAAAACAGTTTCCCAAAACTAGCTCAGGATCCTCAAAAAAATAAAGAAACCCCACACACCACAACCCAAACCCACAAAAGCCCCCCAACAAGACTTTATCCTGGTTTAGGAGCTTCTAGGTTGTTGTGAGCAAAATCACAACCTTTTTTTCTTCCCCAGGCTTTATACCCAAATGCTACTCTATGGTAAAATGGGAAGTTAAGACATTTCCCAAATTTGTCAGAAATTGAGAACTTCTTTGAGATTCGTTAAGATACTTCTGTAACCACCAAACAATGAATCCAAAGAACATCAAGCATTATTTTATGGTTATTGTATTTTATTTCAGAATACTTACTTTAGTTCATATCAATTAAGACACAAATTTTGATTTATAACTTTATTATATCTTAAAATTTCAGGCCAAGTCTAGGACCCCCAGTCCCATGCTTAATGGCTACCCTTCTCTTTTTTTTGACTTTCTCAGTTGTCTCAGTGATTACATTTTTGTCTTGGACCCTGCTCTGGACTCATAACTACTCTTCTCCAGAAACCAAGCAGAGCAGGACTTAGGGCATAATAAGGGTGCTATTTATCAGGCAGACTCAGTATACCTACACAAAGATAATCAGGCCCTTCAGAAAAATACAGTCACTGCTGTTTTTGTATTAAAACACAAATAGGAGCCACCTGCTGCTATAGTTAGTAGTCTGCTAGAGAGTCTAAATGGCATTTAGACCTGCTCCATCTAAATGAGATTAAGTTTGCATCATTATGTTCTGCTCAGCAGACATCTGGACAAGACTCCTATCCTACCAAAAGGCAGAGGTTAGCTGAAACAACACCTCTGTGACATTTTGCATCTGTTGCTGAATTTCAAAGTTTCTTTCCACATCAGAATTGTAAAGAAGCTGAAATTTGGCTTTTGACAGAAAAAATTCCCAGAGAAAGGATACAGACCTTTCTTGGTGGGAAATTTTGCATATACTTTCAATGCTTTTTTACACCAGGGAAGAAGTTAATAATCCAGGGAAGAAAGAAAAAAAAAAAACAGGCAAAACAGACTTAAAGAAAAATATGATACAGATCAAGTGAGTGAATTCAGAGGGAATTAACTGATGTGACAAGTCTCACAAAAAGCAAAGATTATTCCCCCCCAGCATGCTCCCTGCCACCCCAAACACTGAATTATGCTTCCTGTTTCAGAGTACAAATACTTCAACTGTCACGTCTAATTTTGTCTTTTCTCCTATTGGCTTTGTTAATCAAGAATATTACCCATTTCAAACAGTGGTTATTTCTTCAACCTGTTAATTATTTCTGACTTGCAGATGGTCTATTATAGAGGCCAATTTCAATATCTGCTAATGTTTAAAATTCAGTGCTATAATGGATGTTGCTTGGCAGGCCAAGAGTCTCAGTGAAATACTGCATATATTTGTTTACTTGAAATATTAAAAACCCCACCCAGTTGTGTTCCAAAATCTGTGTTTAAACAGACTGAAATGCTTGAAGATTTGAAGACATTTCTGTCATTCTTATGTCTCATTCCAAGAAGTGACAGAGTATACATTTTTCTCTTGCCTTAGAATTAACAATCCAATTAAAGTCAGTCCTAAAAATAGCACTGTTGCAGCTACAGATTTAACTGCAGATAGGTAGTCTTTGTGCGATAAACAGCCTGAAGGTACAAGATCAATACTTTCCTCCTCCTAGAGTAGGCAGGAGCCTTTGCCTTGAACCAACTTGAGGTGAGCCAGGTCATGACATGGCATTGCCATCAGCATCACAGCAATGTTTTGAAACTCTGCTGGATTCTATACAGAAAAATAAACACAGTCTTCATACTAAATGACTTTGGAGGCTAAACAAACACATCTAAAAACAAAGGGGGAAGGCAGTAGCTGAAGGCTATGACTGTCCTTGACTACAGTCTTCATCACGCAGTAAATGGGATTCAGCTTAGGTAAGAGATATGCAAGTTCAGAAGCAGCTTCTGCAGGTGTCTTGGCACATCACTCTTGAAGGTGTCACTGTCCTAGTTACACGCTATGGTAAACAAGGATGCAGTTTTAAAAGAAGACTGGAAGTGCAAGCATCTGAATGGAGCTGTGCTCGAATAAGCAACGCACGTTTTCATTCACCAAGTCAAATGACAAAAGATTCTCAGCAGTGAATGTTATTACAAGTAGGCTACTGTTCAAAAAGCATTTTCAAATCAACAAGACATGGCTCCAAAACTATTTAACCTCAAAATCTCATAAACAAGTTTGATCAACTGCAATTTATTTTCTTCAAACAGAAATTCAGCAAAAGTTCGAAAGACACGTACCTACAACACTAAAAGGTTGCAAACTCTTTCATTTAGCCATAGATAGAAGTATTAGATGAATCCAGATTTCCTGCTAATTTGAGTTATTTTATGCTTAAAAATAATTTTTTTCCCTCAGAAACTAACAGTAAGAACAGTATTCAGAGGCAAGAGAAGAAAAACAGTTTGTATAGTAGCTGTGGTCACTTCCAGGAGGAGGTGGAAAAATTCCCCGGACTCATAAGTCTGAAACAGCACTTTTATAATGAAATTTAGTTTCAAAGTAAGATATGAAGCTCAACTGGCTGTCTAAGACTTCAACAGGAATTAGCTCACACGATGAGTAACTTTATTTTAGAAAGCAGAGAAGTAAAGCAAAAAGAGATATTAAAGTGTTCAAATAACAAGAAGTGCTCTGTATTCTTACTGGAATGTGTACTGGGACATAACAAATACCAGAAGTTGAAGTACATTATCCTTCACTCTGGCAGTACTTCTGAAGCATTGTCACCTCAGAATCATGGCTGAATTCATCACAGCACTCCAACAACCTTTCTTTTATCCAACTTCTTCCGTACATGCAGTTGTGCCCCACGGAGGCGATTATTTGAGCTGCCATTTTCTGACAGTCTAACTCTCTACCTTCTAGTGCAAAAAGCACCCTACATCACCCCCTGTACTTTCTTAGTATCCACCAGATTATCGTTGGATATCTAAACAGAAACACCATCGCAATTAGGAATTTGAAGACACGGCACTGACATAACTGCTGGATAAAATCTGGACAAATTAAGAGCGGACCTGGGAGGAAGACACATTATTTGATACAGTTCCTCAATATAGGTCAGATTGTCTCTTGTGGTTGAAATCTTTCTCTCTCCCACTTTCCGCTAGGAGAATGAGATATTGGTTTTGTGTTCATATTTTCAAAAATAGGATCTGAACTATCATGCTAACTTCATTGGCGACTGACATTTCAGTCTTCTGGTAAAGTCCATTAATTTGACAGCACATTTGCCTCTTAGAAGAGGCAGCAAATACCGATATTCAATTGGACAGAAAATAAACTTACACTGTCATTCACCTGCCTGTAAGTTATCTGATAGCTGAGATTATGTAAAATATTTTAGGTATTTTCACTATCATGAAACATACTGCAATATGGTTGAATTCTACAACTTGTATGTGATTTGTTAGAATTGAATGCAGTATCAATATCAAACATAACTCAGTGAAAACCACAGAGGTGGGTTATTCTGAAAGAATGCTATAGGCATCCAGTATTATTTCATTTAAGCAAAGACAGATCATTTCTTCAAATGCTTGCAGTATACCTGCAGAAAACTGGTGTTCGGTTATGTTTCTCACCTAAAAAATGTTTCATACAGATCAAGAAAATTACTTGTTAAAAATAAGTATCAAATATTCCAAATATTCCAGTTAAATAGGTTAGAAGATAACTCAAAAAAACCCCTGAACATTGCTGATGCTTTCTCCTAGTAGACCAGTTACTCTACTGTCTCTTTTACATATCTGTGAGTGGTTGCGTTTTGGTAGAGGTAAGTTCATCTGTCACTCAGTGTCAGTATGCCACTTCTCCAATATATGAATAGCAGCAGAAAAAAAAAAAATTAGCCTGAAGTTTTCTTGCCGAGTCCCACCTACGTCAAACACTTTTTGGTAAGAGTGTTCATCATAAGGAACAGATGGAAAACAAGAATTCCATTAGACAAGACAGCCTTGTACTCACGTCCTTTATTCCAGAACATAACAACTGCCCCTCAGGAATCCCAAGTCCTGGAGGTAAGAGAAGAAGCCCACAGAGAGAATGACTTTCCCTTGGTTGAGGAGGACTGTGTGAGCGATCTCTTAAGTGATTTGGACCCCCACAAATCCATGGGCCCCAATGGAATGCACCCATGAGTGCTGAGGGAGCTGGCGAATGTCGTTGCTGAGCCACTCTCCATCATCTTTGAGAGGTCCTGGAGGACAGGAGAGGTGCCCGAGGACTGGAGAAAGGCCAATGTCACTCCAATCTTCAAAAAGGGC
>Ga0065711_1041867_pt1 | contig 15820 bp, 8 predicted proteins | sample Hoacrofraction12_FD_59098 | JGI IMG/M metagenome (GOLD analysis project Ga0065711, IMG submission 59098) | Hoatzin crop microbial communities from Cojedes, Venezuela - Epithelial fraction 12 v2 (version 2) | ecosystem: Host-associated > Birds > Digestive system > Esophagus > Crop | place...
AGCTTCCCTAGGAGGATATCATGGGAGACTGTGTCGAAAGCCTTGCTGAAGTCAAGGTAGACAACATCCACGGCTCTCCCTTCGTCTACCCAGCCAGTCATGTCATTGTACCTCCCAGAAACTCTCCAAACTTCCCCACCAGGAGGGAAATATCCTGATTTTGGCATGGGAAATGAGTGGATAGGAAAGGGAGTGGAGCTAATAAAGATGGGTAGCTGCAGACACACTCAGCACCAGTGATACACAGATGTCAGACTTTCTCCCTGCCAGGGGATACTCCTGGAAGACAGAGTTTTTGCCTGTCTTAACAGAGGATAAATGTGATTTTCTCCATCCCTCAGTATGGGGGTCCTGCTGCCAGCATATCTAGCTGCTGAAGTCAAGAGTCTTTGAAAAAATAATTTCAATTTGCCATGGAGTGACAGAAAATTCTGTATGTAGATCATCTTAGAGGTATTACTCTTTGCAGACTAATTGTGTGAGATTGTTTTGATACTACGGACACACTGAGAGATTGAAGTGTGGATGAATCATGCATCAGATACCTGCCCTGACTTGCCATTATCCCAAAACATTGTGATGTTTAGCTTGCCAGCCAAGCATGCAAAATGAGATTGCTGACATAAGGGTACAGTACGAAGAGCGACGGTCCGACCGGGAGAGCAAGAGGGACGTCTTGCGTTTTTATGGGCTGACATCACATCTGGAAAGCTGCTGCCCTCTGGTGAGTCAGCACACAAAAGGCAATCATACGAGTCTGATCATCCAATCGCTTGGATGGAGGAAAATGTGCTGTTTCTCCCATTAGACTCGTCGTAACCAAGCCTCTGCCTTTATCAGGGAATTTTGAGAACACTGTGAAGAGTTCATCGATAAATCTCCACCTGTTTTCTTGATTGTAACCTTGTTTGCCACTTGCAGGTTCTTGTAAGCTACGTAGGTGTGTGTTGTCTCATTGGCCTTTACCAGCTGTGCTTTTACTGGATTGCAGCAGAATGTCTTTTTTTGCCTGCTGACCCTGTGTGGTCTTGCTCTTGCCTGAAACACTGGAGCATCTGTTCTCTTATTCACTATCAATTTTACTAGCAGGAATAAAAGAGATATTGTAGTGTCATAATGATTGCAAATATCTACCTCTTATTGTGATTGTCACATGAAACAGACAGAGGACTCCTGAGGAACGCCCTAAGCATTGAGGCAAATAGACTATTTTACATCTGGGGAGGAAAGTGGTGAATTACTACCATCTCCAACAGCATGGAGTATCGAATTCACTTAGTAATCTCTGAATTGGCCTCACAGTTGCACTTCAGTATGTCTGTGGAAAGATCAGTTTTGTTTATCAAAAAACTCTCACTGGCAGAGAACCGATCACTACATTAGTGACTTATCCTCCTCCTTTTAAAAAATATATGTCTGTATTGTAGGCCTGATTCTGTTCAGTTTTAGTTTCCAATTGTTAAATAACATCATGTCTTTTTACTTGCTTAATTGAAAGCAGCATACAGTATTGAAAATGTCCCCCAAACGTACGTACTGACAGGTTGTGACTGTATCAAAGTTTAAGCTTTTGTTGCATTAATCCATGAGATTTCTCTAGTATCTCTTATTACATGGAAAATTTTCAAGATTAAGGATAGTTCTTGCATGTTTTTTGCTGGAGCGTGCTCTGAAGCATTGACATCTGGACTGGACAGAGATTTCCAGGGTCAATCTGCAGCTGCTGTAATATTTGCAAAAGTAACATAGAGCCCAAACCCTTGCTAACAGAGCTCACTGACTTCTAGTGAGACTTCGGCTCTATGGCATTTCAGACACACAGTTATTAATAAGAGTTGGCACCACCATTTTACTGGGACTACAGCTTTACAAGTTGTATGTATCTAGTTCTTATGAAGGCTTCAAATATCTATTTTCAGTCAGGTGGCACTTAGAGATATGAAATACCAATTACTGGGCACTGGGGAGCATCTGAATCTAGTCTTAGGAAAAAATCAGAATCACCCTAAAGTGAGCGTTTAAGATAAATGGGATCAGCTACCTACTGAAAGTGACTGTCTCTGAATCCAGAGGAGCCATAAACAGTTGTGGTAACCTCATTTCCTGATTTTTACATGGCTGAAGGTAAGAAAAATCCCAAATAATACTACTGTTCTGTGTTGTTCTGTGGCTTGAATAAGCTCATATCTTCATGTCTAATGGTGGCGTTTCTCTGTCAGCAGTGAAAATAGGATTAGCACAAAGCATCCCACTGCTCTGGAGTGCTGCGGGGGATTGATGTGCAAGCAAGAGAAATTGAGACTCTCATGGGGGCTGGTGAAGCATTCAGGCTGTAAGTTAGTGCAGATACCCAGGCATCTGCCTTTGCCTGAGGTGGCAAGACTTGCAAAGGGATATCTTGGATATCTTAGATAAATCCTTCTCCTCTCTTTCTCCTCCATCCCCCTTCCCGCAGAAAAAACCCTGCCCAGCTGAAGCCTGTCCAGAGAATTGCAGGGAACAGGCTATTTTTATTTCAGCTGCATCCTAATAGTGTGCAGGGTGGACGATTCCTGCTGAATGAACAGGAAGGAAAGGAGGTTTGGCACATGGCATTATCCCAAAGCATTTTTGGGCTGTGCTGTTAACCCCTTGAGGGCTGTTTCATAACAGCCTTCTCCTCTTCCAGTCTGTATATAGCTGCCTAGCCCACCCAGGTCTCTCACAGTTTCACACAGACCTGGACTCTCCGCTGCCACAAGGTCTGAGAGGCTCCTCTCAGTCATTCTGCAGATAAGTCTGAACCAGCTCTTGGCAGCGGTGCATCCCTGCAGCTCCTCAGGACGGTTACTGCTCCAGGGCAAGGACACACACAGGTGTGTCACAGCCAGCCACATGGGTATCAGAAGGAAAGCAGGGATGTTGAAATCCCTGGAAATGTGCCTCTGTACTCTGCTTTCTGCAGCGTGCCAGACGTGGCCTGTTTGAGAAGCTTCTTTCTCTAATGAATCCTAAGGTGAGTTGTAATGAAAGCTGGTCTGAGTTTACACCCGCTGGAGTTTATGGAGCTGTTCTGCATTAAAAAAAACAACCAGAAATTGAAAGGTGGAGACAGGCTTGTTTAGAAGCTCCCAGTAAAGATCTTATTCCTCTCTGAAAGCCTCTGGGACCTCTCTCTGCAAGGCTGTTGGACCTGAATGAAACAGGGAAGTGCATGTGAGAGCTCTTGCCCAGAAGGTCTTTAAATCCCACCTGAAATGTGAGAGACTCAGTGGTCAGAAGCCTGCGTTTGCTTTTCAATTTTATCAGTGGTATTGGAGCCTTTTTTCACAAGGAAGGCAGCAACAGCAAAAAAATATACAGTCTGTTTTCAAAAGGAGCTTTCAATTCAGTGAAAGCAAACCCTACCACTAGTGCTGCTGGGAACTTCCTGATTAACTTACGGTTATCAGAGAATCACCAGGAAGGTCCTCTGTTGAGTAGGTAGGACATAAGGGATAGAGACACAGCCGACTGCTTCCTTACGACTGTAGGATGATACACCTGGTCACTCAGCTGCAAAGGCATCAGCTCTGCAGGGTTGTGTTTCTTGCAGCGGCAGCAAGCTGGGGACGCATACAGTGATAACTGCATTAGCCACAGGAGCCCTTTTGCTGCATACAACGTATTCACTTCATCTCAGAGACAAAAATACAGGTACCAAACCTCAGCAGACTTAAAAAATGCTATCAAATTTTGGGATGCATATGTGGTCCCACTGCACAGAGTAGCAGAGATCTTTGTTTTCTCTTCAGAAAGTCTGTATTCATGATTTGAAGAATGCCTATTATTTCATCCCAGTGAATAAATGCTTTGTTTGTTAGCAGATCAAAGATATTCCAGAGCAGATTTCTTTCCTTTTTTTTTTGAGAAATTGTGGTTATAGTCCACCAGCATTCATTGGCCATCTGCCAGACATAATTCTATGGCCGTTTGGCAAAGATGCTGGGAAAAGTACGTAGAGTTTGCTACTATTGGCAAAATCCTACTCCATCCTATTAAGTGTGGCTAGTACATGAAAGCAGATAGTAATAAATACAATATGTGGGTGCATCAAAGCTGGTCTTGAAAGGATCTGAATGTTTTGAAAAACAAAACAACCCAAACTGAAACCTATATGAGAATTCCATAGCTTTATCAAGTCTAATAAACTTGAGGCTGACCAAAAAAGGTAACTGTACACTTGGTGCTTTTCAGGAGCCAGTGGGAACTTCGACTAGAACTCTACTAAGAAAAACAAAAGCCGACAGAAAACGATCCATATCCTCTAATTTTCTTAATCTATGATCATAAGTACTTGCCATCCAGTCTAACCATTCTGCCTGCATATAAATCACATGTCTCTTTCTGTGGCCTGGAGGTGGTGTGTGGGGAAATCCTCTGCTCCTAAATATGAATGTTCACCTCTCTTCATGAAATAAAGGATCCCCCTTGTTAAATACTGAATCTCTGCTGGCCTTGGGAAGAACAGTAGTGTTCCTCCAACTGCAAGACACTCCGGGAAATACTGCTGCAATGCTAGTATGAGCACTGGAATGCCAGCTAACAAACTTTAATGTAGTTTCTACCACAAAACCAATGTTTTTGACTGGTCAAGGCAGGAGACCATAGACAAAAAACTCCCATCAATTAGTGCTGTTCAATGTATAGCTTTGGGATATTTCAGTTAATCTCTGCAGGTAGCTGTGTCAGTGCCATGGTGACAGGGAGATGAGAGGAGGGCTGAATACTTCAGTTAAAGCCTTAGCTGAATCCTTCACTGCAGGCGGTCTGTGTTGGCATGAGGCAAGATGGACCAGCCCCACAGCACCTTGCTACAAGGCTCACTGCAGGGATCACTTCTGCTTGGGTCAGTTTTTTTGAAGACCAGTGCTGATCTGCAGCGAAGGACCCTGGGCTCTGTGCTCACAAGGATGTGACTGCCTGTTTGCAGCTGGGAACCTAGTGACCACTTTTGAGACAGGAGTGGGGTTTCAGGCACACCCTTCTGCACAGTGTTTGCCAAGCTACACATGGTTTCCTGTGCAGCAGCTGGTTTTGTTGCACCACCTTCCCTGGGTATTTGCTCCTTTGGTGCAACACACAGGGACCTTTCCTTGCTCTTTCTGGCTTTTTGGGTTTTGCTTCAAGGACCAGATACTGAAGTATTAGGTAAGTCAGCATCTGACTTGAGGTTATCTTTAATCTTACATTCAATCCAGTCTTGAGTAACTTGTCTGAAGTTACTGAGACCATATCTCCCATGTTCAGGAGTCCGGGTTCATGCAGTAGAATCATAGAATCATAGAATGGTAAGGGTTGGAAAGAACCTTCAAGATCATCTGCTTCCAAGCCCCCTGCCATAAGCAGCAACATCTTCCACTAGACCAGGCTGCTCAGAGCTCCATCCAACCTGACCTTGAACACTGCCAGGGAGGGGGCAGCCACAGCTTCTCTGAGCAACCTGTTCCGGTGTTTCACCACCCTCATGGTGAAGAATTTCTTCCTAATATCTAATCTAAATCTGCCCTCTTTTAGTTTACAGCCATTCCCCCTTGTCCTATTACTACACACCCTTGTGGAAAGTCCCTCTCCATCCTTCCTGTAGGTCTCTTCAGGTACTGGAAGGCTGCTAGAAGGTCAGCCCGGAGCCTTCTCTTCTGCAGGCTGAACAGCCCCGACTCCCTCAGCCTGTCCTTATAGGAGAGGTACTCCAGCCCTCTGATCATCTTTGTGGCCCTCCTCTGGACCCGCTCCAACACATCCATGTCCTTCTAATGTTGGGGGCTCCAGAGCTGGATGCAGTACTCCAGGTGGGGTCTCAGGAGAGCGGAGTAAAGGGGCAGAATCCCCTCCCTTGACCTGCTGGCCACACTTCTCTTCATGCAGCCCAGGATGTTGTTGGCTTTCTGGGCTGCAAGCGCACACTGGTGGCTCATGTTGAGCTTCTCATCCACCAGTACCCCCAAGTCCTTCTCCTCAGGGCTGCTCTTGAGCCACTCTCCACCCAGCCTCTACCTGTGTTTCGGAATTACCCCAACCCATGTGCAGGACCCTGTACTTGGCCTTGTTGAACTTCATGCAGTTCACGCAGGCCCACCCCTCCAGCCTGTCAAGGTCCCTCTGAATGGCATCCCTTCCCTCCAGCATGTCAACCACACCACACTGCTCAGTGTTGTCAGCAAACTTGCTGAGGGTGCACTCAGTGCCAGTGTCCAATATGAATGATCTCTTATCACTCACCAGGTTTTTCACTGACTTTTTCACCAAGACTGAATAAAGGATGAGAGGACTCCAGCTAGCTCATCAGCAAGTGCCTGAGAAAGCCCTGACAGGCCCTGCCTCCCTCTTCACCTTTTCCCATCGAGGGGGTTATACAGAGGAAGATGGCAGAAGACAACATCAAGAAAATCTGCGGCATAGTTCAGACAATCAAAAATTAGAGACGTAGTCACAGTTCAGTTTGTTGGGTGAAAGAAGGAATTCATCATTGTAAAGCAGAGATTTGCCTCAGCTATATTGGGAGTTCTCTTGAAATACATGATATATTTCCTAATGTCACTTTCCTGTTGTTCTTAATATTTTTCAAACTCACATAAAGACAAAGAAGCATCCTCTGTTTCATGTTGTTCATGTAACAGAGAACTGCTTGGCTGAGCACATAAAATACAGATACTTATTTACATTTTAGGTGAGGACACAAATCTCTGAAGAGAATAGATAGCCTCTTCCATCCTCTCACACCCTGCTATCAGGTGTTGGGAATTGTTAGTGACAATAGATGCTGTTTTGGCTTAATATTGGAAACTCATTTTCGTTGTCACTGGACAGACTTTTTACAAGGGACCTGTAAAAAATAGGAAAGTTAGCAAAAAAATGGTCGTTCAGAAATGTATGTATAGGTTATTTTTTTGAGCAGAAGTTTGTCTCAATAAGAAGCCTACCCTGGGCAACCTGACGCTTAGTAGGTAAGTTTTATGTTATCAGAAGAGATTTTTACCTCTCCTTCTCCTCTCCTCCCATTCAGGGAGGCTGTATTTTCCTTTGTCCCCGCAAGCTTGGGAATGTGACAATATCACCTTTTGCACCAAGGACAAGAGTAAAAATCTTTAAAACTTCTTTTGAGTCAGGTTACTGAAGGAGATAATTTAATTTGACCCAAATTCTCCCTGTAGCAGGGCTGGGAGAAATTAAATATTGTAGTAAGTTGTTGGCTCTTAATTAACATAGGAGATGAGTCATTCTAGCTGTTCTGGCAGTGAATAGACTTAATCCTGGGAATTGCAGTTAACAGATCAAGGAAGGATTTTCTTGTTGCTCTTAATGACATACGTGTATGAAACTTGAACTAGCCTGTTACCACTGTCAGCTTGTTTGAAAAAGCAGGTGACTATGGGTGGGGAGTGAAAAAGAAAGTCTAACAGGTTGCTGATAAGGCATTTTCAAACCACCTCTTCAAGCCTGTTAATTTTAACTCTTGGACTTTGTAATATGGCCTGCAGAAACCACATGACTTATTGCCCTAGCCTCTTAATCTTATTGCATATGAAAATAAAGGAGAAAATTATCGGCAGTGTGATACAACCTTTCCAAGTAGCGAAGGTGATAGTCCCTGATCCAACGGCTGTAGAAGCAACTGTACACCAAACTGCCATATGAACACCTCCACTCAGTGTCCTGGAAATAGACAGTGTGTGAACAGATCACTTTCTACAAAACCAAGAACTATGTTCTCTGCATAAACAAGTGATCATTTTGGGTCACCCCTCCCCAAGCCCTCCTCCTAGCATACAGTGAACGGTGTTGTCCCAGGCCTCCAGCATTTTTGTCTCATTTGTCACAGATCTGGTTGAAGGTGTAATCTCTACCAACTGCTTTTTGTTCAGGGAGAAGAAATCAAGGTCTTTACAGGCACAGAGAGACAGAGACAGTGAAAACGACTGTACAAAACAGTTCATCTCATGGCTACAGATGGGTGGAGAATGTTCAGATTAGACATTTGTCTTGGTTATTTTTTATAGGGCAGAAGAGGAAAAGTTAAAAAAACTTCTGAAATGGAAGTTTTTAGTGGGAATGTTAGGAAATTTCTCATTGAAATGAGAAAGAGACATTCATGTCAGACTTTTTTGCTCTCACAGCTATAGGTCTCTGTGTTGTTCTGTGTACTTTGGCAGGAGATACTGCAGATGATCACCCCGTGGTTACAGCCTTCACTTGAGGCATGGGGAAGTTTGATTTGTTTCCATATGAGAACAGAGGTGGCTGAAGACCAGGTCCACAGCTACAAAATCAGTGAACGATGGCTCTGGAAACTGATACTCAGTGACAGCAGATGAAAAATTTTTCCTTCTCTGTTTCACTCTGAGTGAAACTGAGGGGAGAGAAACTATTCTTTAAAAATACCTTGTTTGAATTTTGGGGAAATAATAGCTGTACATTCAGATTTACAAGTTCTGAAGACTATAGTCTTCCTTATAGTAATCAACCTTACGACCTTTCCACAGATAAATATTTCAAATTTATTGCAGTCAGCCAGTACACCTGTCATAAAGATAAGCACTAGAATTAAAATACCTATCTGGGTTATTATCTGATAAAACATTTCTTGGTTCAATAAACTGAATTACAGTTACTTTCTCTTTGTTTGTCAGCTGATTGCAGACTGAGGAGATAGTGAGCAGCAGGAAAGAGCTTGAACTGTGAACTTTTTCTTTATTATATTGAATAAGATTTTGTTGACTGGTTTGAACATTTCCCCTTCCCACTGAGTTACAAGCTGGACAGTGATCATTTCTGCATGCAAGCATGATGTTTAGGAGTACTCCTTACACTTGAGTGTCTGAACAGTGGGCGTCCATCTGCAGAGCCACAGCAAGTAATGCTGCTGGTACCTCTGCCAGGGCGTGTAGGAACAGCCCTTTTGTTTGAGCTCTTCTTTAGAGTCAGGCAAACATGACCTGATTATTAATATCCAAACAGTAAGTTACAACTACCCCTGCAGCATAGAGATGTTTGTACTTCACAAGGGCATGGAAAAAGTCATTGGGTTTACACCTACAATGAGCTGTTTCATGTGTTATTTATCGCTTTTTGGCTAAGAGATGTTCTCTTAAGAATATTTGCACTCCACAAAATCCTCATCCTCTGGTAGGAGCAAAACATTGTTGTCTTCATACAAACTTCAGGGCAGAACTGCTGTAGAAAGATTTGTGGTGTGAACTTTAATCTTTATTTTAAATTTGTGTAATGAAACATGGCACTTACTGTGAATTCGGGTATATGCCTCTCTCTTCAGAAGTCACTCAGAGGATCAGGTGCCATACATGTGCTTCTGAGGCTATACAGAGCTGTTTAAATGCTCATAGCTGGACAGGGTATCCACCAAACTGCCAAATGATACTTGTTATTTTCTAAAGCCCATTGACTCATGTTCACATTAGCGAAGGTGATGAGGAAGACGTCTCTTCTGAATCACAGTCATAGATTTCATGTTTGAAGAAATCATTTCAAGAGTGGCAGGAGGAGACGAGCAGACTGTGTAGCATCAGGAAGGAGGGACAGGATCTCCAAAGGGTCTTTTCAGACATCCTGCAGAGGTAAAAGCCCAAGCCACACGCTACAAGGAGAAGTGAGAGTTAGAGGCCGTGGATGGACAAGGAACACTTTGAAGACCCTTGAGATGGGAGAGGCTGGAATCTTGTGCCCTGTGTCAGCAGCAGGCAGGCTCTCTCTTCATCTGCAGGTCTGCAACAACCAAACAAAAGTCTGGGATGCAGGCAAGGAGGAAGCATCACAGTACCATTTAATGTGTCTGTTAACAACCTGGATGACGGGATGAATGGGTCTTAGAAAGCTGGCAATGATACCAAACTGGGGGGAGCAATCAAAATGCTGCAGGTTAGGACTGCTGTGCAGAAGGACCTGGACAGGTCCATAGAAGGGTACTTGAGATGGTCAGGGTTGGGGCACAGGGCATAAAAGGGGAGGTGGGGGACACTGGGCTGGTCAGCTTGGAGAAGAGGAGGGGAAGGAGACGTCTTTCTGTTGTACAAACTGCCTGGTGGGAGGAAGCAGAGAAAATGGAACCATACTCTTCCCAGTGGTGAACAGTAACAGGAGGATATGCAATGAACGTGACCTGCAACATGGGAAATCCCCATTAGATATTAGGAAAAACTATGAGAGTGATCAGCCATTGGAAAAGGGCCCAGAGAGGATGTGGAATCTCTGTCCTTGGAGAAATTAAAATTTGACTTGACAAATCTCTGAGCAGCCTGATCTAACTGGACCTCCTTCAAGCAGTGAGTTAGATTGATTCCAGAGCTCCCTTCCAATCTACTTATTCTATGATTTCATGAAAACAATTCTGAATAAAAAATAGTTGCATTTTTTAAGTAAATAATTAGCTTCCCTAGGTTTCTGTACAGAAATTTAAATGTTTTTTACATGCTTTTAAAAATCCAATTTTTACAATCCCATTTTTGCAAGTTTTCTGAATTATGCATGTGTACAGAAGAAACTGGAAGGCCATTATTTCTATTATACTGTTGTACATTGTTATTATTATATGTTGTTTAATGCAGTTAAGTTAACATGCACTAGTAACCTGTGACATTTTTATTGTCATGGTATTTAGGACCATTAGCCATGTATCAGAACATGGCGGTGCAAGGTGCTGCACAAATTAGGTCCGAAAAAGAGTTTATACCATAGCGAGGCAATAGCAAGAATGCTTGGGTATTCTTCAGAAGGTTTGCAAGTGTGTTTTATTCACACTGAAGTTTAGACCAAACAAGCAAGAGAGAGAGATGATGTGAAAGCACAGAAAAAGAAAGATATGTGAGCTTTCTGTATCAACACAAAGTTAACTCTGAGAAACTTAGCTCATCATGCATCTCCATACAGAAAAAAATATCTTTGTGTAAGAAATAAAAATGAGTCATGCAAGTAAAGAGTTTTGCTGTCCGTGTGGTAGTGACTTAAATACATGACATCTTCTAGAAAAGTCAATGTAAAAATACTCCTCACATCCCAGACTAAGCTACTAACCAGAAATCTAGCATTCCTGGAGGCAAGTGATACCAACCTGTTGGGAAGACTTCTTGAATAAGGGAGGTCAGAAAGTAATTTTGAAAAGCTTCAGACCACACGAGTTTATTACACCACGAAACACAACAATAGAGTGCAAAGTAGTGGAAGAAGCACAACTACCATAATTCAAAAATAACTAAAACCAATTATTATCTAGCTAGGTGAGCCTTTGACTTTTTCACAGACTGTGTCTTCAACAGATGTCAAGCCTTTTCTCAATGTACTTTCTTCCATGTTTTCTCTAAAAAGAGGGAAGCCATGATTTAAAGACCCCTTCCTAAGTCTCACCATTGCTGTCTGCCACCTACTTCAAAGCATGTCTCCTCTCGACCTCTTAATTTCCATTCACCTGGAAGAGACACTCGGTGACTTACAAGATTTATTTTTGTGCTTTCTTGAGCAGCCTGAGATTGCTTTGAACTGTAGCCTCTCAGGTGAAGTGATTCAGCTTTCCAAAAACTGGTTCTTCTTCTTTCTGTAACTAGACTGTCCTGGTCACATAGCACCAAGGGAGTGGATGTCTGACTCATCTTTTTCTTACAGCTGCAGTTGCAAGGCTCTAACAAAAAACAGATGCAGAAAACTTGCCCAAATACTTAACAAACCAAGTTGCTCTTCCCCAAAATCCGTCCTTCACTCCCCAGCAACAGTATGCTTGGTTGCAAATTGCACTGTTTCTGTGGGAGCAGTGCCAGATTACCAGTGGTGTGGCTGAATTAATCCCTCGCTGCAGAATCTCTGCTTTATGTTTGTTGGTGCATTTGCAGCTAACCTGGCCTAATGGTCCCCATCCCAATCTCGGTCTTTCATGAGAGACTTTTGTGCATTACTACTTTATCAGGTCTACTCTGATTAGTTAAGTGATAGATCTGAAAGGCTTGGGGAAGGAGATGTGTGAGCAGAAAACAACACATAGCTCTTGTGCTCCTCCTAACTGAGTGGTTTTACAGCTAAGTAAGGACATTTTAAAGTTTCTTTTCTTTTTTTTCCCCCAAAACATTATTTTCAAAATCATGGCTTGTATTTTGAAAGATAGTGATGTCTTTTCTCCAAAATTCGTGGCTCCTGTTGCAGTATTGCATATGTAAAATTGTTTAAATATCCCAAAGAAGCGGTTTTTGCTGTATGTGGACAAAAGAATATTTTCCACTGATGACTAAACAGCTTTAATCCTGCTAACCTGCCTGTCTATAGTAGTCACAATTCAAGGAAAAGGAGATAATAGCTAGGGAGCTGGAGTGTGTTTTACATTGTGGTTGTGTATGTGGCCATGGCAGATAATTCCCAGAATTTATACAAACAAAGTTGCACACTGTTTATTGGATCTAAGCCAATTTAATGCAACTTTATCTACCAGTTAGGAAGTATACACAAAGAAAAACCTACTTCCACCTTCCTTGTCCTTGACAGGGCCATATATACATCTTAGAACACTAGAAATAAACGGCACACAGAGCTGCCATCACAGTAACTTCTGTATTTGTACACATAAACAGTTACCACCTGTGGAAGAAACAGTTGTATTTGTCAATGGAGTTATATTTTGCAGACATTGCTCATGTCTTAGAAGCCCTAACTGCACTCATAATACAGCTGAACTTATAGTTAGAGAACTTCTAAGGCATATGTTATTGTGGTGCCATGGATATTTGTGTGTATGCATGTTTGAGCCTTGAAAACTTGTTCTGTGGTTTATCTCCAGATTTTTTTCTCTCTCTCTATCTTTTTTTTTTTTTTTTTATAATTCCAGCCTAACGTAAAAAATGTGAAGGGAAGAACGGGAAGGGTCTTAATTACAAAAGTAATCTGTGAATTTTATGTACTCTAGGCCAGGTCTTTCACTTGTCTGCAGCAACCCCCCTCAAGCCGTCTGTGTTAGTGGGTGTACAACCCTGATAGGTGTTTGTTCAGCCACTAGGAAGGAGAGATTTTCCTTATTTGAATGGAGTCCAGATTGACATTTCTGTCCCTCTGCATCCTTGGAGGGTGTTTGGGAATTGCATTTGATCCAGACAAGCTGTAAGTTAAATTGTTACTAGATGTTTTTTCTTGAATCAGGTACAACACCATTACTGGGAAGTACCCATTAAAACACATAGTTTTTAATTCCCTGCTCTCCACCCGTTGCTTGATAGCATTGTGTCCCAGTCTGGCCAGACAGCGTGAGTCAGATCATTACCTTTCAGGGCAGAATGGCTGGGGGGGAAAACATTCCACCGAAAATAATAGGATGCCCTGAGTGAAGCACCATTTCATCTTTTCCTTAAAATATGAAGTCTCTTCCTGAACAGATGACCCTTATATGGTAAAAGAGCAGCCTGCTCTTCTGACCCTGGGATGTTCGCAAGCATCACTTTTAGGCATGTTTGGTATTAAGAGGTATCTGGACGATCAGATTACTTTCTCTTTAATCTCTAATAAATGATGAGTCTGAACACAGTGCGTGTTTACTTCCTGCACATTCCTGAAAGGGGTATGAAAAAAAGGATTAACCAGACAGCCTGATGTTCTTGCTGCTGCTGCTGTCTATAATACTTCCTTTCCTTCTACAGTTGCTTAGTAGCTGATGGAAAATTCCTATTCCATGCAATCAGAAAGAGTCTTCTGTTGTTTTATGTACCTGTTCCACGAAATTCATTAACCAGTTACAGCCCTGTAAGTTGGTAAGGGCCTTTAAAAAAAACCATCATCTACTAAATTTAATGAAACGGAAAACTATAGGAAGTGTCTAGAATGTGGCTTGTTTCTGTTCTGCTATGCAAGGTGATTCTCCAGAGCTGTTACTCTGGGAGGATTCCTATCCCACCAAGAGAAATTAATGAAACAGAGCTGATGGGCAGGAGGACATGATGTCTGACTGTGACAAGAAGTACACAGAGCTATGGGGTCTTCTCCTGCTCATAGTGTGTGATACTGCTTTCTGGATGGAGGCTGCTCTTCCAGTCTTTCTCCCAGTGAAAGCAGATTTTTCAAAGTCTGTGTAAGTGGTAACACTGACAGTGACTTTTTTTGAAGAAAGAATTCCTTCTGCTCCAAGAGAAAGGCAAAGGTCCCACTGATGGATGGGAACAGGCAGCAGCAGCAGCACTTTCTGGCCAGTGGGGATCGGGATCTTTCAAGGGAGTAACTTCAGAGGTTGCTCAGCTGGGCTTTGGGTGTGAAAGCTGAAAGTCTGGTTTTGTCCAGAGGTATGCAGGTTTCTTGTGAGAGACAACTCCTGCTGGTGTAAAGCAATGGAGAACATGTATTAAAGATGTGATTTTATGATGTGAGTGAGCATTAGAGTGACTTGAGGGGCAGGTGTGTCACACTCTTTTTGTTAGGGCTGTGTGAGAGTAAAGCTGTATGAAAACTTATATGTTAGGACTCCCCTGAATTTAAACATCATGTGGTAATCAAATTCATCACATAAATTGATTCTAATGGAAGTGTAATTAATCCAAGATGCTGCAAACCAGATTTTTCTTTGTTTTGTTTAGTCACAACTGTATTTGTTGTCTGTTATTTGGGTATGTTGTTCCTTTTCTTTCAGGTCAGGAAAGTCTAGATAACTTCAATACTGATAAAAGTTAAGTTACAAGGTAGGCATACTCAGACTAAGCATCTTAAGGAAAGAGTTTCCTATCCTGTGTCAAAATTTTGCAATTTAATTTTCCCCTTCCCCTTTCCACACTGTGAAAGTCTGCAACCGGGCACACAAAAAGATCAGAATAAGTTACATATCTATGCAAGTGGAGTAACTGCATACTTTTATGTAAGTGGGAAGTTGAAAGTAAATCCATCTCCGAGCAAAAATGTGTGGACGCTACCTTGCTCTTAGTACACTTTGTTCTGAATCACACTCATCAACCTCTGTAGTCAAGCACAGTCTCGACATTTTACACTGCACACGTACTGCAGAAGTAATTGGAACTTGATTCATCTTTTAAACAAAAATCTTCCAAGGCAAATCTTTTATCACACTATGAAATAGCCTTGTGATATAATCTGTGCTACTTAGCCTTGGGACCATGGCAATGTTCTGGTCATTAGTACAAGGTCTAGAAAGACTATGAGCAGGTCATAGATTTATTTGAATTATTTAGTGTCTGCTAAATTGGCATAATTTCAGCACCAGTCCTGCTGCCCCCTTTCCTCAGCACTGCCCTGCCTGCACACACACTGTTAATAGTACTGCTGGGGTTATTTTACATTTTATTCAGTGGTAATTGACAACAGAAATGAAAAACTTTATGGCAGCAGCTTGTTCAGACCTACCTCATGGAAAGCAGAGCAGTTGAACAGGCAGAACTTAACAGATGCCTTGGTCCTGCACAAAGATTCAGTCTCGGATTCTCTGTTTCCCCCAAGGTCCAGTGTCTATCTGAAAAAGGAAGAAAATGCCTGCGTTTTTTAAATATACATAATGCAAAAATAAAACTGCAGTGAATGTTAACCTATTTTAGTTTGCTGAATTATTCTTAAATGTATGCTCCTGGACTTAATCATACAGTAAAATCAGCAAAAAAAGTGTACATTATTTATACAGTATGGGTAGTAGCTTCTCAGAAAGTGTTAGAGAAAAAATGCTGCCTTCTCCCACCATCACAAAATGAGAAAAGTGAAGAATACAGGGAAAGTGAAATGATTTGTCCCTAGATCACACATTTGGAACACTACAGCTGGCAGTTTGTTTACAATGTATGCAATAGGATTAGAAGTCTGTATGTTCCAAAAAAAAAAAAAAAAAAAT
>Ga0065711_1041868_pt1 | contig 15819 bp, 12 predicted proteins | sample Hoacrofraction12_FD_59098 | JGI IMG/M metagenome (GOLD analysis project Ga0065711, IMG submission 59098) | Hoatzin crop microbial communities from Cojedes, Venezuela - Epithelial fraction 12 v2 (version 2) | ecosystem: Host-associated > Birds > Digestive system > Esophagus > Crop | place...
TTTTTTTTTTTTTTTTTTTTTTTTTTTTAATCCATGCGTGTTGTTTCTTTTGTGGTTGTGACACTGATACCTGTGAAGACCAGGTCTATTGAGAGACATCATTAACGCGCTGGATGTCCTACGCAACTCTGCAAGGGTGAGGAGGAAGGGATTTGGTTGGGATGTAGCAATTGGCAAGTATGCTAAAATGTGATAAGGCCGAGTTGATGCAATTACCAGGGTGCAGTCAGATTCGGTCCTGCACTTAGTTACTCTTCCTGTGGTTACTGACAGGTGAGGCATCCTGTAGTGTAGCAGGCATCTGCATGTGTGAGCTAGGTCATACAGTGCCTGAGCTTACTGATTTAATGATCTGGAGAGGTTTTACAGTATAACAAAAAGAGTTTGCGTACTTCTTCAGATTAACATGATCTGTCTCTTAAAGTAGGGGATTAGGATGTAATTATTCTGTATTTATAGAACAGTCACTTGTATTGGTGTATGCTAGGTAGCTTATATAAATTTTTCTTTAGCATTGTTTCTTGTTACTTCATTTTTTAAAAACTATTAGGTGGCTAAGAACTTGTGGTTTGTTTTTTTTTTAACTAAAGTTTGAAGATAAGATCAAGCTATTTTTGCCCTCTGTGCGTGGAATGTGACCACTGCAGTGGTGCAAACTGAAATCAAAGCATCGTTTGCTTCATGCTGACCCAACAACATGGAAGTTGTGTCTGTTGCTGGAGTACCTTGTGCTATGCGGGTCACTTGATCATCCTTTCAAGCCCAACGGGCCAGATTTCTTGAGCACCCTAATCCCTTAAAAAAGAGCCCCTGCCCCTTGTGATGTGATGTCTTCATTTGTCACAGCGGTCGTGCAGCAGAAGGCAGAGCCCGGGCGGAGGGTCAGAGGAGGGCAAGGTAGAGATGTTGTAGCTGTGAGGAGGCAGAGGAGGGCAGGGGTACGGTGTGGAGGTGGTGGCTCACCTCTGCTGGAAGCACTGAGATGTTCTTGTTTGAGTTGGGGAGTGCTTTGAAGTCCTCTGGTGGAAAGACTGCCTCCTCACCCCCTGTCTTCACTTTCAGGTGGTAGGTTTTTCTACCTTCGCTTTACCAGAAGTGTAGGTTTAGCTGCCGTGCTTTACAAGAAGAAAACATTTCCTGTGGCAAACAGCAGTTGCATGCAGAAACCCGTGTTTGATTTCTCAATTCTGAGTCGCTCTGTTCTTGCAGCAGAAACGGTGTGATACACTTCTTTTTGTTCCACTTGTTAAGTTTTAAAGGAAAAGATTCAGATTGTGCTGTTCGAGACCATGTAAAATATTTAACTAATCATCTTGGTCAGTAGAGAGGACCTGAGGGAGTTGGGAGGTGAAAAGGAAGAGGAGGCAAAGATACCTGTACAGGTAAAAATAGTGATGAAGTGAAGTTAAGGGCCCTTTAGCGTTTTTATGCCAAAACTCAGGAATTTCATTTCAACTGTTGATTGACATTATCATTGCCCCTGTTGCAGCATCTGACTAACTGTGAGGAATTACCTGAGTATCTCCTGTTTGCTGATGATGTCTTGGTGACCTCATGCAATGACGTACCTCTGTTCTCCCCTTTGAGTCCAAGTGTGTGCAGCTGCCTTCACTTACCTCCATCCACAGGGACAGAGGAGCAAATGCCAGGCTTCATCTCTCTACTGCTGGCCATCCTGGATTTCCTCCTCTTGGTGGACAGAAGTACACCTCTTGGCGTTGAACGCTAATGTGTTAGTCTTTGGTTAGAAGCATAGGCAGCCCTACGTACCTTGGGCTTGTAAAAATCACTACCCTAGCGGGTTTGGTCGGGTTCCCTTCTTCTGTTTCTGTTCGTTCTTCAGCACTTGAAACCTGCTGCTGCTTGAATTTTGAGAATGAAATTATAGTTGCTAAACAAAACTGCAGTTACTTCTATAAATTATGAGGGAAGCAGTAACAGTTTCGTGTTTCTTACTGTTCCGGTTACGCCTGCTAGGAAACTTTAAGGAAATATGTGGAGCTGTCAGGGATGTAAAAGCAACAGAGTTGTTCTTGAAGAGAAGAGACTTGGATATTTCACAAAATCGCAGCCCCTATGTGCTGTGGAGAAGTAAATTGAAGTCATTATGACATTATGGCAGAGAGTGCCTGATCTGCCAAACTGTCAGTGTTTGATGGATGTGGTATCTACCGACATGATGTTGCACGAGCGCCAGGCAGTTTCTCTTTCTGTCAGCGCAGTGTTGATACTGCCAAGTGCCTGTTATTCCCTCGAACTATTGCATGTGTAAAAAAAGCTGCTGATCAATACTATAAAGGGGCAATTTGTGTTTGGTGATTGTCAAACGTGCATTGATCTGTCTTTCAGTTATGGGTGTGTTATGTTAGGAAATCAGTGATTGAGGGTGCTGAAGTATTGGGAACAGATAATTTTTCTAGATTGAAACATAAACATTTGCAACACTTAATAACTTGCAAGATACAAGTAGTTTCCTGACAGCTTTCCAGCATCAGTTTCATTTGGGAGCTGACTCACTAATATCCTAAAATTAAGGGGAAGAAAAATTAATAAAAATACCAGGAAGTGTTTTTTTGTTTTTGTTTTTTTTTTTAAATGTTTGGTGTGCTGCTTTGTTTGTTTGTTTAACACAGCACAAACTGAGCATCCCAGGGAAGTGATTTTTACAACGTTGCTATGACTAAATGCCTCCAAAATGAGTCTGGAAGCAGGTTCTGAAAGTGGAGATGCAGCAGAAACAAAGGCAAAAGTTGAAAGAGCAACCGCTGATGTTATGCAAGATAGCAGATGAGAAATGATTCAATAATGGTTACAAGCATTCATACAAGGGGAAAAAAAACCCAGATTCCCACTTAACAGTATTGATTCTACATTTGAGAAATGAACTGCAGCTTATTGCTTCCAAGTTGTAGAGAATGCTATCTGCAGATACAGGGAGAGGTACAATGGGGAGGTTTTTGCTATATGCTTAGACAACAAAGTAATACAGGAAGGATTAAAGGACTTCTTAGGTGAAGTCATCTTCTATTTAATGCTTGTTGAGAAAGCACTGGCATCTTGTAGTGTTGGCTGAATATATTTTGGAGGGTTAAGGATATTTCTGCTGCTGTATGAATGATTGTTAAAAAGATGATCAGAGCTCCAGTCTTCTGTTGGCATCCTCTCATACAATTCTTTGAAAGGGAGTGTGCTTTTTATTTTTCTGTGTAAGAATTTCTAGGGTTTTGGGTTGGTGGTTTTTTTTTGTGTGTGTGATAGTTTATCATCTCTGGAACAACGGACAAATTACTTATTCAGACAAAAACTGTGATATCTGGATGACCTAATTATAGATTTCTAAATTTGCACTCCTGTGTCCTGGTATTAAGTATTCCCCTACTCAGAAGAGCTGAGTACTTTAGAAATCCCATTGCAGTCAACAGGAATTGCAATAATAAGCACTTTGAAAAGCAGGCTCTCCTTGTTAAGCCCTTAAACATGATGGTTTGTAGAGATACCTGAGACTTGAAAAGTGTTTGCCTAAATTGGTAACCTAGTTAATATCTCCAGAGCCAATTAACTGTTTGAAAAATATTAGGAAGTCATTTGGGAAATTTCAGGTTTAGTTTTAAGTAATTTTAAATACTATGGGTTTTTTGCTTAGAGCATATGAGTAGAATTTGATCAAGTGTTTAAAGTAGTGCCTTTTTGGAAGAAATTTTGAAGTTTCACACTGAAATCTCTGATTTCAGTTTTTGTTAAATCTGCTGTGACATGATTCCACTAACAATAGGTATGAGTAGCTTTGAAAATATAAATATGAGTAGCCCCACTGGACTTAATCAGTTTATGTGTGTGAAGTTACTCAGTTGTGTAAGTGTTAGCAGAATTGGGGCTTGCGTAAAGTTTCAGTTAATGACTTAAGTTGCTTTTTATTCCATTCTTAGTAACTTTTTTTTTTTCAAAAGATACCTGAAAAGCCTGTATTTACATCACAGCCCACCCTCTGCATTTGGCTTCAGAAAGGAGTATCATTTTAGGTCAACTTTTGTTCCTGTAGAAGGAAAAAAAGTAATGTGGGAATAGAACGGATTTTGCCTTCATACACGTTTCGTCAGTGGTACAATGGATTAATTCATAAACCTTTAGTAAGATGTATTTTGATATTTTTCCTCTCATTGTAAAATGTAGGTGCAAGTTTTCCTGGAGAATAACAACACAAAAGCCTTAATTTAGAGTTATAATTACGAAATGGTAACTTTACGATTTGGAGCAGTTTAGTGGTTTTATGTGGAACAAGGAGACAGATAAGGCTTACTCTAATGCAGGCCACTTTAGGAGACTGTAATTTATATGCATCAGATACTTTTGTCCAGTCATAATACAACAAAACGTGGAAATGCTAAGACTACATATTTTAGGAAATTCTTTTAATAAAGCAGCAGTTTCAAATACATCCTGTGATACTGCCATACAGTATTGACAAGCTGTGAGGCATGTAACATCATACATTTCCTCAGACAATATAGAATACTTCTTGTGATTAATTTTTAAACAGGATTCACTATGTCTCTTTTTAAATAGCCGTTCTAGGTAGACCTGGAAGGTTAATGGTTGCAGGCACTTTTTGGCTTGCTCTGCAGACAAAATAGGCCATTTTCAAAGTAGCAATTAAAGCATACTGAACCCTCATGCACTAAAGGGTGGACCAAAAAGTACTTCCTTCAAAAACCTCACTCTGTAACCTCCCTCCCTCTCTCTTTTCTTTTTTTTGTTCTTTCCTCCTCTGTGCAAGAGATTCCCTGCTGCTCCCCACCCCCCCCCTTTCTGGGCGTGCATTCTTGAGTACTTATCACGAAATTATCTGATTACCCCTTACACAGAAAAGCAGATGACAAGACTTGTAAAAGCACAGCTGAGGATTTCAGAGGAACCTTCAAAATAAGTTGCCTAAGTCTCTTTGGCTACTTTGAAAATTTTAGTTTCCACCTCTGTCTGTCATAGAGTCATAGAATAGTTTGGGTTGGAGAGCCTGAGTCTAAAGCAACCTTTCCTCAATGCCTACATTTAACTTGAAAGAGATGTTAAGCCAGTCTCATAATACAGTAAATTTTATATACTTGCATGTGCACAGGTGCACAGCAATTCTATAGCCAGACATATTATCAGAGTAAAACATTACAGCTCAGACGAACTAATGGAGAGGTTATGACGTATTGCTTATGGCATAAGAATGCTGCTTGAAACACGAGATCAGGAAGACACCTTTTCTAACAAGGATGCTGTTGTCTGCTTCTGAATTACTTCACGCATTCTAAAGTTGGGGGCATGGGTCTCATGTCTTATGGCTGTTCTGCCCCTCTGCTCTGCTCTGATGAGACCTCACCTGGAGTCCTGCATCCAGCTCTGGAGCCCTCAGCACAGGAAGGACATGGAGCTGTTGGAGTGTGTCAAGAGGAAGATGACAAAAATGATCTGAGGGCTGGAGCGACTCTGCTGTGAGGAAAGGCTGAGAGAGTTGGGGCTGTTCAGCCTGGAGAAGAAAAGGCTCCGGGGAGACCCTATTGCGGCATTCCAGTACTTAAAGGAACTTTATAAGAAAGATGGGGACAGGCTTTTTAGCAGGGCCTGTTGTGACAGGACATGGGGTAATGGTTTTAAACTAAAAGAGAGTAGATTAGGACTAGATAGAAGGGAAGACCTTTTTTACAGTGAGGGTGGTGAAACCCTGGCACAGGTTGCCCAGAGAGTTGGTAGATGCCCCATCCCTGGAAACATTCAAGGCCAGGTTGGATGGGGCTCTGAGCAACCTGATCTCGTTGAAGATGTCTCTGCTCATTGCAGGGGGACTGGAGTAGATGACCTTTAAAGGTCCCTTCCAACCCAAACTATTCTGTGATTCTGTGATCTTCAGATTTTTTTTGTACAAGAGACTCCAGTTCATGTTAGAAACAAACACTGTAGTATTAGGAAGGCAACACACTACTTTGTTCTGCAGTTGACATCTCATGCTTCATTGAAGAATAGCTTTATTAAACCAGCGACTGCTTGTAGAGCTTCTCCAGCAAGATAAAATCTAAAGCTTTTTTTAAAATGTAGGCTTTTTTCCTTTCTCTCAATGGTGAAACAAGCAGAAGCACGCAGACTCGCTGCATGTTGCTTCTCCATTCATGGAAAAGCTGAATTCAGAGCTATCAAGCCAGTTTCCTGTTTAAATTGCTGGAGTTTTTGTTGCCCGGAACTGGAATTCAGATGAAGCAAGAACCAACTATTTCTCTCTGACCTTGACACATGTTTGTTTTTCTTGGCCAGCTGAAAAAATGTTAGAATAAGCTTCATGGAAAGGCAATAAGAGAATAAGTAAAACCTTGCATGTAGTTTTTCAGCAACTGGTTGCATTTCTTTAGGTAAGTGATTCAAATAATTGTAAATAAAAATAATTGTAAAACTCCCAGGAAATCTTCCTGTGGTGCTAGAATTGATGGATGAAGAACTGTGATTTTGTGCACATTTGATTGATATTTGATCATTGTGGAGACCCTCCCTGGAAAGATGTTACTGTGCTGAATGAATGAGAGCAACTTTTGGCTTCAGCCTTTGTTCTGTAAGGTACTTTAAATGAGGAGGGCCTTCAGTGCCCAGCAGCTGTGTTTCTTCCTTTAGGGCTTTCACCAGTGGAGAACAAGAACAATAACAATAACGTGGAGATAACTTAATTATAAAATGCATAGATGTTGTTTCATGTATTTGCTCAATAGGCTGGAGACATGAGAATACGAACCAGTGAAGCAATAAGCATTCTTCTAATAAAGAAGCGTTTACAAATGAACTAGCGTTTAAATTCAGTATTTCTGCACTGTGCTGAAGATACATTGTGGTTTTATGCCTTGGAGTTTAGTATGTTTATGTCAGAGGGCTATTGGAGTAGTTTAAATATTTTTGGGTTGGAAATCCCTTATAAGGAAATGTAAGGTGATACACGCTGTTCATTCGGTTGTGCTTTCCAGTTATTTAATGTAGACGGAAACATATTTCACTTCAGCTTTGTGAAAAATACCAATCTTAATAATATCAATACGAAATGTGAGTCTCTTCTCAAAGCCCCACACTGTGTAGTTAGAACTAAGCTGGACTACAAATTGCTGTTTTTGCAATACAAGGAGTTATAATGTAGTATCTCACAGCCTAGCAACAGCTCTGCATCGGCATAGCTCACCGCCTTAATTAGATGCTGCTGCACAGGCGTGGCAACGTAGGGTACAAACTGTTGCAGGCAAATCCCCGAATCTGCATGTGTTGTTTTCATTTACAATGTTAATGTAGATGACAAACATTATTAATGTAGGGTAATTAGAGTGCGTGTCCAAAACTTTCTGACATCTTTTCAGTTTGTTTTATTTTAGGTTGCAGGAAGCATTATGAACTCTGAAAAAGCTGTAAATAGAGGTTAAGAGAAGTTACTGAAAACAATTGAGTTTTAAATGGGGAAGCCTTTAAAATTGTTACTGTTTCTCTTATTCAGATGTCTAGGTATACTTCAAGGTTTCTAAACCACTTTTTTGAGGTCTTATGTAGATTCTGGGTTAGGAGAAATACTTTGAAATGACTGTTGGGATGAATGTTGACAATAGATGGGTCCAACTCTTTTTAATGATTTCATAAAGTTGTTATTCAGTTAAATTAGACCTTGCTGCACTGATACACATCTGGTCATTACTTTCTTTTGGCAGGATTTCCCTAACAGTTTGCCTTCATTAACAGCTACCAAGTGACTCTTAGAAAATAATTAAAATTTCATTTGATGGTATTTGTAATACGATGGCTGTATTGTTGCTGGAAAGTGAAATCAAATGCTTGTTAGCCGCAAAATCTCCACAGATGAGTTTCACTGTTTCAAACAGAGAAAGTATTGGTCTTACAATGAAAGCTGTGAAGGCTGGTGTGTATACTGATAATGTCCTCTCTTCATAGTAGCATGCCATTCACTCAAGAGATCTATTGGTGTTTGGGTACTGAAGGCCCTTAAAATCTTAGGACATGTTTTTAAATGTCAGTGCTGAAGAAAACAAAATCCCTGCGGTTAAGTTTTTTTTCTGCTTGATTTCTGTTCCTCCCCTTTGGGTGCAAGATGCTTGGCTTGAATTGGTCACTCGAGTCCGTTCGATGCAGGCACAAGGAGGATGTCTCTGAAGCTCCTTGTAGGCAGTCGTGGCGGTGTCTGGTTTGCAGTAGGGAAGGTGTCTGTGTTCTTGACAGCCTGTGCGGTGGGAAGTTGTGACACAGAAACGGAGCAGGTAGCAGAGTGGGAGGAAAGGTGTGTGTTCTTAGAGCTTTTTTTTTTTTTTCTTTTTGAAGTGACCCAGGGAACCACCACTATTTGCCTTCCTAGCTTGAAAGCTGTCTTGTCAGCTTTTCTGGAGACTGCTGACCTCTCACATATGTTCATAAAAAGGCAGGGAATGGAGTCAGCTTTACCTTGGCGAGGCGTGTTCCCACCGCTCTGCCAGAGATGCTAGGTGGCTGCAGCGCCGGCTGTTTTGCAACTCGCCATGAAAGATAAGGCTTGCCCTGAAATTCCACGGTCACGTAAAAGCGACTCCCCACCCTTCAACTGGAGGTGGCTGGGCTGTAAGATCTGAACACGGGGAGGCCTTCAGCCTTTGCTTGTACAGCGGCAGATGGCTTGAGATTTGTTATTAATAGTCACGGGAACATAAGAGGGTCTGAACTGGGTCAGGCTGAAGGTTTGTGTTCTCCAGTATCCTCCCTCTGACAGCGCGTGGTGGCCGCTGCTTGGGGAAGGAGTGTGAGAAGTGGAACAGGCCTTTGGTGGTAATTCCTCCTGGGGTACTCTCCCAGTTTGACCAGTTTGCAGCTCAGTGACTTCCTAAGCTAGAGGTCATGTCTGTGTCTTCTTGGTTTCTTAGCCCTGGATGGGCTTTTCTTTCATGAGTTTGTCCGTTTGCAAATGTTGAGCCTCCTTTGAATCTGTTAGGTAGTGGTGAGGCGTTAGACAAATAGGGAGCTTGGTTAAAATTTTGGGTACCTTGGTTTCCAGCTGGGTTTAAAAGGAAGTCTGGTGCAAAAGGAAAGAATTCCAGTTGTATAAGGAAGATAAATGTCAGCCTTGCGCTTAAAAATGAAAACTGAAGGGCTGGTGTCTCCCTGTTTGTGCGGGTGTAAGTGGGGAGTGACTCCACAAAAGTCTGTGCGGTAAGCTGGGATGGATGCTGTCTGACTCAGCTTGGAATTTGACTCACAGTTTGTAACCAGAAAAGCCTCCTCAAGTGTGCTTAAAACTCCTGTGAGCCGTTGGTCTCTCCACTAGCCCTTGGGCGAGAGATCCTCGTGAAATGACAGAGCTATATAAAACTGCTGTAATAGGATTCCCCAAAATCAGTTGCCTCATGCAAGAGGTACCATGTTGTCCCATGGTGGGGCCCCATGGGGGCCAAACAATGTTTCAGAGGCTGGACCAGCCTCGGTTGGTCCAGTCATCTAGAAGGCAGCATGAAGAAACATCTAGGTAGTAGCATGAGACCACCTTTTGTACTTTTGGTTTGTAGTCTGCAGCATATGGAGGAACATACCTTTGTACCTTTGGTTTGTGGTCTGCAGCATGTGGAGGAACGTTTGAAGGTGATAATATGCTAGAGAGTAACATAGTGAAATAGGTGCTAATGCAGACTTTTATTTTCCAGCATTACTGGTATGTCTCAGAGGGCTGGCCTGTTGACTTCTCTTTTACAGAACACCTAATAATTCAGGTTGAGATAACCCAATCCTTTCCTCTTACTGGTTGCAGTGTTAGCAGATGCTGCAGCTGCCTTTAGTCGTACCCAAGACAGACTCAGTTTGCAAACGACAAACCCAGTGAGACACTGTGGGGTTTGTCTGCTCCCTCAGAGCTGTCTTGTCTTACTGTAGTGTTACCACCATCTATTCTACTTACGTTCAGGGTTATGGTTTACTAGAAACATTCTGGAAGAAGATCAAAGTGTTTTTAGTACTGTTCAAGGTTTTGCAATGTTTGTGCCACATTTGCACCACAAGGCACCTGGCAGATAGAACAAAGGACTTCTGTCCTGTAGGAGAAATATGTGGGGCTGGGGAGTGTATGGCACTGGATGTCTGTCAGCAGGTATCTTGATTGTTTTTTTTTTTATAGTTGTACAGGCTCATACAGTTAAGATAGTTTTTAACACTGTTTGATCTTTAGCGTTCTTATAATTAAGTCTAGTTGAAAGCATTAAGGAAAACAGATCTCCAACATTATATACCCAAGTCAAATATTACTGTTTCCCAAACCAAATCAAATAGTTTGTTTCCTTTTGCCTAATTTTTTGATTACATGTAAATCCCATGGAGAAAGTGGAGGCTGTGCATGCTCTGTACATCTGACCATCTACTGAATGAGTATGTGGAGTGACTGTTCTGTCCCCCTGCATTAGATGTTTATAGGTAAGCTGCTGTAGCCTTCTGAGGAGAGTTTTATGGGTGAAGCAGAGGAGGAAAGGAATACCACATCTGTTTGCTTCAGTTACGGTGTTCCCACTTCTTAGGATTTTGTCAGTGGAGAAGATAGGAATCATTTCCTGAAGCCCCTTTTTCTGCGGTCCAATGGTTGTAAAACAGATGTCAGCCTCTGAAAACAGAAAGTTCCTCAGCTTCATGGTTGTTGGAAGAAGCTTGAGACATGTCTGAATGTACTGTAAAAGCTCAAAAGGCAAATAAGAAAATCCACAGCTAAGTTATGTTCAAAAACCTCTCCTAAGTCTTTGGATGTGTCATGACATTTGAGTGCTTGACCCATGAGGTTTAGTGCTCTGAGTTGGCAGTACTATAATCATCATTTTTATTGTGCTTTCTGTGCCAGTTTTAACTATACCTGGGTTTTAATAGTGTTTTTAACTAACACCTTGACTTTATTTGTTAATTCAGTTAATCACACACGGGAAGTTCAGGAGGTACTTCAAAGCCTGTCAGTAGAGAAGTGCGATACAGTGAGGAATGTTATTTAGCATTTAGTAGTAAAGCTGTGTTTTAAGAGTTGTGATGCTGAAAGGAATTGTCTTGATTACAATCCTGATACATGGGTTTTATGAAAAAAGTTTCCTTATGTTTAGAAAATACAATTATAGATGAAGTGCTGTACTTATGACCCCATACACAGTAGTAATAATGCTGTGTATGTTTTTCATTTAAGAATGTGTGTTTTACTGTTAGTCAAGTTGTGAGGCTGGGATTCTTTCTTTTTTTTTTTTCTATATGGCAAGTTTTTTCTTGTGAGGAAATCCTCTCTTCAGATTATAAACAGTGATTTCAATAAATGTACCCATTACCTAAGGAAGTAAATATAGGTGTGCTTATCTAAACCTGTTTAAAAAAAAATAAAATCCGAAATACTCTAAAGTATTAGCAAACATTTTAGCTGACTGTTGTAAACCTGACGATTAGATTGCACCTGCCTGAAAATGTGCTTTTAATCAGGCATTTCAATGAGTTTTGCGTGATATTTCTACTGAAAGAAAAACCTCCTCAGCGTAGATTGCTTCTTTTTATTTGTATGCTCTGCGTTTAGTGCTGCAAGTGGAGTGGCCATGGAGTACTAAAGATAACATATAGTTATAAATGGTTTGTTTTGATAGTAGGAAGTGTCAAGTAACTGTAGTGTGAGCAGTCGTTTATATACAGAGCAAGTTGAATGTTGTGCTGTTACATCGTGATTATTTAGCACTCTCTACAGTGTAAAATTATATTAAACAGGGAGTAGGTGAGTAATACATGGGTGAGATGCAGAAAAGTGAAAGCAATAAAAAAGATGCGTAACGAAAAATAGGAGAATGATCTTCATGTATGTGGCTAAGAAACACGGCGTTTGTGTGTTAGGAATAACATCACAAAACATCCCATAATGAACCAGCCGCGCCGTAATCCATGCTTATTTGTTGTGTAACAGGTTTAAGGACTTAGCAAGGTGGCTCAAATTCTGCTCTCAGAGTTAGAGAGTCACAGTTACATTGTGCTTCTCTGGTGGGGATCTACTTGCTTCATCATCTTCCTGAAGAGGGAGGGAGTAGATTTGTATTTGCAGAATGGTACAACGGGTGATATAAAGCAGCACGCACGTACTGCAGGAGAGTGAGTTTGGAAAGCCTTTACATCAGCCTTACCGTCCCAGGTGTAGAAAGAGACTAACCTCTGTAAGAATATCTCACTTGAGGCTCACCACTAGGGATCTTATACTTTAATTTGATGTTCTGCACAGCCCACTTTTTTCCATTTGCTTGTGAATTGAAGAAATGGAGAGAGAAGTGTTTCCTTCAGTGGTATGTGGCACTTGAAACTTACTTGTCATTATGCTTCTTGTTCGTTGTTGTTAATGTCCTGTAGATGGATAACAAGGGCTGAAAAGCTATGTTTCAGAAAGGCAAAGAGAGGCTAGTGACGTGTGATTTATGGTTTGTTCATTTCTGTGCTGTCTGATGGTCCTTCTGGTTCACTAACAGGAACTCTGGGTAGGCAGAAGAGGGTATTAGTTTACTTTCGGGGCTCATGGGAAAGAATCTTGGTTTCTCAGCTTTTGGCTGTGCCTCTGATGAAAAGAGGGACTTTGAGAAGGTGAAGCTTGACTTTATAATGATAATTTGCTCTTAGAAATTATTTGAAGTCAGAACATTAGGCACTATATAAAGTATATAAAAGAGCACATATAAAAGATCTCAAGTCGCTGCCTTGAGGAGTGTACGTACCAATTAGAACATAGCAATATGTACTACGCATATTATGCATTAGGGGGAAAAAAAACCCCAGCAAAACCAAGTGATGGATTTCAGTTTGGAAAATAATTTTGAATCATTGATGGAAAATATGCTTTTAAGAAAAGCAAAAATGGTTCTAAAAGCAGTGTCGAAACACAAGGTTGCAAGTGGCAATCCGATACAAAAGATGCATTAGGGAGCGTGAATCACTGCCCACACAAAAGAGAGTGGGGTGGAACTGTGGAGGTCCTTGAGGGAGAAGAATGGCACTTGAACCTAACTCGTGAGACATTTGACCTGAGTGTTGGCATCCTTTGATTTTTGGAATAGTGCTGTACTGTTAGCAGCAAAGTTGCTTGAATAGACCAGAGGGGAACAGGTTATGAGCTTGGTGGCCGGAGATACCTCGATGGTAATTCAAGATAGAAAAGCCTGAAGAATGGGCATCTTCTAGGGAAGAGGACAAGAAGGGGCAAGAAGGAGGCACTCAAGCTTGTGCTGAAATGTCCTGGCAAACTGGGAGCCAGTGAGCAGGGACTGAAGCCGTGCAAGCGAGGCAGAGCCCAAGTGGAAGATTTGTCATGAAGGACCCAAAAAGGTTTGAGAGACAGAAGGAGGCGAAGGTGCTTCTGAAAGAAGCAGAAGCATTGAGGAGAACGGAGAAAGCAGAGGCTGAAGAGCAAGCAGACGGAAAGGGAGGTGTGGGGAAAAGAACTGGCCTTTAAACTCCATCCGCCGGATGGTAATAGCTGGGGGAAGGGAGGCAGCGCCTGGCAGCTGCCTGCAGGTGATCCAGAAGGGATCTGACAGGCAGGCGCTGTGCGTGGATGGCTGGGGCTTGGAGGCATGGTGGTGACGGAGCCGGGTGGGAGGGTGGAAGTAAGGAGGTCAGCGCCGCGAGAGGGGTGTGGACGGGGACGTGGGCTGCGGCAGCAGACGAAGCGATGTGCCTGTAGTGATGGTGACGAGTTCTCTGTTGCGAAGAGCATGCGAGAGGGCAGGGTGGTGGTGTGTAGAGGTGGTGCATAGCCACATTTCTTTGAAGCGGGAAATAAAGTCTAACTGTAGTATTTGCAAACAGATTTATGTTCTTGGTGTGTGTAATTCGTGTGTGTCGTACCAGCTGATAGATCTGTCTTGCAAGTTGTACTGTATGGCAAAATAAACAAACCAGCAACAGCCTGTGCAGCAGACCTTTCTTCCTTGCAGGCTTGTTTGCTTGCTGTCCTATGAATGGTAATTTCAGGGGGTTTGTTTTGTTTTTAAGTAGTTGCTCAGCATCTGTGTGCTGAGGCTGTATGAGAGCTAAGTAGGGACTGGGTTTTGTTCCTTTGCTTTTTTTCTCTGCTCTAAGCTCTACCTTCCTGTTCCCCATGCCAGCAGTGAGCTCGGGGATGGTTTTGGGGATGGATGTCCATCCAGGCCCTTCTCTTTCATGGAGGATGTAACACAGAAAAATTTCTGCACTTGGGTAAATTTCTATCTGCTTTTGAATTTCTGGGTAAACAATTTGTATGCTGTAGGTAAGAGATTGGCCCAAAGATTCGAAGTCTTTGAATAGATGGCAAGGGGAGGGGATGTGCATGTATCTGTTTATGTAAGGAAAGTGGAGCAGTTCTGAACAGAGTTTTCAGGCTTTATCTTGTGATACCCACAATGTCCTGACCTGCCAAAATCTGAAGCGTGTGTTGTGTGGTAATGAGAGCAAAGTTAACGCTGTTGATAAAATGTGCCTTGAAATCGTTGTGTATAAGCAGCAAATGGAATCTGTTTGTCTCTTCAGATGATACATTGCAGTGATGTTCCACAGAGATAGTTCAGCACTTCATACCAAAATAAGCCAGACCAACTGACAGCTGAAAGATTTGATTCTGGGTTTAGTTTCTCTTCTCTTGGCTGGGAGGTTTGAAATCCAGAGAAAGTCATCTTGTGCTTTGTGTTCATTCAATAGACAGGACTATTGCTTTCTTCCCTTTGTGTTTAAAAAAGCAAATAAATAAAAAGAGGAAAAAAGTTGTTACCCTAATATGTAAGTCAACTCGTGCTTTATGATAATATCACTTTTGTTGTACTGGCTGTACCTGTTTGCTTTTCTATGCTGACAGTGATGGGCCAGTGCGAGATTGAGTATGTTTCACAGCTGGGTTTATCACATATGTAGTGGAAGTAGCTTTTAATGATGAGAACTACAGCAAACTCTAAAATGAATTAATAGGGTAGTGAAGCAACAGCAGACATCTCATCTTGAAAACTGCTGGTGAGTTTAGACACCTGTGAACCCCTCTTTTGAACTACTAGCGGTCACCTGTTTTATTACCAAGTGTAAGATAAGGTCATCTACACAAATCACGCTTGTGGGTGAAGTGATATTTAGGGTTACTGTGTATCTTAGCAAAAAGAAGGTGAAATGAAGGTATTTGTGAGACACTGGCTATCTACAGACTGGGCTTCAGCACTGTCCTCTACTGGTTTGCGGCTGGTGTCATGGAGCCCAAGCTGTGCGCAGTTTAAGCAGCGCGGCAGCTCCCGGGTCTCAGCAAAGTGAGTGTCAGCTGGGCTGGTTTGGGATCTCTGAAGTACAGAGTGTCTGCGCTTGGGCCTGGGCATAGTCTGCATGCTTGACATTCAGAAATGTTGCAGAGAATGGAAAAACTGTGATTGAAAGTCTTAATTACCTGCTTAAGTTCTTAAACGTTTAAGAAAGCTTCCTAAAATAGAGCTCATCCATGTTGTTTTGCGCTTTGCAAGAGCTTAAAGTGAAGTACTTAATATATTTTGTTATAATAAATGTATATGTTTTACATGTGTATATGTATTATAAAATATAACTTTATATATATAATAAGTAACTGACCAAGTGAAAAGTTTTGGTGGTCAGCATTTTGTGAGTTTTGTGTTGCTTCTTGGTGCTGAACAGTGATACCTCAGAAGGTAATGTTTAACAGAATGCTTTTATGGCTTATTGCATAGGATTATGCCTCCTTGTGTTTCAGGGCACAGTTCCTCTCCCTCTCTCCCCCACCCTTTCCCTCTCCCTCTGTGTCTCTTTCTCTCTCTTTTTTTTTTTTTTTTTTTTTTT
>Ga0065711_1007053_pt1 | contig 15817 bp, 16 predicted proteins | sample Hoacrofraction12_FD_59098 | JGI IMG/M metagenome (GOLD analysis project Ga0065711, IMG submission 59098) | Hoatzin crop microbial communities from Cojedes, Venezuela - Epithelial fraction 12 v2 (version 2) | ecosystem: Host-associated > Birds > Digestive system > Esophagus > Crop | place...
CTTAGGAAGTTCCAGCTGAACATGAGGAAGAACTTCTTCCCTCTGAGGGTGACGGAGCACTGGAACAGGCTGCCCAGGGAGGTTGTGGGGTCTCCTTCTCTGGAGATATTCAAGACCCGCCTGGACAAGGTCCTCTGGAGCCTGCTCTGGGTGACCGTGCTTCGGCAGGGGGATTGGACCAGATGATCCCCAGAGGGTCCTTCCAACCCCTACCATTCTGTGATTCTGTGAAACAAAACCAACTGGTATTTAGTGTGGAATGGCAGCCCTTATTCCCCACTGCTGTAAATACTCAGTGCTCCTTTGGTATCTGTTCTGATCAAACGTACAACAGCAAAATGTTCAGAAACTGCCATGTGCCCAAGATGATATTGTAGGTCAGCTTTTGTGCGGCGTCGCCTTTCTGCATTCCTCCTATTGATACGGTTTGAAAAACTGGCATCTGAATCTCACCCCGCAGGAGTAACACAAACAGTGTGGGTGCCTTTACGAACGGACGTACAGTTGACTGTACAAAGACCTGCTGGCAAATTCCCACAAAGCTTCTCCCTATCAGGATTTACTCTGCAGCTCTGTTAAAACCACTAACAGATGTGTGTTCTCACTGATAAACCGTTTCAAGCCCCTGATATGACAGACAGTTTTATATAATCCTATTGGAGGGGCAGAATTATAACTATAATATCGAATTAATATTCCTGTAAAGGAGTGGTGTCCAAAAGCCAATCTGTGTTTACCTGTCTGATCAGCCTTCAAAATTATATTATAGATTTTGCCACAGTTTTTTTTCCATCAGCTGTCATGCTGTGATAACATCATTACCGTGACAACATCTACAGTCATCCTTCCAGCTGCAGAGAGGAGTCAGAACGCACAAGGAAGAAGCATAAAATGGGAAAAAAACGATCTTACTCATGAAAGACCAAGTTCATTCTCTAAAACAGAGAAGCTCTTTTACAAGCAGCGTTGAGAGGACTTTCAAAACATCTTTTTATGCGAGCAGTGATGTTAGCTGGTAATAAGGTGGAACAAGAGAATACGTGCAGGAGTAAGTAACTCGGAACACACCAAGCCATTAGCCACAGGCACTTTGCTTTTTGGTTTTGCAAGGTGGTGTGGGTTTGCATGGCAAGGTTTTGGTAGCGGGGGGGACTGTAGGGGTGGCTGCTGTGAGAAGCTGCGAGAAGCTTCTCCTATGTCCGACAGAGCCAGTGCCAGCTGGCTCTGAGACAGACCCACTGCTGGCCAAGGCCAAGCCAAACAGCAGCGGTGGTAGCGCCTCTGTGCTAACATATTTAAGAAGGGGAAGAAAAAAGCTGTGGTGAAATGGCAGTTAGAGAGGAGTGAGATGAAGTGAGAGAAACAACTGCAGACACCAAGGTCAGTGAAGAAGGGGAAGAAAGTGCTCAAGATGCCGGAGAAGAGATTCCCCTTGCAGCCCATGGAGAAGACCATGGTGAGGCAGGCTGTCCCCCTGCAGCCCATGGAGGTCCATGGTGGAGCAGATACCCACCTGCAGCCCATGGAAGGGACCCCATGACGGAGCAGGTGGATGCCTGAAGGAAGCTGTGACCCTGTGGGGAGCCCACGCTGGGAGCAGGCTCCTGGCAGGACCTGTGGACCTGTGGAGAGAGGAGCCCACACTGGAGCAGGTTTGCTGGCAGGGCTTGTGACCCCATGGGGACCCACGCTGGAGCAGCCTGTTCCTGAAGGACTGCACCCCATGAGGCACCTACGCTGGGGCAGTTCGTGAAGAGCTGCAGCCCGTGGGAAGGACTCACGTTGGAGAAGTTTGTGGAGAACTGTCTTCTGTGAAAGGGACCTCATGCTGGAGCGGGGGAAGAGTGGAGGAGTCCTCCCCTGAGGAGGAAGGAGCAGCAGAGGTAACGTGTGATGAACTGACCATAACCACCATTCCATGTCCCCACGCGCCGCTCAGGGCAAGGAGGAAGAAAAACAGGAGTGAAGTCGAGCCCAGGAAGAAGGGAGGTGTGGGGGAAAGGTGTTTTAAGATCTGGTTTTATTTCTCATTATCCTACTCTGATTTGATTGGTGATGAATTAAACTCCCTTTTTTCTCCACAAGTCCAGTCTGTTCTGTCCGTGACAGTAACTGGTGAGTGATCTCTTCCTGTCCTTGTCTCGACCCTTGAGCCTTTCATCATATTTCCTCTCCCCTGTCCAGCTGAGGAGGAGGAGTGATAGAACTGTTTAGGTGGTCACTTGGCATTTATCCAGGCCAAACCAAAACACACGGTTTTCTCATAAAACGGAGGAGGACCAGTAATTTTTGCCGACTTTGCCGTCACTGCTGTACATCATTACAGTATCTCTAGGAGAGCCATAAAGACCAGGCTTCTGTTCTACAGCACTGGCTTCAGGATACCTCTTTAGCATGTTGTAATATATGTAAAAGTGCCTACGAAACACATGGATGGGCAGGAGCAGCAGCGAGGTGAAGATAAGGAAGTACAGTGAAATTCTGGGTGAAATTCCTGCCATGTGCACTACAGGAAGCTCCCTTTCAAGGTCAACACATATCTACTCACAGTGCACATCCAAATCTTCGTACCCATCATACAGATACTCAGACAACTGGCATGGTTTGATCCAATAGAAGTAGGTGCATCCATAAATCGCAGTAAGTTCACTGCAGTCCTTAAAGGGTTTGACCTTCTCAACAATTGGGTCCAATAGGTCTGGCCTGTTGTAACAAAGGGAAATAAACCTGTTTCCAGCCCAAACCACTGTAAGAGTTCTTACCGAAAAGCATCAGAGCCTAGAAGAAGCTCTGATTATAAAGCATATTTCCTCCAAACTGAGAAATCAATGAAGAAGAATAGCTGTAAAGCTGTAGAGAAAAAAAATTTACAGTGCATAGACGAACATACATTACTGGAGACAGAGGGGTTTGGCAGCCTCTCTGAGTTCTCCCATAGGGAAAACCACCACGTGAACATGCTGCAGTGAACCTGAACCCCTGTACGGCTCTATGACTTGCCCTTACTAACGGGAGCAAGCTGCGCTGGAGTTGAGAGGTTTACTCACAAAGAGAAGCACTACTCAGAAGAGTAAAGGACTTGCTGGATTAGTATCAATTATGTATTAGAACTATCATGCCATAAATACTGTGGCTGGAGTGGTGCTATTTTATCACGCACCATTTCAAAAGGAAATATAACGTGTAGAAAAGTAACCAGGGAGCATGCACGTACACATGCACGCAGACCCCAAGCCCATCCCTTCAGCAAGCAGGCACTTCCCTCGTTAGTGGAGTTCCTTTTCCCTGGGGACTCCAACAGATGCTGACCTCATGTCTGACATTTGCTGAAATTTCGATCTGAGCTGTCGCTGTCAGGAAGCCATCATTCATAATTTAGCAGTTTTTTAAGAATGCCTGTTCATGAGAAGGGCATGTCTGATACAGGGTGGGACAGAATAAATCTGGTCTCGCAAGAAGTAATCCCTCTAGACTAGGATGAAGTGTATGCAAGAAAAGCAGAGGAGAGGAAAAAAGCTTGTTGATATTGCTGTATCTTTTCTTCCTCAACAAATAATCTTTAGCTCTTATTAGGGAGAAACATGAATTTGTGTGATGTATCAGAAATCCCTCTCTGCTTCCAAGACTAGCTGAGAGGTAGCAGGAGGTCCAGATGATGTGATTTATTCAGTTGTCCACCATGAAAAAGATGATGGAGAAATGGACGAAGCAAAAAAGGTGACGCAGAAATGTGTTTAAGAGATGTTTCAGCAAGGACGGCTGCAACCCTCAAAGTCTAGACAGATGAGCATCTCAGAGGAAGCCTCACAAACGCTCTCACTGTCCCCGGCCGCCTCTGGCAAGAGCTTGGTCCCTGAGCATGGCCTGTGGCTCCGAAGGGTGCGGGATCATGAGTAAAAACAGATCCAGCATCCACAGTAGAAATGGAAACCTGCCTTAAAATGGAGCAAAAGGCAAGGCTTCAGAGACGGGAAATGAAACCGCCTGGCTAGACGAGACTTCAGGCACAGAACCAGTGCGGAAAAGGCTGAGTTCCGTGCAGAGTTCGGGTTGCGTGTCAGGTTTCCGTTGGCCAGGCCTTCCATTAGCCCATTTATTTAGGGCAAAATTTACATGCTGGCCTCAGAAGGTCTTTCCAAACACATTCATTGAAACATACTTGTGTACAGTAGCAATATGCATATGGTAATATTTATACACAGGAACCAGAACCAGCATCCCTCCGGCATTTTTAAGTAGATCTCAGAAGTTATGTTTTTTTCCCAGGAGAAAGTTGTCATTACCCTTATTCCCATTTAACAGGGGAAACAGAGACCTGAAAAGATTTGACTCGTGACTGAGCTAGATCTGTAACAGGCTTCTTCAAGCCTAGTGCAGTGCTGTAGGACACACCTTACAGAGAGAGTCAGCTGTGAGTCCAACTCCTGGGTGCACCAACAGCCAATATTAGCCAAGTGCTTCAAGATTATGATGGATTTGTTCTTTAAGGTCTCTAAGGTTATGCAGCATCACTTCATCAGGACCCAGGTAGATAATTTAAACTTTGGTTAACTGGCAAACAATAATGAAAATTTATTCTGTTTCTTCACAAACACAAGGAAGGTAAGAGCAAGGCTTGGCACAGAGATTGTCCACCATAAGACAGAGCTGAAACTTGGAACAAACTGAAGTGTTATTTTTCGTGCAAGGTGACAATAGAGAGTGCTAGTGCAGGAAGACAGAAGCATCCTGTGACTTAATCAGATATTCCGGGGAAGGCAGCCTTGTGCAGAAGTCTGCAGTATTGCCCAAAGAGGACCTCAGCATCGTCACTAAAAGCTGATCAAGGACTTGGGAACCATCACTAATGCAACCTCCGCGTTCCTCTGCTGAACTTCAGCCATACTTCGCATCCCAGACCACAGCAGCTCTTTCACAGGTGTCAATTAAAAATGCGATCCCGCCAGCACTACCCAGGTTACATGGACTCTGGATGCACAGACATCTTTAGTTCTGGAGCTTCGTCATGATAATTTTTCTCAAGTTACTTAATTCAAATGTAATTGTCTTTAAAAAANAATTGAAGGGCCAGCCACTCTTTGACTCTGTTTTGAGGTTAGTTCTGCAAAACATTTNAAAGGCAAGGAAGTAACAGTTTTCTCTCTTGAGAAGAAGCACAGGAGATGGATTATTTTGTCTTACAAAATGTCACGCTGTGACGTCTGTCATCTAGAAGGCAAGTTTCACAAGTCATTAATTCAACCAGATGGTGGTGCAGAGTCTAATAGATAACATAAGCTGGCTGGGAATATAAATATCAGCAAAGCCCGGGGTTTTTTTTCAGACACAATGTACTTTTCAACCTACCTATTCACTTTGTGGAAAATGTGACATCAAACAGTTTAACTCATTTTTTAACAGTGTTGCACAAAGAGTAATTTTTGGGGCTTAGAAGGGATAACAGAAAATTGCCCGTATGCCAGAAATGGAGCAAAGAACAAAATCTTTGACGTGGAGTTAAGCAGGCACCTGTTAATGTGTCCCCTTACACCAAGATGACAAGTGCAGTTGTAGCATCATTACCATGATCTCCATTAACACCATCTCCAAAATACACGTAGGCATGTAAAAAATAAGGCTGAATGTCAAACAATTCAGATAATCCATTCAGTGATACATTGGTCATTCAAAATCCCATAATTAAAATAAACAAAGTCCTTACCTGCGTAGTACGATGTCTTTTACAGACTTTAAGATTCGAACGGACCTGACATCCCTGAAAAGTGTTTGAAAAAAACAGCATTGCAAATTGCCATGTGAAATCTGTTCCACAAATGAATAGAGAGCGGCCCTTCCCCCTGAGGTGCAAAAAGGAATGGAAGTGACTACCCATAAGGTCTGCATGTTACTATCTATCATAAGTAGCTCAGAAAATTACAACAAATAGATAAAGTTGACTGACAAAGTTAAGAGAATTTCCATTTTCCCTCTTCTTCGCGTTCCTTGGTTGCAGCTGGGCAGACACAACAGCTCAACCACTATGGGGAAGTCTATGCTCATGAGCTACCCAAACCAGCAGCGTTTGGAAAAGCCTTGAAATGTGAGCCACTTGACCAAACTGCGTGAAATGACCAAGCTTTTTGATGCCAGGACACCAGGATGCAGTGAAAGCTATTATTTATAGTTACAGTACCCACAAACTGAGAAAAGAAGAGATGGAGCTCTCTTTCTACAACCGTGCCTTTTCAGAGAAGGAAATGGAAATTAAAACATTATCTATGAACCCCTAAATAGTAGCTGCCTGTGCTCTGTAGAGTATAAAGGTGAAGAAGCCTGTGACTTCTAGTAAAGAGAGAGCCAAAGCTAAGAAGATGCAGCTTGCAAGATGAGGGGTGGATTTCTCTAAGCTGACGCTGAATTCTCTGGATAGTTGCCTCCAAGTTCTTCTAGGTTTAGATTTGACTTCTATTTTTAGGCCATGAATATGAAGAGGAGCTCTCACCACTCCTGCAGTGGTTCTTTGGTGGTAGTTTTGACGGTGCCTGAGCTGGATGTCAGTGCAGATCATCACCTACTTTCTGTTCTCAAACAAGAGAGGAAAGGTATGTGAGAGAGGGTTTATTACAACATTATCAGCTGCTAGGGTGCCCTCCCCATTCAGTGGTTGTGATTTATAGTAGCTAACACCAGAAATGGATGAAACCTGTCCTTGGAAAGGCTCGAGACAAGCTCAGTGCCTAAGCTGCTAGCCTCCAAAGGGGCCTGGGCGACCGAAGCGGTGCGCAGGTGGTGCGCTGGCTCGAGGCTTAGAGGGGAGTTCTATCTTCCAGTCCCAGCTGTTGCAGCTTTGTGATAGTAAGTCGTATTCGACATCACGGTGTCCCGCTAATAGCAGAGGAAGCGTGTCCAGGGGGTGATACTACTAAGCACAAATCTGGCTATCAACCACCTCCTTCCCTCCGAAGGGAAGGAGAGCGTAACAAAGGATTCTTTATTAGGGAAATGTGCTCACGTGCCTGAGATCTGTGGCAAACCTGAAAGCCCCTCTTCAGCAGCAAAAAGAAAACACAGCTCTGCCCACGTGTAGTTACGTACTGTGGATCCAACTGTCAAAATACATCCCACAGCTGAAACCTGGAGGAGAGGCATACACTTTCTTGCTGCTGAGACCTGTTATTGGAACAAATAATGTGCTGTGTTTTGCAGTTACAATAATTACAAATGTCAAACATCTTGCAAAGTCTGCATTTTCTTCCTTCTGCAGATTTTCAAACTCCATAAACGCTGAACTAGCAGCTAACTCCTCAGATGGAAAGTTGGGTGTTTTGTTTATACGTGTTTGTAGTTTTGCAAAGAGAAGTTAGTTGTTGGAGGCTGAAGAGGGAACGAATGCATAAGAACAGCTAAGTACATCTGCAAGTAAGACTTTAGATCAGCACAGAACTGTTGTGACAAAGGATGCTCCATTAATTTGGGTTAGAGTCTTTATGATTATTGCGAAGGCTGGAGCACCGATAAGGGCTACAGTCTGGCAACATTTCTATCCTAGGATTTAGCTGTAGCCTTTGCTGTTCTGCCTTCGGTGCCACGCTCATCTAGATTAATCCAATTATTGTTTATTCTCATGCATGGCACAGATCAGAGAAGCAGATACACTTGGTTTCTGAGTCATTATCTGCTCAAACTGTGACTCCAAATTTTTGGGTGATCAACTCAAAAGATTCCCAATATGTCTAATTTCAGTGACTCATTGTATGATTATTCAACACAAGATATGCTTAGGAGTCAGATTTCCAGAGGGGTTAATTACTACCAACTCAAATGATTCATAGTAGCTCTAAAATATCATTATAAAACCATAGGAAGAGTACACTAAACACAGAAAAACTCAGCAAGACATTTCTGAACTGACTACCCATCAATCCCTCTAATGAAACAAGGATCTGGTAGACTAAATTCTACCAAGTGTATTACCTAATTTCACAAGGAACTAAAACATATCTTGCAGTGTGGGAAAAAAAATAAAATTAAGGAGCTTGTAGAGTTTAAATTGATTTTCAATGTGTCTTCTAAATTCTCTGAAGATTTTCTTTCTTCTGAATGCTAACTTTGAAGAATACAGTGAGAAATTCAACTTTTTGTATGTTTACAGCCAGTCCACTAACAAGGTTCAGCCAGCTCTATCCATTAATTTGGGAATCACAGAATGTTAGGGGTTGGAAGGGACCTCTGTGGGTCACCCAGTCCAACCCCCTGCCAAAGCAGGGTCACCTACAGCAGGCTGCACAGGAGCTTGTCCAGGCGGATCTTGAATATCTTCAGAGAAGGAGACTCCACAACCTCCCTGGGCAGCCTGTTCCAGGGCTCCATCACCCTCAGAGTGAAGAAGCTCTTCCTCATGTTCAGACGGAACTTCCTAAGTTTCAGTTTGTGCCCGTTGACCCTTGTCCTGTCTCTGGGCACCAATGAAAAGAGTCTGGCCCTGTCCTCTTGACACCCACCCTTCAGATATCTATAAGCATTTCTAAGGTCCCCCAAGCAACATTCCTCCTGCTCCTTTAGGAGCACTCAAGCACTATAAAATAGTATACTAACCTATTCACTTATCTCATTTTGTAATATGATAAGAATTAGCCCAATTATAAGTTTAAACATCTCAAAAGTAAAGTAACTACCATGATATCAGTGAATCACTACTTTATTGGCTTCTGTGTTATCTCTGTAGCAGACCAGTGTTTAATTTGTAATGTCTTCCTCAATGTTTGTAATCTGGTTTTCATGAACAACATGTTTTTTCCCAGTTGCTCCACAAGCCATCCAGTTGTGTTTCTCATCAGGATTGCTGTGTAATCTTCAAATTTTAGCTAGATTTTTTGAACAGTTTAAAAACCACCAAGTGAGATGGATGTATTTGCACCTTCGGGTAAGAGTTCCCACAGCAACAATATGTATGCATACACTCAGTTATACTTGTACAGAAATAACACATATAGATTTGATATCCATTCATAAACTGGAAAACTAAGGAAGAAAATATATTTTATGAATATTTCGCTGCCTCATCCATCCAAGACTAAGAAGGGAATTTTCAGATGTTTCCTCAGTCCCACAAATGCTAATTCTCCAATCTTTTGTGTTCTCAGATGTTTGAACTTTACAGCTAAGATCTCACCACTCTTAGAAGCTGTATCAAGCACTTGGGTCTTTCCCCTTTTTATTCCAGCCATACACACTTCTGTCTGTCCCTGCATGACTCTACATTCTTTTCACTAATGTACCAGTTTAAAACTGTTCGGAGCCTTCAGGTGTCTTCTGCCCCCACCTACAGCAGGATTTTTTAGCAACCGAGGAAATTTCGGACATTATGCCAGAGAACAGTCAGAAATACTTGTATTCCCTGTCATTAAGGGAGTAAGGGCTAATATAATACGAGATTTTCTCGGGGGAAAACTAAGCATAGCTGGTAAAATGCAATAGAAGTGAAATTTGTATTTAATTTGATTTCCTGTCATCTTCATAGATTATATATTCCTTTTCTCTTGCTGCTTCACTCCCACTCATTCTCATAATCTGCAGATTATTTTAGTCTGAGATATTTCCTGTGCGTTAACTGTATATCATTGGCTGCCAATTCAGTCTTCTGTTTCTGGCACTTGCATTTGTATTTAGGCAACACGATGAAAATTAATATCATAATTACACCATTGAAGCAAATCACACGAATTAAATCTGTGTCTAGCCGGCTAAAAATATCTTTGGTTGCCATTGGAGTATACAGCTTTTTTCCTTCTCAAGTAGAATCACAAGACAGTAGAAGAATTGCTCCCATGTGATTACGTTCCATGAACAATTACTCCACAAAGGAAGAGCAACACTCCTACTGTTCTTTTTCAATACTACCTTTTGACTTTCCTGTTACGCTATTTCTGGTGAAATATTTACTCTGATTGCCTTGAAGTTCCCGCAGAAGTAGGTGACACAGTTGATTTTGAACAGACTTCTGAACAAAACAAACCTGCTCTGAACTGCAGAGGCACCTGCAACAGACAAGCTCCACCATCTAGCACAGAGCGAAGGAAATGCCGCAGTGAAACATGCAGTCCTGTGGTAGAAGCAAGGAAAGCAGGAACCTGGTACTTCTTTGTGCATGGCTACACTAGAAGTAGTGTCTATAAATTCTGTTGTATTTGTCCAGTTGTGGTATTCATTTTGCCCAAACCATAAAGGTTGTGTTCCACTACCGCATGAAGGTCTTTCATATTTCCTTAAAGCATCTGCATTGTGCCGTAGCTTTTATATTGGTGCTTCATTGACTGAGCTTGAACTTTGCTGCTAAACGCTGTCCAAAAAAAATCTCACCTGAAGGCTTCAAAAGAAGCAAACTGATCACAATAGCAACTATTTTAAAAAGGAAAAAAGGGAAGACCCAGGGAACTACCGGCCAGTCAGTCTCACCTCTGTGCCCAGCAAGATCATGGAGCAGATCCTCCCAGAAACTATGCTAAGGCGTCTGGAAATTAAGGAGGTGATTGGTGACAGTCAACATGGCTTCACTACAGTAAATTGTGCCTGACAAATTTGGTGGCCTTCTACAACAGCGTTATGTTGGTGGATAAGGGAAGAGCAACTGATGTTGGCTACCTGGACTTGTGCGAAGCATTTGATGCTGCCCTACATGAGATCCTTGTCTCTAAATTGGAGAGACGTGGATTTGATGGATGGACCACTCAGTGGGTAAGGAATTGGCTGGATGGTCGCATTCAAAGAGTTACAGTCAACATCTTGATGTGCAAGTGTAGACCAGTGATGTGGCGTTCCACAGGGGTTGGTATTGGGAGCAGCACTGTCTAACATCTTTGTCTGTGACATGGACAGTAGGATTGAGGGCACCCTCAGCAAGTTCCCCAACAACACAAAGCTGTGTGGTGCGCTCAACATGCTGGAGGGAAGAGCTGGAAGATTGCTTTCCTAAAATGTAAGGTCCTTGCCTTTCCCACATCCCTCAGGAGTGTGTACTCCACCACTGCATGAGCGCTGCAGCCCAGGCTACCTCCAGTCTTGATGTCACTGATGAGCTCACTTGCATTGGTGACCACCAGGTCCAGTATTGCATCCTGCTACCTGGTGTAAGAAGTTATCCTGAATGCATTCTAGGAATCTCCTGGATTGCCTACTGCTCGCCGTGCTACTTTTCCAGCAGATGTCAGGGTGCTTGAAGTCCCCCAGCAGAATGAGAGCCTGAGAGCATGAAGCCTTCTGGAGCTGGAGGAAGAAGGCTTTGTCAGTAGGCTCCCCTTGATCAGGCAGCCTGTGATGGACACCAGCCACCAGGTTCCCTTTGTTGCCTCTGTCTCTGATTCTTACCCATAGGCTTTCGACCTTCTCACAACTGTTCTTCAGGGACAGCTCTTCACACTGTATCTATTTTTTATTCTATGTTTGTTATCACTTAAAAAGAAGCACAGATTCTGCACTCGATTCACATTACAGCAGGTATTTGAGAATGGTTGGCCATATAAGATTTTAATAGAATGAGCTGCAGAGAAATTAATGACACACTGTTAGTATTTTTCACAGACTGTCTGTTTGGTATCAAACAAACCTGTGGTTAACCCACGGAAGTCATTAATCACTCGAAAATTCTGGTGTCAGACTTCCTAATGGCTTGGGCAACTGCTTGGAGAAGTCTCAAATCATTTCCTGTCAATGAAATTTCTTTCTTCAGTACAGCCAGGGTGCTTGAGAGATCAGCTGCTTGTCCCATATACCTTTTTAACTGCAAGAAGTAACGACTTTGTGGTTCATTAAATTAAATGAGACAATGTAATTGTTTCACTGCAGAATATCAGGTCATATTTATGTGCATGTATCTGAAACAATGTTATTGCCAAGATCTAAGCAAACTTCTGTCCAGGCTATTTCCACATTCCAGCTTAAGTGAGTTGGACACTGATTTAATTGCTGTAGTACGAAACTCTTATTTCAGAGGGGTCTAGTTGGTTTTCTTATGTCTAAACTCTACAATGAGTTCAAACAATCATGAATTTTTCTTTCTAGGAATGGAACAATAACTAGATTGGGTTTCATACCACTCTAATTACATTCTTAGAATAATGTCAGTTTATTTGTAGGCAAGGAGACTGTAAAAAGCAAAGTCTGTTTCTCCCCGTATATAATTAAGTCCATTACTTCCTACCAGAAAGTTACCAGAACACAGCTTAGGAGCAGCAGCTTTGAGTACTTGGGAAGAAGGCTCTTTTTCTCAGTTGAGAACTGAACCCATGTAAATCTACAATGTGCGAAGTCCTAGGAGTGAAAAGGATCTCATGAGGCCACCGAATTCATCCCCTGATCAGAGGCACATATGCAAGTCCTGAAAGATGCTCACCTAACTAGTTCTCCAAGGCATTCAGTGGAGGATAACACTAACCTCCCCAGGCAATGTGTCTGTGCTTCGTGCTCCTCAGGACTGCAAACTGTGCCTGTGCGTGTAGCCTGAACGTTTCCTGTTCCCCTTTAAGCCCATAACTGCCTCTTCTGTCTGCTGCAGATGTAGAAAACATCCCTTGAAGATGGTCAGCCAGTTCGCTATTTCACTCACCGCAGTTGAGTCAACCTTTCCTCGTAGATCATGTTTTCTAAACTGAGCTCTGCTCTCTGTTAACCCACATCTTTCTTGAAGCGCATCATTCAACAACTGAATTGTGAACAAAGCAGCAGCAGTATATTAGACATCTGCTTGGGCTCAGTTTTGGGTCCAGTCTTGTTTAAAATCTTTATCAGTGTTCTGGATGAGGGGATTGAGTGCTCCCTCAGTAAGTTTGCAGATGACACCAAGCTGGGTGGGAGTGTCGATCTGTTTGAGGGTAGGAAGGCTCTGCAGAAGGATCTGGACAGACTGCATTGATGGGCCGAGGCCAACTGCACGAGGTTCAACAAGGTCAAGTGCCAGGTCCTCCACTTTGGTCACAACAATCCCATGCAACACTACAGGCTTGGGGAGGAGTGGCTGGAAAGATGCCTGGCAGAAAAGGATCTTCGGGTGTTGGTCGACAGCCGACTGAACATGAGCCAGCAGTGCGCCCAGGGGGCCAAGAAGGCCAACGGCATCCTGGCTTGTATCAGGAATGGTGTGGCCAGCAGGAATAGGGAGGTGACAATGCCCCTGTACTCGGCACTGGTGAGGCCGCACCTCGAGTACTGTGTTCAGTGTTGGGTCCCTCACTACAAGAAAGACACTGAGGTGCTGGAACGTGTCCAGAGAAGGGCAAAGAGGCTGGTGAGGGGTCTGGAGAACAAGTGTTACGAGGAGTGGCTGAGGGAACTGGGGCTGTTTAGTCTGGGGAACAGGAGCCTGAAGGGGGACCTTATCACTCTCTACGGCTGCCTGAAAGGAGGTTGTAGTGAGGTGGGTGTTGGTCTCTTCTCCCAGGTAACTAGTGAGAGGACAAGAAGCAATGGCCTCAAGTTGCATCAGGGGAGATTTAGATTAGATATTAGGAAAAATTTCTTTACTGGAAGAGTGGTCAGGCATTGGAACAGGCTGCCCAGGGAGGTGGTGGAGTCCCCATCCCTGGAGGTGTTAAAAAAAAAGTGTAGATGTGGCACTTTGGGATATGGTTTAGCAGGCATGGTGGTGTTGGGTGGGTGGGTGGACTTCATGCTCTTAGAGGTCTTTTCCACCCTTAATGATTCTATGACCCTCACCATATCCAGTGAGGGGATCCACTCCACAGACAATCCAGAGAATGATCTAGATTTTTGCAAAGTGATTCAGGCTCTACTGATGAAAAGTTTGGCAGGAGAACAAGACGTTACTGTAGTGACTGTTGAAAGAACACATACTTCATTTTCAGTATTTCTTATTGAACTTTGTTGGGGAATCATTACTCATCTGTGTCTACAATGAGTTATTTTCCTTCCCGTCATTTTTGTTGGTAGACACTTAACTTCATTTTGCGCTCTTTCCTTGCTTCTTCAGCCTACATTACCTTCTCTTACCTACCCCATCTCTTGCCTTTCCCTTCTTTATCACAGCTCCTCTTCTGCAGCGGCAACAGAGAAGTGGTCTGGAGACGCCAAACTCTTCCTGGGCTATGAGGTGGCCCGTAGATGTGCTCTGCTGCTAGTTGTAGAGACAGTCAAAACCAGCAACAGTATTCGAAACACAAGAGCATTTCACCTTCAAACAAACAGCGCTCTGACACTGTCAACAGAAACGACGGTGTGAATGCATGATGGCAAAGTTTCTTTCTCTTTATGTGGCCTCTGGTTAAGTTCAACAGTTGATACACATGTAAAATCAAAGCGACAGTTTAAAAGCCCGTTCGTAGGTTTCTGGCATGAACAAGAGATCCCTCCAGACCAGCGTACTCTGCTCACCCTGCAAGCAGAACCTCAACTGACAGAGTAAATTGGTAACGAAGCATGTGGTACGCAGTGCAAGGGCAGGGTCTGAGCACCAGGGAAGGCAGAGGTGGGAGATAATGACAATTTAACAACAAGCGACTCTTCCATCTCACCTTCTCTCAGCCATTTCCACTCATGCAAACAGCACCAACCCCTGGACTGAGGTCAAAGTACAAATAGATCATCAATTTCATTAAAAGCTTGAAAATGGGATTACAGCTCTGCATTGCCGATAGCTTTGCTGTCCTGCAAGAAGTGTGAACAGAATCTTCGATTTCCAAACTTCAATACGGCGGCCTCCTCACCTCTGCGCCGAGCAAAAGCAGAGGGTAATTGCCTGTGCTGTTGCTGACCTGTGGTTGACCAAACCCCCTCCAGATGGGGTAGGGAGAGAAGGAAGGGGGAAGCACAGGCCAGGGCAGGCTCCCAGGGAGGTAAGGTGCCGGGCAGGGAGAGGGCACCGAAGGGAGGAAGGGTTGCTGGCTAGAAGTGCCTTCACTCACTCCTCTGGCTTTTAGAGTGCACAGCAGGAGATAATGACACTTTCTCAAAGCTTACCAGGCTTGGTCGCACTTCCTCAGAGTTTAACGGCTCTTCAGGGGTGAATATTCTGCTCAAAAGGTTGTAATTACTGTCATGTTTCCAAAAATCTCACAAGGTTTCCAAGTAAAGAATCTCCTTGACTGAAGTGTTATAGGCATCTGATTTTAAGAAAATAAAACAAAAATTGGAATCACCCTAGCTCCTCTTCTCCCCACAATTTAAGGAAATCTTTCTGTATGCAGTAATGGATATGCTTTTGCAACAAAAATAAATGTGCACCATTTAACGAGTGTGCATGTTTGTCCTAAAAAACCTGCAAGCCAAATGAAATGTGACTCTTGCTTCCAAAAATTAAATCAGCTATTTCAGACTCCAGCTTTGACTCATCAGTTTGTCTATTGACCGCTATACACAGTAAATCCTCACCTAAGATCATTAACTCCAGCTATATTGGTGCAGACTGAGGTCAGTTTCTCAGGTAACGAGTTCATCACGCAGCTACGACGACAGCAGACCCAGCACCACCCAAACCTGCCTTCAGCCCATGCACGTTTGAAGCACGGAGTTTCGATCCCTGGGGTGAGACCTGCCTCTCCCACCGGCCCCCAGCAGGACCTTCACAGAATCACAGAATGGTCGGGGTTGGAAGGGACCTCTGTGGGTCATCTGGTCCAAGCCCCCTGCCGAAGCAGGGGCACCTACAGTAGGCTGCACAGGACTGTGTCCAAGTAGGTCTTGAGTATCTTCAGAGAAGGAGACTCCACAACCTCCCTGGGCAGCCTGTCCCAGTGCTCTGTCACCCTCAGAGTGAAGAAGTTCTTCCTCATGTTCAGACGGAACTTCCTCTGCTTCAGTTTGTGCTCATTGCCCCTTGTCCTGTCACTGG
>Ga0065711_1041870_pt1 | contig 15817 bp, 9 predicted proteins | sample Hoacrofraction12_FD_59098 | JGI IMG/M metagenome (GOLD analysis project Ga0065711, IMG submission 59098) | Hoatzin crop microbial communities from Cojedes, Venezuela - Epithelial fraction 12 v2 (version 2) | ecosystem: Host-associated > Birds > Digestive system > Esophagus > Crop | place...
AGTTCTTTACAATGAGGGTGGTGAAACACTGGAATGGGTTGCCCAGAGAGGTAGTGGAGGCCCCATCCCTGGAAACATTCAAGACCAGGTTGGACAAGGCTCTGAGCAACCTGATCTAGTTAGCAGCGTCCCTGCTCGCTGCGGGGGGGTTGGACTAGATGACCTCTAGGGGTCCCTTCCGACCCAAAACTTTCTATGATTCTATGAAGTCAAGAACAAGAATAACAGAAAGAGGCCTGAATTAAACCTTGAAGTGAGATACAAGAAAACGCTGGAAGAGGTGAACTGAGACAGTGGTGAGAAGATTCACAGAACTGTGCACGGAGGAGAGACTCGGAGAAACTGAACGCATAACTAAAGATATTTTTGCTATGTCTTCTTGTCCTGCATACGGCTGGGATAGGGCTAAATTTCACAAGAAGTCAGTTTACCTGAACAGCCAATCAAACGGGATAGTTGATACCATGTGACGTCATGCTCAGTATTTAAGTGGGGGAGCTGGCTGGAGCAGGGTGATTTGCTACTCAGGAGCAAAGCTGAGCATCAGGCAGTGAGAAAACTGCACTCGGTGTATTCTTATCAGTACTATTGTTGTGGTTTTCTTCTCCCTTTGTTGTTCCATTAAACTGTTTAAAGTGCTTTTATCCTAACCCGCAAGTTTTGCCTTTTCCTTCTGACTCTCCTCCCCATCCCACCTGGGGAGGTGGGCAGAGACAAGGGAGAGAGCGACCGCGTGGTTCTTTGATGCCAGCTGGGGCTAAACCACAACACTTCTTGATACCCATACATGAAGTTGAAACCTAGTTAGGAAGTCTTCAGTCAAATCTAACACTCTTTCACTTAATTCTGTTGAAAAGCTGTATCTGAACAAGAACCGAGCATAGTTCGCAGAAATTTGGCTCTTGTGTTTAGTGAGTTACAGGGTAAGAATCTCACATGCTAAGCTACAGCTCTTCTTAAGAAGCAAAGGAGCTTACACATTTCCCACCTAAGTTAAACTGAATGCTGTCAAATACACTCTGCTTCAGCCTGATACTAATTGCTGCAGTCTACCTTAACAAGTCAGTGGATACCATAAACACATATCCTATATAGCTGCTCCCGAGGATGTTTAAGTATACGGCCCATTTGGCTGCCAGAAATAAGATCATCATCATTCAAGGACATTTCCACAGAAATGAAGCATCTGTCAAGCAGGACTTCAGTGCATTGAATGTAAAAACTGTGAATGAGTCAGCTAGACAAAAAGCTTTAATATCCTGGCTTTGTACTCTTTATCCCAGACAATTCAGATGGGATCATGCCTTTGATTCTGTAAAAATGATAGTATTTACATATTTATTATCTATTACATTTATTCTGTTTCTCTGTTAATTTTAAAAAAGCATGGGTACTCCTGTAAGTGGACAATTCTCACCTCTGTGGAATCACTGGTCTCAGTAATAGCACAACTGAAAGTCACAGAGGATATGAAAAATTAAAGAGCAGCAGATAAAACTATTTTTACATCTAGGGTTTTCCCTACTTCTCTATTTCCACACTTCCTTCTCTGAAGCCTAAAAGTCACCACTAAATTATTTTTCTAACCCATGTCTGAGTAGTTATATTAAGCTCAGTGGTATTGCACAAAATATCAAAGAAATAAACCAAATATGGAATTATCCACTCACTCAGGCCTAGAGTAAGAAAAGTATGAATCTTTTTGACTGATAAAATCAAGTTGGAAGCCTAAATATTCGAAAATTTCTTACATTTCTGTTTTTCAGTGCTGTGAGTTTTCAAGAGGTTCTACAATGTTTTAAACAAGAAATAAATCAAGTGTGATCAAAAAATTGCACCTTGCCAAACTGTGCTTTACAGACAGAGAAGGATGGTCAGTCTCCTACAGCATCAGCACCCTGGGTGACAATCAAGAGCAATGGATAAGCTCTACCATGTGTGAGAAAAACTGGGTGACAGCACACATCAAGCAAGGGATTAGTCACTGCAGATACGTTCCCTATATTATACATCTACTGTAGATGCTCCAGGAACAAGAGACTAGATATGCATACCTGACATGACTCAGATGATCATATGTTTGCATGTACTACTTACCTTCACCCACTGGAAACTTGTTGCCAATTTATGTAGCATATTCCACACATTTGAAATGCCACTTAATGACACTAGGATGACAATGCAGGTGTACGTTTTCTGCTGCCACTTATCCAGTACTTCAGCTCTGGCTGCAAAGAATAAAAAAGTTCACTTGAAATGAAATGTTGGTACGGTAATAAAAGAAAACTAAAGTCTAGCCTATAAACTATCACCATAGCCTAAAGAGAGTTTAAAGACTAGCAATTAAATAATACTTAGAATTCTAAGTAGAAAATTAATAAATAGGTTTTACCTTAATAGACTTGCTATTGCAAGAACATTCCTATAACTAAAATGCTGGAAGCCATATCAAAATTCCTTCACATCTTTTTCATTATCTCCTGAAAAAACAGAGTTCTATGGAAAAATCTGTTCTGGGAACATTATCCAATACAAGACATACTGTAGGGAAAAAAGTAACAGCTGCAGATACCATTAGCGAACAAGATGTGCTTTGAACATTTCTAAGTGCTCTAAAGGCACATTAGAAAATTAGTATTTTTACCATTATGATGGAGGAGTAGATGATTTTAGTAAGTAGAATTACCGCTACAGCAGGGAAAAGATATCTAGAATAAGACATTTGAAGGGAGAAAACAAGCAAAAGATGCCTCTGACTGTAAGAAGTGCATCTATGGTTGTTTCGGTGGTTAAAATTCTTTTATAAATGGGATAGTGAGTTGAGATAGTCTGTATAACGGGTGCAGAAACAAAAAAGAAATTAGCCGAATCATTTCTTACAAGGTGAGGCAAGTCTTTCCTTGAATTTAAATCAGTGAGTTAAGAATGCTCAGTTTCACAGAGCAGTCTCTCCTCATCCTGTGCATTTCTGGCATGTTCCCACACAAGTGAAAAATACAATGCGATTGAACACAAAAGAAATACTCAGTGTGATCTATTGTTATGTACTGATGTAGACACTGTATTTCTGATGCTCATTTGATACTTTGATAGACTCTTCAGTAGGTACTAAATGAATCCTAGGACTAGGATTCATTCTAGCCAAGGAAATTGGGCCAGATTACCCAGTACTTTCAAATCTATTAATTGAGAATTTCTAGGAGCAATTCTTGCAAAATAGCCTCTGCAATTTAGGTTGATACATCCAAATCAGTAATTTTCTGCAGTATTTAACTGTTAAAACTGTCTCATCTATATCAATTCTCTATTTTATATCCACTTTTCACCCTCGTTAAAGCAACCAAGTTTTACTTGCAAAAAAAAGTTCAGTAGCACAGACCAAATTTCAAAGTTGCTAGCAAAAGTGTTGAAGAGGAAATGAATAGGCATTGACTGATTACATATTCAATACAGTAATATTACACGCATGTATTTCACACTTCATCGAAGGAAGAAATAAAATCACGTGTCTTCTATTGCCAGTTGTGACTGCAGATATATTGACTCACTGTTTTAAAAATTTGTGATATGCATTCAATAAAAAACAGATTCCTAGAAGGTGAATTTTGCTAAGATAAGCTCTAAGAAGTAAGGTACATTTTGCATGATGACCAAGTCACTAACATATAAAGCACTCGTTTTACAAAAATACTCTACACGTGCAATGTATTTATGCAATTTGCCATGAAGTACGTATGGCCTTTTAAAATACGCTCATTTTGCAAGCAAATAAACTTTTTTCATAGAGGGCCCTTTTGAACTAATTCACAATTCATATGCCTGAATGAAAAGAAAGACTAGGGCTGAATAAACTTACTCATTTGGATAATTTGTTCAATATCTTTACAGATGACAACATCTTTACAGATTACTTTCCAGCTCAAGACTCCTTTTCGCCCAACATATCTGAAGTTGCTTAGACAAGCATTTCTCAAAATATCTTCTTACATATCCCTATGTTCTAATTTTTTGAAGAGCTGCTCTTGCTTTTAAAAGCAGCAAATAGGTGATAATGGATACTGCCAGCCCTCTACCTGACCTGCTCCACTATTAAGCTTTTTTCTGTACATATACCTGACCAACAGACAGTGAAGTGCCCATGTACATAATAATTTAACTGTCAAGTGAAGGCTCCATTTTCCAGTTACACTGCATTTAAACAGACATCAGAGGTGACAAATCAATATTTTTTGTAGCACTAATCTTTATTTGAAGCAAATAAATCTTCATATTCACATCAAGCAAGGAAACTCCTCCAGATACCAATTTTCATGAAAAACATGATTTAAGACTCCTGAATGATTTCCATCATTACTATAGCACAAGAAATAGTTTAGCTGATTAATTGATACATAGGTATCAGATACTACTTTTACTGCATTCTATATTTTTATTTTCTTATTTTCTGCTGCAGTCGAATATGGCTTCAAACAGTAAGGTTCTACTAACTCTATAACCTTTACAAAACAGAGAAAATCCAAAAGAAAAACAACTGCTGTATTTACAGGAGGCTATTTCAAAGTCCAATTATAACTACAAGAAAACTCAGAAAACCATCCATTAAACAGTTCCAACGCTCCAAATAGATTTGACACAGTGGCACTTTAAATCAAATCTCCTAACACGATTTTTTTTTTTTTTTAAATAAACCATGTCTTCAGAGTCAGTTTATTCAAAGTGACAACTCGAAAAAATTTGAAATGTTGCTAGTTAGAGGGGAAAAACACCCCCAAACCCATTGTCACTATGGTAATTATTTCACAATGCCTGATGTTAAATGGGCAGTCCTGTGGCCTAAGAAGCAGCTGAATCCTGCATTGTCCTTGCATGATAAAAAGATTTGAAAGTCTGAAAAGCAGAGGAACAGAATCTCACAGCTCCTTAGACTTCACTCTGAAAGGGCCATTGTAACATCATCATAAATCCTGGGCTCCCCAGGCACTTGACAACTAAAGCAGTGGACAATAGAATTCTTGTGTCGAACAAAACACTCCTTGTCTGCCAACGGGCTTATCTGCTTCATTTACAAATGTCTTTCATTGTACCAAAATAATTCCCTATTAGAAAAACTATTAGGAAGAGAACTAAATAAATATTCACAGCTTTGTGGTCTGTTTAGCAAAATGAATAAACTAATACAATCAAGGAGCATGCAAAATATGAGATTTAAATCAAGGAAACCCAAAACAACCCCAAACCTCGATTTATTTTCCTCTCTTCATTTTCCCTTTTCCTGATTGCAGGGGATTACACTGAATACTCATTTGTCTCTATAAAAAAGACCTAGGTATATTACACTCGCTAAAAGAGATGAAAAATATTAGAAATGTGCAAAGATCTCAGATTGGAGCAAAATCATATCCAATGTGCTTTTAAAGTTAAATATTTCCAGAAGAGCAATTACAGAAATAAACTTGGGAACGTAACTGAGAGTTTAATGAAACAGAGACAAAATACTTCCAATCATAAAAGGATCTAAACTGTGGATTTATAACTGCATCTGTTTAGATCTTTGTAACTGAGAGATAGAAAGGCATTAGGGATCAGTTTCTGAAATTAAATGGTTGCCAGATTATTGCAACTTTGTTCCAGCCCAATGAAAATTCTGGCAGCTATCACAGAAATGAGTGAAAGAGAATAAAATATTCCAAATTTATATATATGCAACTTGAAAAAGCATTTCTAACATAGTCAGAATTCCATTGCATGAGGTTTCCATATAAACAATTATTTGATTACAATTTACTACAAAAGTGCTTACGGAAAGACAATTTATAGCACACAATTACTAAGGAAAAACCCTACCAATCTAAAGTATTGCTCAAGCAAACACAACTGAATATGTTCAAAGTGCTGGAGTAATCTGCATGGCTGAATTAAAACCTGAAGAAGTTGAAACTTCTTGACTGAATTATTGATTATAAACTGCTTATTCAAATCCAATATGAAAATAACAGTTTACACAGCCCAGGAAAATAGGCTGAGGGGCTGAATAGCTTTTTTTCCCCATGTCTGATCATTGCAAGCCTACAAAACGTACAGGTATTTCTAACCTACATATTAAACAGATATTCAAGTGGGAAAATTAAATATTCCAAATGTACACAATAAACAACAACAACATTGCTAAAAATGCAAAAAAAAGAATCTAACAATATTTCATATAAAAATAACACGGGTTTAAGCTCACAGTCATAAAACAGAATCCAAGATTTAGGAATATGTGAGCTTTCCATGGTTCTAACGTGAATTTGCAGTCTGACCCTGCCACACGCTACTTAACGTTGGAACCATTTCTAAAAGTGAACAAAGGCACACTATAAAACATTTCACCTATGGAAAATGTACTACTTGGTACAAAAATCAGAGGAACAAGGCCTGAATTCAGACCTCCCACGCGCCGCGTGAGTATCCACTGCTTGGGTGCAAAGCTTCACCATTTTTTCTCTCACCTTCTCTCCTCAGTGAATAATTAACTGTTCTAAAGATATAGGTATAAGTTCTGACTGACCATAAAGTTTAAACTTGACTTCTTGTATGCCATTTTTTGATGTCTGCTATTCTATGTTATGCATTGCCAAACCTTCCCTACCTCTTGAAACTGTATGATCTGTATAAATATAATTTGCATGAAGTTATTCTGATCATTTAGGGAATTTGCCATTCAAGAGTACATCTTCAACAAGATCTGCTTCCTGCCAGCTCTCGTAGTTTTATTCTAGTTCCTACTACATGACACACCACCACACTGTATTTTTATATAGTCAGCTGTCTCTGTTAGGTATAAACAAATGGATCCGCACTGAAGTTTAAGTCTCTTAGTGCAAAACTGGTATTTAACTCTGCTAGAGAATATATCTCTGGGTGCCTTGACTAGGAGGGTAGTGTCCTTGGCAATGGATAAATTGCTCCTGCAAGCTATTGTCTTAGCATCTAAACAAGCTTATGCTTGGAATCACCTTCCAGGAGAATCAATCTTTTTCCACTTACTACAGGCAGCTAAGTCAAGTAACATGAATCCCCACATGCAGCAACAAATACAGAATCCTAGAGTAATTTAGGTAGGAAGGGACCTCTGGAGGTCATCTGGTCCCAACTCCACCACTGAAAGCAGCACCCATTTCAAAGTTACTTTTGGTTATTAAGGCTGTCGCTTCATCAATGTTAATAGCTGAAAACATCAGAATGACCAAGGGCTTTCTATGTAGACATGAACCCTTTAAGGGATGACTGTCTAAGGCTGAAGGACGGTCACTTGAAAAGTAGCAGAACAAAACAAAGGGCAAGAATTGCATCAGAAAGAATAAGGCGGCAATCTTCTATAATCTGCCTCAAAAACACATACGTATGCAATTACGGGGTCTATTGGCAGGTCAAGGCCCTTGACTTTGATGAGTGACCACATCTCAGGGTCTGGGGGAGGTTTTCACCCCTCTCCATGTGTCTGCGCACTCAAAGCACCTGCAGCAGACCTAAGGTGTAACCCGTGTGGAGCAGCTGTGATGGACGAGCACACAGTTCCTCTATTATTGGCTTCCACCACCACAATACTTGAATGCTTTACATTGTTTTATTACCTCCTAGTTCTGAGGTAGGAAAGTGTTAATACCAGTATTCTACAGCACAGAGTTCAGTCCCGGAGGAGCCAACTTTTCAACCCGTGATTTGCTTAAGAAGCCTGCCATAAAATGAGGCTTGAAAACCGCCGTTGAACCAAACAGCTGTACTGTCCTCTACTCCCCACCCCCCCAAGGGAAAGAAGAACCTTGCCACCGAGGGGGGTGCCTTGTGGAAGGCAGGACATGCAAGAAAGGTAGGACACGCAAGAAAACAACAAAACCCAAGAGCTGCAGAGAAGGTTTCACACAAACAAGGTTCTGTTCCAAGCAGGTAAACAGCTCTTATGAACTATTCTGATCTTATAACCTCTACCAAAATCTTTACCAAAATCTTTTTCCTTGGTGTTCCCATCCCTCCAGCATGCTATTGAGTGACATTCAGCAGGTTGCAATGCCATGAGCAGGGAATCAGTGAGCCTGACTGCTTCCAAATACCATGCATTGAAAAGCAGTTGACCCTCGTGAACACGAAGCTGTTAGATGGGAAGATCACAGACGACGGCAGAAATGAACAAACTACAAAGCAGAATAGCTGTATGCTCTCACAAGAGGCAAAACCACACATTAACATTTTTCAGAATATGCAGACTAAAGCCCAAATCTCATCTGCCCAAGGCCACAAATAGCAGAAAGGCAAAAGGTTCACATGGAACAAATTAGCCCCCCTCAAAAATGCTCTTTACAGATCACTTCAGCGCCCAGGCCCTGTGCTTACCCTACACAATATGACTGTATCAATTTTTTCTTGCTTTTGGGTCACAAGCACCTGAAGGCAGAAGATAGGCCCTTGAGGATAAAGTCAGTATTAATTAGCTTCATGCTGCTCCGGTCCCATCTTATCCAGGTACTAAGAATACAAGTGGATTGGGAGGCCTGAAGGCAGGTATGTTCTGTCATTCTAAATATCACAAATCAAGCCCTCCATTTCAATGTTTCCAACTTCTCTGAGTTTCTTCTAAAAACTACATCTGGAAGAAGAGGATCCACAGCAAGTAGATACATACTTTTTATACATACACACCTATATAGATACATGCACATAAACAAATTTTAGTATTTTATCCAACTTTTTAATGCATAAACAAATATTTCTGTGTACCACACTGTATATAATTTGAATTCCCAGCATTTGGAAAATGTCTTCGTTTGTCCTCTAAAAGCTTAACTTTTTATATTTGCTGTCCAATAGATTAACTTAAATATATGTTCTTGAACCATCACCAGCAAAATGCTCATATATACTATCCCTTGGATAAACATATCATACATACAAAGCACACCAAATTACTACCACTGCAAGAGGCATACAGAATTGCTCTGAAGCCTTCTAAGTCATGCTAGAACTCAGCTTCCAACAGCTGCAGATGTCAGAGACTACTGGAGTAGGATCTTGCCATCAGTGATATAGTTTTATGGTGAATTTTCCCTGCAGGTTTTTTTTTCTTATTTGTTTACTCCCCCTGCTCTTTTCACATTCATTCGGTACTTTTCTTCCATTAAACATAAATGGCCAGATCCTTTCTCTAAAGCAAAGCTATAGCACAGACTGTCTTCACTAGCTTTTGGTGCTCTATTTGTCTTATCTTTCTCTGCTGCCAATTTCAGTAGGCTGTTCTCTGTTTCTTTCCTCTGGCTTTCTTCTGCTCTCTTTTATCAATCTCTTCTAGTGATCTGAAAAGAAAACCTAAAAATCGAGAGCCACTGAAGTATATGCTGAATGCCCCCATTAGTCAAGCTGCAAGGGACACTCAGCACAGAAAAAAAAATTCAACTAACCTTTCAAAAAAAATCTTTATATAAACGTTCTACAAAATCATCCTGCTGGTTCCAGGTCCACTGGAGACACCCAAGAAAGAATAATTCTGGAACATCAGAGATAGCATAAAGGAGAATAGCTCAGAATTCGTACAAGAGACTCAAGAGAGATGGAGTTCTTTGGTCTTAGGGATATTTTTTCCTACCTTCTCCCTTTTATTAATAAATAAAGCAAAGAGGAGTTCAAAGTCACCACAGAGATCTGACGTTTCTGAATTTCTGTGCGCCTCACTCAACTCACTGAATATCTCTGTCATCCCAGAAAGCTACATGATTCATTCTGGGAAGCCTATTGCAAACCCAGCAGTGACTCTTCAAACATTTGGAAAGCTTTTTTTAAAAGTTTAATTCAGTCTTATTTCTGGACTGAATACACCTCTTTCCCCATTCCCCACCATCCTCCTCCCAAATTCCCACAGAACATAGCTGGTCTAGATCTGGGGAGGGTGGAAGGAAGAGAAAATGGATAGTAAACTCATTTTAGGTCAACCAAAAGGCATTCAGTCTTTGCCTTTCCTAGTCATCCTTTCCTCATTTCCTTTTGTGTTTTCTCAAAGGATATTACACAGTTGGCTTCTCAATCAAGGACAAGGCAATAACAAGCACATTAATTTGTTCACAAAGCAGTCTTTAAGTGTTGACAAAAGAAAGCTTAAAAAATGAAGACAGACAGGCCAAACATTACTGATTCCAAAACCAAGCTTCTTTAAATCATATGCTTCAGTTTTCAGGATTGAACAATACTGACTGATGTTTTGATGCTATACCCAACAGTTTATAATTTTTAAGAAATATTAATTAAAGATACAGCAAAATATGAACAGGTAAGTACAGAACTTGGAAGACGTGCAAGCACTAAGAGCATTTCACGATGCTTGGTGTGCAGTTTCTTCTTACAACTGATACAGATTTCCAGAATTTCAGCAATGTTCATAGCAAGGATGATACGATTTTCCACAACCTGTCATTTCTGGATATTCCACGGTAGAAATCACTATACACTTCTATTTTTATAGAGTTATTTTGTCATTTGGTAACATGCCTACCTATCTGTTCCTGAGAGTTGAAACATAAACACAGATCAGTATCTCAGCTGCATCGTGTAATCAAGTGCTCATAGCACCGAAGTTCATACCCACAATTAACCAAAATATTTGACAATATTAATATTTAACATTTGTCTCCTATTCATTATGCCTCCCAAATACCACCGAGACTTTAATTTTCTGTAGTGTAATTATTATAAGCTATGAGCACATGCATTATGAAGTTTCTTCAAAACAATGATTGTGAAATAGAAATATGCATAACCAAATAATAACAGAGCAACTGCTCTGCATATTCAGAGAAACTGCATAATTAGGAAAGAATTCCTACTGCTATCGATGGGAGTTCTGCCTGATGGAGACAGTCCTAGGTGCGATAAAGGCATATGTTTTACATAACAACAAATGAACTCCAGAGTGCTACACCACTAGCAATCAGCTAGCAAACTCATATTCAGACAACCAAGAAGATATATGTACGAAATATTAAGGACAATAAAAATGCAAAAAAATCCAAAAAAACCAAAAAACCCCTAGGTGGTTGAAAGTTGAGAACCTATCTCCACTACTTTAAATGATCTCAGAAACACGGCTACTCTCTGAGTTCCAGTTGCTTTCTTTTGGAACTCAGCCAGGAGTGCCCAGTGTTAACTTCTCTAGACAAAAAGGATGACTGCATATGGAAAAAACCTAATGCCTAATAAAAACCAAAGATAGCTTTATAACAATGAAAGAAGTCACTTTGCCAACTGTGCAGAAACGTGACTCCCCAGCAAAAGCATGGAGAGGCCTATTTGCCAAAAGCTTATCTAAAAACATACATATATGGAATAATGTGGAATAATTTTCATATAGTGATGACTTTTTTCCTTTTCAACTGATTTGGACAGGGATGGAAGAATATTCCAGGCCATAACTTAAGTCTCTTGGGTGGCCTTGGGCAGATTTGCTGGGAGTATCTACACAGTATATTGCTGGCAGATGTGAGCTTTTTCCGCCCAAGTTCCAAGCTGAGTTGAAGCTGAATAAATGTGGTCAGCACAGCTCTGTGCCCAACCCACCAAGTCCTACTGCGAGCCGAGGCATATGAGCTTGTGATCAGAGATGCTAATTCAGATTTGGCAACATGATAAACATGTTTGTGTAGCTCCGGTGGGCTGAGATTCCATCTGCCAACAATAGATTTCATCGACATGCCCTCTGCTCCTCAGCTCCATCACTAAACTGAAGATAATAACTAATGCCTGTATCCAGAAATGATACTGTGAAAGTAAGTTAATTTACTCTCACAATGAAACGCTCTAAAACTAGAATCATATAGCTGGGTAGTTACTACTTCGGGGAGTAAACCTTTTTGCATACGTATGCTATGGAACAGAGCCAAAGCAAGGCTATACACCTACTTAACGTTCAATTTGGTGAGCTCTCCATTTGGATAATATAAATAGATAATCTCGTCTTTGGTATCTTCAGGTTTATGAGACATATTAGTATTTGACAACTCAACATATCTAAACAAACCTGTTGTTATTTTGTTTTGAGAAAGTGTCAACCCGTGAGTTATACGGAAACAAGTCACCTAATAAGCTTACTTAAGAGTGTGGACAACTGTGCTTCCAGTTGATATTCACCGCAATCGTAATTATAATATAGTCCTTTTTAACAGACAGCATTCTGCATGCTAAATTATGGCTGAACACTTCAAAAAAATCACTTGAGAAGTTTCGAATGGCAATAATAAGTTTCCCCACTCCCTTTTTTTAAAAAAAATTAATTATTCTGTCATTCTTATGCAAAATGTTCATTGTTTTTACATTATTGTTTACTTATTACTGTAGCTGTAGAGCACAGAGAGAGGATGAGGAATAAACCACAGAAACTCCACTAAATATTGAATTTTTCCTTTTACATTTTTGTATTTTATTCATGGGCTGGTTTTATGCTTTTATTTTTCAGGGCACTGAAACTTCCCCAACCACATTTGAGAAAATAAGCCTCAGCAATCCCCCACATCAAGACATTATAATTTTTGAGTGGCTACATAAATTATCTTCTAAAATACTCTGTGAAGAAATACCTTGTGGTATTGAGAAACACGCAGTGCTGTAACTGAAAAGGTCAAGATTTCATGGTTTAAAACACTGCACAGCCACAAATACGGTACAAGAGATTGAAACAAAAATGACGAAAAATTGCACGCTTCAGAGAAAAATCCTGTGCTGCATCCAACAGGTAAATGTCAATGGGGGCAGGGATGGATGCCCACACACCTGCTGAGCCCCAGGGCAAAGTACCCAGTCAAAACGCCCTGTCCGGGTCGGCAGGGAGTCGAGGCGCAGCCAGCGCTGCTCTCCCCTGCTCTTGGCATACGATAATCCGTGTGTTTACCCATGCTTGCATGGTGCAGGCGTGGCATTGACAGCTTACAGCCTCTGGAAACCCATAAACCTGTAAAGCTGTACTTTGGGCTGCACAGACGTCAGTAAGTGCCTTAAGAAGTCAAGTTGCATATTATCAGAAATATGAGACACAGACCACTGGAAGTGGAGTTGTCGAGCTGTACTTTTTCTCTATACATTTCTTTGTGCCCTGAGTTTCCAGTACTAAGGTCACCTCACTCCAGCACAGAAATATTTCAGTTATTAAAAAGTAGTAATTGCAGTAAAGGATACTTACAAAGAAGAAAAAATAAGCCAAAGCATCAAAGAGATTTAGGAGCATAAATTCTACTAAAAGTCTTCAGTTTTTATACGATTAGATCACACTGACTTTTAAAACACTTGTGATCCTGTGCATCTGAAGGTCTTCCCCCACAACAGCAATCTCAAACCTCATAGCTAACTGTTATAAACCCACATGTGCAATGAAACTTAAGTGCAACTGTTCAGTACCTTTCCACAAGTGTCATTTATTTTAATTTGCAAACTCAGAGCCAGCATTAGGTTTATGCTCCAAAGAGTACACTTCCCCAGAAACTATGCAGGTAGGGAGGAGATACTATCTGCGCCCTTGTACAAATAGGGTGGATGGCTACCAAAAGACACTTCAGGGCTACGCCAGTTGTGGGAGCAGCCTCAAGGGCCACCACATTGTGCCATTCTGCGCCCACCGACCTGCCACTTCCAGGGACAGACGAGGTCGGGTCGGAGGGGTGGGTCAGGGCCACACCAGACCGCAGGCTTGCTCAGCTAAGCTCTGCCTAGAACACAGCAACTTGTGAAATGGAAAGACAAGTTTAGCTGTCTTGAGAAAAAAAAAAGGGGGGGGGGAGCCTTAAGAATGAAGCCAGCAAGCTTTGAAGAGCCAGCAGGCTCCCATGTTAGCCATATGCCTTCATATGTCTGTTCTGTGGGAGTGTTACAGCTCCTGCTGTTCCATTCTTCACTTTTTAAAGAAAATGTTACAAGGCCACAAGGACTCACAAACATTTGTTGACATTTCTTCTGGGTCAGCCTTAGGAGGCCTGCAAGAATTTAAACATATGGCAGTATTTAGTGGCATGAGGGAATGGGATGTTTCAGAGAAAAGCAGTATTTAGTTGCAAAACAGTTTAATCCACCATAAAGGTTTTAATTTTTTTGGCCAAAGTCCAAACTTTTTCATTATATTTTTCACATTATATTTTTAAAGCACCAGCAGCTTATCAGCTGCGCTGGTATTATGAAATATTTCACAATATTTTATTCTGTCCTCCACACAAATTATATCTTGATATATATATTATCAAGATATAATATATATGCAGTATAATATATATATTATATATCTTGATTATATCTCTGATCTGGGGTTCCAGATCAAACAGATGTGATGTGCGTTTACATTGGAAAAGGGCAAGAAAAGAAGGGACCAATTGATTACTGAAATGAAGGTTATTTCCCAGACTAGTCAAAGGACACAGAACCATTGCCATTTTGAACCACCAGATTCCGTGAAGTGGCTTCTCAACATGTTGCTGTAGCAGTACGTATGCATTTGTAAAGCTGAAACCAAGGGATTTCCAAGGCTTTATCTTGTTATTCAGACGACATTTTTCTAAGTCTATTGCTAGTCAATGCACTATAGCTCACTTGCTGGAATTCTTTGTATCTTGCTGTTAAAAAACCCCACATTGCACACAGAGACCTGAGCTGAGGTTTGTCTCAAGCCAGGAATAAAGGGCAGCACAATGTTAAACTTCCTCAAAACCACACTGGGAACGCACCTGATACCGCTGTGCTGAGCGAGCTGCAGCATCAGGTGCAGACCCCAGCAACCCACCTCAGAAGTGAAGGAAACAGCCCTGCGCAGACTGTTTTTTCTTCAACGCTTATTTCCTTCAGTATTACAGCACACTAACGAAGGCGCTCCTGCCGCCCTTTTCACTTGCATGACATTCAATAGGCCACAACCTTGTCTATGAAATGTACAGCATAGTATTTAACACAAGTAATTTAAGCAGTTGAAATGGCAGGTCTGGGATAGAAAACAAGGATACCAGAGCCATTCTCGGTTAAAAAATACTTGTACTTTTTTCCAAACTATAGAACAGATGTGGTTTTTAAAAGGTAGACCTAATCCAGAAATTACGCTCTTCCTAAAATGTTCTGTTAACTAGCATCTAATCTAACACTCTAACTAAAACGAACCAGATGCTGTCAGACGAGCTCCTAGCTCTCGCGAGCAGCTGCGGGCGCGTGTCCCTGTGCCCGTCCTGCCCGAGGCCCAGCCCTGTGGTGGGCAGGAAGAGGGCAGCAGGGCAGGGCAGGGCTGCCTGGGGCACCGCCGCATTTGCCCCCGCACAGACCTCACTAAAAGCAATATAAAGATGGAGGACACCACGGCTCTTGGTAGCATTTCCATGCAAGCAAGCACGCTGCAGAATTTTGAAACAATGCTCCCGTTTGGCAAACCCCTCTGGTTTTGAACAACGTTTTGAAGGCTAAAAAGTCACCCAAGATTATTTTGGTGAAAACCATTGTAAGAAATCCATTTATGAATGACTGAGATGGATAAAGAAATTTTACAGAAATTATAAGGGAAAAGCAAGGTTATCTAATTTTAACAAGCATGTTGCACAGATAATACATCTAGATGAGGAAGTTAAAAAGATATAGGTGGTACGCCTTTTGTATGCACTTCCTCGGGAGCTTATTAGCTGGCAGGGTTAGGTGCATTATCTGTATTGTTAGCGAGACAAATTAAAGTTGCTTATGTGTGCTATTTTAACCCAGTTATAGACTAGAAAACTATAAAACATTCTGAAATTCAAAATGAGTCGGAGTACAAAGTTTTGTCATTACAAATTGTGTGGACATA
>Ga0065711_1041871_pt1 | contig 15816 bp, 10 predicted proteins | sample Hoacrofraction12_FD_59098 | JGI IMG/M metagenome (GOLD analysis project Ga0065711, IMG submission 59098) | Hoatzin crop microbial communities from Cojedes, Venezuela - Epithelial fraction 12 v2 (version 2) | ecosystem: Host-associated > Birds > Digestive system > Esophagus > Crop | place...
TTTTTTTTTTTTTTTTTTTTTTAATATACACTGGAAACATAAGTTGTCCCTCCCAAAACAGGGCTGGCAAGGACGTAATTAATACAGGAGTCTAAAAAGTGTTATACGGGTTAAGAAAAAGCCCAAACATCAGGTTTTAATGAGTGTTTGATCAGGACCTAAATAACACATATGTAAGTATTTTGCCTCAGTACAGTCTTCTGTGAACAAAACACCTCAACAGCTGTAACAGAAGGAGCCCAATAGCCCAAACATTGCAAGAATCAGCATTATTAAATAGATTAAACATTTAGGACCATTTTGTATCCAACAGATTTGCATCATTTTAGGAAAGTCTGCACTAAGGAAGAGGGTTCAGAAAGACTGCATGAATTATCAAGCTGTAGCTACATCAGGTTTAATTAAGAGACTACCAACTTGGTCTGTTACAAGTCCTAAAACTGCCTTAATTTCCACGGCTGCTGTCATGTTTGTAGCTAGTCTCCTGTTCCTAACACTTTCTCCTCTTTTGTTCTTGTGTAAGAAAAAGACCTACAAGATGCACTCGTAATTACACATAGAAAACAAACAAAAGTAGCTGAATGTTGGGAGTGCGTGGATCAAAATTTTAGGTGTAACATGTGGCACTAAACTTTGAGATAGAGATGAACTGATTGTTTTCCTTCAAAGTGTCCATCTTAATCTGAAAATCTACCTTTTCAATAGAAGTAACAAACATATATAATGATCCAGTGCCAACAAACTCCTACTCAGTTTAAAATCCAAAGTTGAAGTGAAAATGAAGTCAAAGTTAAATCAATGCTAGACTTGAGAGTAAGTTTAGCAAGACAGGTACTGTATTTTGATGCACGCCAGTATCAGCACTCGGCAACTAATTTAAAGTACATCAGCAAATCACACAGCAAGTATTTCTTCACCAAGAATGACTCTGAGAATTAGACAATTCTGCTTGAGTTTGTAGCTTTATCTAAATTTCATTTTTAAAACTGCATATAGTTAATCAAGACCTGAATTACAGAATGAGAAAGCAAAAGTTTCATTTGTTCAAACAAGGCATTTCTGTACATAAACACAAGATATTCCTTGTTCAGGAAGCATCAGTTGAAGGGGGGGGTGATGCGAAAATCCTCCATTACCTTGAATATTGAGGTTTGAAACTCTTCCTGTTCAGCAGCCAAAGAAATGATTTCTGTGCACTCCAGCCAAGCATCAGAACAAACCTATTTGGTGGTTCAGTCCTATTTTCTTGCAGCTCTCTGTATAGTGATTTCCATTTACAGCAGCTACATTTTCCACTTTAGCTGGAGACTTTCTCCCAGCTCCCTTTCAGCTGAATATCCCCAGTAGCATCTTCTCTATACCAACAAGATTATTATTTTTACCCTGCCTGGAAATCTCCCAGTGCCTGCCCCTACATAAGAATCCCACACAAGCATACACCTCAAACACTAAACTTCCATAAATATATTGATCAACATCAATAATGACATATTGATCTCTAATGTTACAAGTCCTTGAAGTCAGACTGTAGTCCTAGTGGCAGGCAGGCATTCTAAGTCAGAATCTGCAGTCCTGGAATGGGATCAACAGACTGCAATGGTGTGCACCGAGAACAGTACAGACAGCAGAAAAGACCAAAAGCTTCAAACTCTGCTTTTTGTTCAAGTCCTTTCACCCCTCTCTCCCTTTAACTTCTTGCAAAGATGGCTTTAAAATATCTCTAGTTTTACCTCCAAAAGTTATTCTGTTTTGCAATAGTATGTTTAAGAATCTTAAAATTGTTGCTCCAATAGTTTGATTACAGCAACAACACCACTGGGCTCCGTAACCTTCTCTATTCCATATTCACTATACTAGCATTACCATTCTCTAGCATTTGCATTCTGGAATGATCAAGCGTCCACTTGATTCTTTGTATTTATTTTTCACTGAATTGCTAAAGTATCATTATTATTAAATTTCACTGAATTATCAGTCTGCAGAATACAAACCTCTACCTGAAAATTTGCAGGGTATCTCAACTAATTCTCACTAGAATTAGTTGCAACAACTCACAAAAGGAGCTTAACACCATGCAAAATTTGGCTGTGCTACTGCTTTTGAATTTGAACTTATTTTCTTCCTATATAGTCCCCACTGGCCATAAATAGGGCTTCTCAGGCCACATAATAGCTTTTTTTTTTAAAAAAAAGAAAGCATATCTTGTAAACATTGAGAAAAAGGAACAAATTGAAACCAAGTCAAACTGAATCAGAATCAAGCTGAACCTAGATCCAGCTTACAAAAAGTCCATTTGGTCACACCTAACTCCATAAAGAAACAAACCAATCCCTACTTCTCTTTAACTCATTGTCTCAGATGAGTAAACTAAAGATCCAAGTCAGGCTCTGTACAATTTCTTGGAAGCTTTGTAGATATTTTGTAGATTTTGGTATTTCTTTTCCTGTATCTTTGCTCTTAACAAAAATCACGTTCAATTCAGGGAACGTTATTACAGTTCAGTACACCATAACACATTCTACCAAAGCTTCCCAAAATCTGAATAATCTTTCCTTCTTCTACAGTTGCCATTGCTTTGAATACGCCTAGAGAAACAAAAGGTGCACTTCATGTTCTGAGTATATGAGCTTTAACTAATGGCAGGTTGCTCTTACAGGCAGCTCCATGCTAAAATCAAGCAACTGTGTATCCCATCCCCTTCCTTTCATGTTATTTTTCCACCTGTGTCCCAGTATATACGCTTTCGTAAGTATAAACAGAGCAACTTGATTTTCATCTAAACTATTCCTAAGAAAAACAAGTGTAATGAATTGTTTTGGCATTTCTTTCCTGTCTAGGTAATATTAAAATAGGCCAAGATGCATGTTTTCAGTGACAACACTTGAATCCTCAGATTAAAGATTAATAATGCATCACACATGCTGATAAATGCATGATTCATGAGAGATACATACGGCAAGTTCTATTTAAAGCTTTGTATGGCCATGAATAGAACATTAAGATGTATACAGTAGAAAGCAAAAAGCAAAAGGTGCAATTTGCTGCAGAAAAAAACTGCCTGGATATGGATGTGAGATCATGCTTTGCACAACAAAACATCTGTGCAGCTAATATATTAAGAAACCACTGCTCAAAAAAATAAAGCTGTCAAGCAATAGTCCAGTATTAGACAGCAGCCACACTTAGTGCCAGAGAGGTTTGCATATAATTGCAAATGTAGACTGCATTGCTGTTTGGCAATATTCTTAAAGCCCGACATGCTATAAATTAATGAAGACATAAAAAACTGATCTCGTGAATCACTGAAATCTACCTTGCACAACTGTAGAAAAGCTCAAAAATCTGTACCTCATCAGCTCAAAGAACAAAACCAAAATAATCTATCTGGTTTTCCATTTAAGCGTAACGGATTTCAAACAAAATGTGTTTGTTTACCTTTTTTTTGCCCCTTTTTTTTTTTTAAAAAAAAAGTAGGTTGATCTTTAGGTCTTGGAATGGGATGAGATGGAATCAACAAATAAATAAAACCAAAGCAAGAACTTCAAGACTTTATTTTTTAAAAAAATTCTTTACAGTAAAAACTTTTAAAGCTTATTACAAGCATGAAGATGTCCCAGAATTCAGAGACATATGGCACCTGCATTAGGAGACTGTAAACCTAACATTTTCCTTTTCCACTTCTTGCAGAGCCACAGAAGCGTGGCTCAGGAGTTCTCTTACTGAAACTCGCATCAAGAATCTACTGAAAAAAAACCCCACACCCAAAACAATAAAATCAGTGTTTACCTAAACTAATTTCTGTAGTACTATCCATTCTAGTTTCATGACCACTTGAATAATTCTCCAGAACAGGGTCTCTAGAGCAGATGATGCGAAATGTCACAGCATTTAGACATCAGAAGTTCCACTAACCAAATCATCACCCTACATAATAGGGTTTCCCAAACCACATGCTTTATTGTTGTTGTTTGCAGTTTGGTTTTCCCCCTTCTCCAGTAGATAATGTGGAATGTTCAGTAATATCTCAAAAATACAGCTAACTAAATTATATTATGTTTCTGAGCCACATTTTTATAACAGTAGTAAATCAACCTGTAAAACTAAGTTTACAAAAACACTTTCTGGGAAATGAGTTCATTAACTGCTTCAGTTCTTTGACTACTAAGAGTCCAAGAATCCTTATCAAATTCCAAATTGAACAAAATCACAATATAAATCAAATATATGTCAATTTTATATATCAAAATATAAAAAGCAATTCTAATTGCTGCTTCTTCTGAATACCCTCAATACGGAGCACTAGAACAGGCTGCCCAGGGAGGTTGTGGAGTCTTCTTCTCTGGAGATATTCAAGACTCGCCTGGACGAGGTCCTGTGCAGCCTGCTGTAGGCAACCCTGCTTCGGCAGGGGGGTTGGACTAGATGACCCACAGAGGTCCCTTCCAACACCTACCATTCTGTGATTCTATGAATACAAAGTTTACATGGGACTTGGAATATAGTTTTATATTAAGAAGTCTTTCTTTTTTTTAAAAAAAAAAAAAGCCATAGAGAATCCTTAAGATTCTTCCTTCACCAGAAACGTTATCTTTCCACCTACCATTTCTGACTAACAAAGAATTTTCTCTCTTTTTCAGCTGCTACCTTTTTATATTTCTAAACAGTCTTATTCTAATCACGGTTACTCAACTATCTTGAAGTTAGTTCCCTTCTTTTTGTACCACCTTACTGATCCACACTCAATGAAGGGCTCAGAACTGTATATGTTACCACCCAGATGAAAGTTTCAGGAGTCTTTGGGAAACGCACAATCCAAACACAAATGCTCAAAAATTATTAAAATGGTAAACCAGGTTGTCCTGGTTTCGGCTTGTGTAGAGTTAATTTTCCTCCCAGTAGCTGCTGCATTTTGAATTTAGTATGAGAAGAATGTTGGTAATACACTGATGGTAGTTGTTGCTAAGAAATCAAGGACTTTTTCTGATTTCTCATGTTCAACTAATGAGCAGGTGTACAAGAGCTGGGAGGGATCACAGCCAGGCAGCTAGCCCAAGCTGGAAAATGGAAATATTCTATACCACAGATATCATGCTTAGTATATAAATGGGGTTGGACAGAGGGGCAGAAACCCCTTTTCCATGAGTTCAATCCTTTTTCTGCAAGTTCTGCAAAATTCATGAGTATGGTGAAATCTGCGATTGCTGCTAGGGGACTGGCTGCACAGTCAGTCATCAGGGGGTGAGAAAAAGTGTAATGTGTATAGCTTGTTTTGCATATTAGTTATTATCATTATTCTTATTATTTCCTTTGTTGTCTTATTAAACTGTCCTTATCTCAACCCACAAGTTTTACTTTATGTCCATTCTCCTCCCCATCCCACTGCAGACCAAGTGAGCAGCTGCATAGTCCTAGTTGCCATCTGCCGAGTTAAACCACGACACCAGTATGATTTAGTGAGAAAGATACATTTATAGGCAAAGAAAATAGATCAAGGATTATTAACTGCAACAGTGCAGGCACAGTACAACTTGTAGAACTTGCTGAGCAAGAGGGACTTCTCAACAGCGTACTTCTCTACATTTGTGGTGTTCTTACATGCTTTCACTGGCTGCAACCAGAGATGAAACACTGGGCTTGACAGGTCTTTGTGACTGCCTTGTTACCGGGTTAGACCAGTGTTACTTATCTTCAGCGTCCCCAGTACTATTTCTACTTCTGAGATTCCTAAACATGACATTTTCCAGTTTATGTTGCAACAAACTGAGGTACTCCGTTGTCCAAATCATGTTATCATCACCTTCAGTATATGCATGATAGTATTGCTTATAAAATCACCCCAAAACAGAAAGTCTTGAAACAGTTATCCAACATCATCGCCCTGTCTAGCGAGGCAGCAATGGATGATGTTCCCCACCCATCCCCAGCCATGTAAATATGAACACAGCATGCCGCAGTAGCCACTTTCCTAGCTACCTCTCTTCTCTGACTGTAATTTAAAGAGATCAACTACTTGGGCACACAACAAGACAAGTCTTTTGCCTTTGCTTCGTTAGAATAAAGTAACTCAAGTAGAAGTCTAAACCTTGACATATCAGAAGAACTTGCAGAAACTATCTCATACTGCAAGTGATTTTGATCTCAGCTTTAAATTTTCTACAACTTATGCACCAAGAATACTATTACTGTAATCTACTGATCACATCCTACTTTAGAAATAAAATGACAAAAAGGTAAATAGTTTCACCTGGGAACTCTATTTAAGGCTCCTACCATAAGGAACACATGATGTCTTCTTCAGAGGTTTCCACTTTAAGTGCAATAACTTTCCTATCAGATGTTTCCTACAGAACATGCTCAAAGGAAAAAGGACAATACAGAAAAAGTTCAACTTTTTTTTTCTTCAACAAGAGATAATATAACGGAACAAGTAAACTTGGACCATTTCCTTCAGAACACGATGCAACACTAAAGATACATTTAAGCAAGAGAAGTCTGACAGTTAGTTTTCCTAAGGCTATTGTAAGAGAAATTGAGATAACTCCTGCCAAGATTGAGCAGCATGAACAGAATCTGGGATCAAAGGTTCAGAGGAAGTTACTTCCTCAGCTGCTGATCTTCCCCTCTGTCAGCCAAATACAGAAGGCGAATACAACAAATAACTTCAACACTGTTTTGCAATGTCATGGGCTATTCTAGGTTATAACTTTTCTAGAGGTAGCCTGAGTTCACTCAAAACTAAATTAAGTCATAGAGGACAATATTTTTGCCTTTATTTTTTCTTCTTTTCCCCCACAGACAATGATTCACCTCTTTTGATTGATTCCTCTACCAGAAACATTTCTTCAGCTTGTCAGCATAGTGAAGTGCTGGATTACACAATACAATTTTCTGGGAAGCTGACATATGCTCAAACATTTCATTATAATTGACTTGGACTTAACAAGCTTAGTTTGTGTTGTACAAAATAAATCAAAACTAGACAGATCATTTTCTCCTAGTGTATAAGGAAGGTATGGAGAGCAGGAGAAATCAAGAGTATAGAAATTGGCATTTTGTGGTTCAGTGTTTTTAAATCCCGGTCTGAAAATTGGTTTAGCTAATTCTAACAGAGACTATCTCATCAGCAAAAAAAATTAAAAGTGTGATCAACAGTTAAATGAACTAAGCCACCAAGACAAATCCAGAGAGTGGATTTTTTACAATCAGCTTCTGGAATATATTTTAAAAGAGATCAGAAAGCCACTTAACTGTCTTTACTATGAAGCTTTCAACTTTTATTTCAGGTTTGGGTTTTGTTGTGTTTTTTTTTTTTTTAATTCAAAAGCATAACTAGAAAGTCACTTAATACTAGATCACATAACTTCTGCATTCCTCAGGATTTGTGATGTCCATGCCAGACATCAGTGTCAACAAGACACTTCAATTTATACGGCTGACTAACACGTCTATAAAGACAATCAGCACACTGGAAAATTTGGACCTTGGTTTAAATTTGTTGCTTTCAGTGCAAAACAACATATATGAAAAACGTGATACATTTCAGTGGAAATTCTTAAGTAACTCAGGTGAATATGTATCTGTCATGCACAACAAACTTCTCAGCTGCACTTCGTGTGCTTTGGCTTCTGCTGCAGAGCTGTCTCAAAGCACACAAACAGGACACTTTTGATGAAAGTAAGCTGGAAGATGTACCACAGAGGCCCATTTAAAACCTACTACAAATGTTAATTAAAATTCAGCTGAAAGGACCAGACTAGAACTGGTATAAAGAAAAAGACCACAAAACACATAGCATGGATGTCAGACCCTCAGCACCAACTATCTTGCTCTACAGAGCTGCTTATATTGTGTTATTTAGTAATGCAGACTAAACATCTAAGTACGTGTTAGCTGATGAAGGATGAAGCAGCTCAGCATATGCTAATATGCAAATCACGAGCTCAAATTTAGTGTTAATAATTTCTCTGGTTTAGATACAAAGTTCCCTTGCCACTTGGGCCCAGTTTTCAATAAATTTCTTCAAGCATGCAATTAAAGCAAGGGAGTAACCTAGCTTATCCACCACAGTCACAGAAAACATTGAAAGCCTTGGAAGTTTCTGCTTCACCATCTTTTCGCTCTGGGTTCTCTAAATAACTTGAAACTTCTAACGCACACATGTGTGCACACACATCCTTTCAGAAATTAAGATTATGAATAGACTGCAAATCCTTTGTTTTCCCATTCTACAGGCAATGCCTTAACTTATTAAAAAACATTCTTTCTGCTTTGAGATGTCATTCAGAGTCATTGCTTCAGCTTGACTGCTCACTTATAGTCCCAAAAATTCCTGTAGGGTAAAGGCAGGGTCAACAGTTAACAACTGCAACATTGCATTACACACCCCCAAAAAATTGGTTTTTGCTCTGTTACAGTGGCAGAAAAGACCTATTTTTAGTTACCTGAAGACAAATTGAAAAATAAATCAGTTTCAAGTCAGTAGCCTCACAATGTTTTATTTTTTGCAGAACACTACAGACATTATATTTTTATTTGGTTATCTTCAAAAGTTTTCACAGATGTTATAAATTAAAAAAAAAAAAAAATTACTCTGGCAGACCAGTAGTTTGGAGAGAAGAAAATAAAAGACACTTACTTGAAGGGGGCTCAATTCTGAAATTCCATTTGGACATCTAAATTGGCCCAATTTGTAGAGCGCCCTGCTTCCAGTGAAATCAGTACAACTTCACCGATATTTCAACTCCCCTCAAAAACTTAAACAGAGATATCCAAATGTATTTAACTGTACAAATCACATTAAACTGCTGTGCAAGAGCTAATTCCAAGAGTGCTGAGAATCTGCAAAATCCAGACTACCTGTCTCTGCAGACCAAAGCTCAGTTTAGAGATACCCAAACTAGCTCAAACTGATTTAACCACATTAGCACTAAGGTCTGCCAAACAAGGTAAATGCAGGGCTCTGTTCAAGTCATTAACATAGGTACACTGCTTCCAGTACTCAAGGATTCACATTTCGAGCCAGCTTAGTTGTACTGCATTATGCAGAGCAGCTGTATCTCTGGTGATCCACAGGCTAGAGGGTTCAGAGTATCCCAGTATCCAAGGCTAGACTCCTAGGAGTATTCAAGCAACAGTGGGGGCAGAGAGGAGCACACAAAAAATAGCAGGGTGACACTCTACAACTACAAATGGTGCTAATATCCTCCTTCCCATTAACTGGACTTTTTAACAGACAGCATTACCAAAATACACAGTATTTTTGTCCCTTCCCCAAGATACTGCAATGCATCTGTAACAAATCAGGAAACAGGATTTGAGTCAGTAAATCCAACATGGGGATGTTGCATTAGATCTATGCTGGAGAATTTTCTATGCAAGGGAACTGCTTGTTTCTTGCCTTAAAGCAAAATAGGAATGGCAGGGTACTAGAAATAGCCAAGCATCTGGCCTAGAGGTAATTATTTTAGAAGTATTTGAACATCAGAAAATCCAAGAATCAGACACCTGTCACTCTTAATTCAGTCAAGTTCTGGTGCTGGCTCTGAACCCACCCTCAAATCCAAGTAAAAGTATCAGCAACAGGAAGAGGAGGAAAAAGCCTTGCTGTTCAGCATAAGGCTTAAAACAGTCAGTTTTAAGAAATAATTGCCTTACAGGACAGTAGAAGCAAAGACTTTAGGCAAGGAAAGCCCACCCTCGAATTCTGCAAATTTTGAGTCCCAATTCCTAATAGAATTCCTGTTGACACTTGATGGGCAGAGATCACCATCTCTGCAAATCAGACAGCTGACTGTCCAAGTGTAAATATTACCCTCTGCTCACAGATGAAACTAACAAAACTGGCATTATGCTGGATTCTTGGAAAGAAATAAACTTTACCAAACAATCTGGAGATATTCAGTTTCTTTGCCTTTGGTAGTGTTGGCTTCACCTGTGGCAAGCGGTTTTCGGAAAGTGAACAATGCTAAACTATCTGAAATTTGACTGAAAACAAAAATCAAAGAACTCCCTGCAAAGAGGGTAGTCATGCTTATCCTTCAGATGCCTGTGTATTTAAGCTCCATTTCATCCTAAGTAAGTTAGAGTCTTTTATGTTGTAAAATTTGTACCCAGCTGAACTGGTAGCTTTCTGGCAACAATTCTGCATCCATAAAAGCAGCAGGCTGAAACTTAACAGAGCCTTTAAGCATATATTAAGTTTTCCTGTTAATTAAGGGGTTTAAGGTTTTCTGCACTAAAGAATTTTTTTTATTAGCACTAAGAAGCAGATATTCTAATCTGTAAAAGACTAGACTGCACCAAAAGATGACTGATTTTAAGACAATCTCCATAGCTGCACTCTTCCCAAGACATATGATGCACATATACTTCCTCATTAACAATGCACATTTTTAAATCTGTGCAATGGGTACGAGAATTTCAGAAGTTACATGGAACTCAGTCCCCCTATAGTTCCTCAGAACCACAGCAGAAATGCAAGTTTTAATGCCTTGAGAAGAACCAGAAAGTTTTCATACAGGTAAACTCATGAGGCAAAACGCTTTCAGTGGTAGAGCACTGGATAAATAGCGCTGCATTACTTATCTTAACATCTAATCATAATTATTCAATGAATGCAAGATCTTCAGACATTGCCTCTTCAAAATTATTTTAAATAAGCCACTAAGTGACAGAAATGGAACAGCTGATTTTTTTTTAATTGTGATTATAATAGGTTTTAACGAAGTCAGTCCCATATGCTTGCATCTCATCATTATTTTGCAGATACATCTGTGGTAACTCACGTTATAAACATAACGCATTTTGTTATGAAGAGTGAAAACATACCAAAGAAAGGGGGACTAAAGACTTTTACTGCAGTGTCCTCCACACCATGCCATTCTCAGTCTGGGAACACCTGCCAGGTAAGCAGTAACCTAATAAAAAAAACAAAACAAAACAAAGAATATTCAGAAGAGGGCATCATTTTCATGGCCCTTTAGCAAGTCACTTTAGAATTCTAAGGTACAGAGTTTTCAGTTTTCTTTTATATCAACTAAGAACACTCTCAGAACTCTTCTGGAAGCCCTCCCTTCCCCATTCTGCAAAGTCCTTGCTTTTGTACAGCAATTTCACTAATTCGGTGTTTTCAAAAGGGTCTGATTCTACAAGTTAAGTGACTGGCTGCCGCAGTAACTTCTAAGCAAAATTCAAGTAAACACACACAATCGTAACACAAATAAGGTGCTGGAGGTATTCAAACTTGGCAGTGACTAGAAACAGAATTAGAAGTAGTCCACAGTTTGTCACAGAAAGGTTGAGATTGCGAGGGACCTCTGGAGATCATCTGGTCTAATCCCCCTGCTCAAGCAAGGCCACCCCAAGCTGGTTTGCCAGGACTATGTCCAGGTAGCTGTGGAACATCTCCAAGGATGGAAGTTCCACAACCTCTCTGGGCAGCCTGTGCTGGTGCTCTGTCACCCTCACAGTAAAGAAGTGTTTCCTTACACTCAGACAGAACCTCCTATGTTTCAGTCTGTGCCCATTGCCTCATCTGTCTCTCAACACCAACAGGAGCCTGGATCTGTCTTCTTCAAAGCCTCCCTTCAGGTATTTATCTAAATTGAAGAGATTCCCCCAGAGCTTCATCTTCTGTACACTGAACGTTACCAGCTCTCTCAGCCTTAAAGACCTTAGTGGCCATACAGTGGACTCCCTCCAGTTGGTCCATTTCTCTCTTCTACTGGTGAGCACAGAAATGGATGCAGTACTCCAGGTGCAGCCTTACCAGTGCTGAGCCGAGGGGAAGGATCAGATCCTTTGACCCTCTGGCAACACTGCTCCTAATGCAGCCAAAGATAACATTAGCTGCTTTTACCATAAGGGCACATTATCAGCTCAACTACTGTTCAGTCCTTTTTGCTTTGAGAAACACAATAATCCACAGCTTCTGGATTTCCTAAATGTAGTCTGTTATCAGTCAGTCAGTATACAGCTGAAAGAAACAAGTAACTCTAACATGACTGTGGCAAAATGATGGAAAATCCCAACTAGCCACTGCAGTAGATTTTTTGCTCTAACAAATTAGGTATCTCTTTTGCCTTTTCACAGCTCACACAGTAGCCCTGTCACAGGAAGGCTGCTTTAGACTCCAGATGCAGACAAAAGTCCCACTGGGTTTTAAGACCGGGCCCTATGAGGCATTAGGTTTCTAAGCATCAGTAGCTCCCAATAAACATCTTGAATGCTCCAGTTGCTGTCTTATCATTGCAGATGCAGTGAATGCATACGTGGAAGACTAACAAAAGTAGATATCAACATGATAATGCCTTTGCCCTGAGATCAGAGAGAGAGCAGCAAAACTCAGCACACAGATGATGAAAGAAACCCTATAATTCCAGCATGATGAAAAAATATTCAGCATTAAAACTTCACTGGGTGGCAGGCTGATTTAACGTTGATTCAGACAAGAACAAAAAACTATTCTTACCTTGCAGTGCAATTGATAGTATAAAGTTTTCCACTTACACATTTTACATACATATACACAAAAAGTCAAGTAGAATTAAGTACTGCTCACAGTTTATTTCATATCCAAGACAGGAAACCTATCTTTCAACTATTTTGTTTCTAGGTTGTAGCAGATATTCTCTACACACGTGCACACACATTTCTCTCTCCTTAACATCATACCATTGAAGTTAGAGGAAGAAAACTTAAAATCCTGAATAAAAGTGAATATTTATATATGCTGAGAAGTGTGAATAGTACTACAGCCTCTTTTGTAAGACATCTTTATAATTTGGATTTAAGACAGCATAACACTCCTGCTCACCAAATTACCCACAAAGAACCTGAAAGTGATACGACTACTCCTAACACTGTGTTGATTTTGACCTCAGCTAGTTTTAAAGCCTTTCCTTGATATTATTAGCAGCCTGAAAATAAGCAAGCGCTAAAAAAAAAACAATAAATTGAATCTAATTCCAGGTGGTTTACCATACCCATCTCTGCCATCATAGTAGCATTGACTCCATTCTGTATCTCTGGTTGCATGTTCATGATATAGTCAAACAGAATCCACAGTATAAACATACTCATCCTGGTAGCGACACTCCAAGATTAACATTCACTACTACAACTCTGCTGAACACTAATGGAGGGATACATGGTTCTAACAAGCAACTATGCTTTCTAAATAACAACATGAGAGGCATTATATATTTACACATCAGCAATCCAATCAAGTACAGCCTGACGACAGAGGGCTGATTCAGAAAAGAAGGGATCACCAGAGTTCAGTTCTCCAACACCTTTGGTCCATGGGAGAAAGTAGCTATGGAGAGCTCTTCTCTTTCTCTGATGTCTGTCCAACCTGTTAAACTTCTTACAAGGTTTCACAGCTTTACTGGGTACTCTACTCCTGTGCTTTGAAATGCAGTGTGCTAGAAGACCAAGTTCACCCCACAAACACAAACAGATGCTGCATGTTAATACTGGAAGCTATGAAATACTGTAAGCTTATTATAAGGAACCCCTGCTCAAGATCACTAGAAACAAGTCCAACATCAATCTATCTTGTAATAGGACAGAATAGAAATCACAAGCTTTCTCAAAGTCTTAGGTCTTGAAGAAAGAAGGAGTTGTTTGGCTTATGATCTAATCCAGGGGACTAATTCAGTCTTCCCTTATCGGGGCAATAATTATTTTAGATCATAAATCATTTTACTCCTTTCGTCTACATTCCTCCTAGGGACTTCTGCTATGTTATGTTTTCAGGATAGATCCTTAAGAGAAAAAAATGCTGGTATTTGACAGGTTCCAACAATATGGGACGAAAATGAGATTCTAAATCTCTAGAAATATAGCCGGAGACTTACAAGGAGGGAAGTGTTTAATTTCAGGTTCAGCTTTTAAGTATTACTGGTGCCAAGGTGCTCTGTTCATCTCCTGGTACCAAAATATCATGGGACACATATGAAACTTTCCTGCACAAAACTTGCCAAATTCAGGCTCTATTCCCATTCCCCCTTCTCCCTTTCCACAATTCAGCATCTGTTTAAATATCAAGGTCTTCACTTTTTTTAAGAATCTGCTGTCCTGTAGAACATTTTCTTGCTGCAAACACTTGGTTCTGTATCAGACTTGCAAAGTTTGGTATACAGAGCTACATCTCAGATGCACCCACATAACCATGAACATATCAGACTGTGCTTGGTTATTTGTCAGCATACATCAAATTACATGCCTTAGTAGCTTGGGAATCATATCCTAGAAAAATTAGCAAGAATGCACATTCAAAAACAGATATTAGACATTCTGGTCAATGGAATTGATTGATCCAATTTTGAAAAAAATTAATTCTGGTTTTGTGTGTGGTTTTGGTGGGATTTTTTTGTTTATTTGTTTGTTTATTTGTTTTGTTTTAAATATGTCTTCAATAATCTTACAGGGTTGCCATTTCCAAATCTAGCTTCCAGTGGAAGGGAAGAAAGATACTGTTGCTAGCTAATCAAAAGTTAAATCTTTCACCCATTTTTAAGTTTCAAAAACCTAATGGAACTGTTATTTTAATTGCTTGTAACATCTCCATTCTTGCTAAGATTAGCAAAAAGTTTTGAAGTCTCTGAAAATTATTTTTGTCATTTTCAAAGTGACAATAACTATCAAGTCTGTCCGGTTCTTTTTAAACTGCAACAATACTGTAAGATAAAAGCAGGATGAAGTCACAATTTAGTTTTATTGTTTGACAGCACAGCAACTTCAGCTGTAGCTTTAATGAGATAAAACAACAGTGGCTGAAGTACTGTACTCAGGTCACACTTTAGAACATTGGTGCAGAAGCTAGAAAATTTGCTCATGAACTGCACAAGGTAATAGGCTACTGCAAATACATCATACTGTTGAAGTTTTTATGTTCTGAAGCTGGTGATGTTAGTACTCTCACTTGACACTACAAATCCTTATACAGCTACAAACAGGAGTAAGAAAGTCACAAGAATCATCTGAAACTAGATTACTCCCTTCCCTAAAGTCACGGTAAATGCATTCAACAGTTAACATGCAAGTCTGTATTACATGTAGTCACCTGATGGAAAGGGACGTACTATGCGAGTCCCTACTTTAATCTCTGGCATAACAACTGACTAAAAAAAGTGACCTAAAGCTGTTAATAAGAAGAACGTTCAAAATTATACAGAAGATTATAGGAGGAGTTAATTGAGGCTACAGCACTTTTCTACAGTGCACTGCTGGAGCACTTGCTTAACAAAACCAGGACAAATCCTAATTCAACAGCAGTGCCTGAAGGAAAGGAAGAGACATCAAGATATATGTTAAGTAAGTAAAATAGTCTCCAGCACTCTTTACGGATGTGAAAAGAATATAATGAATCCTTCATTGCTTAGAGTGGAACATTTTTGTCTTGCCAGAGGACAGATTTCCAAAGAATGATACTTACATTTTCCTACAACCTGTAATTTTCTCATTTATCATTTGTCAGGGCCCAAAGAACTTTTAATGCACATAGCATGTTTGCATATGTTTAATGATCCTTTTACCAAACAAATGTCACAGTTTGAAGGAGGAAATTAGTTAATATTGCTGATGTTGCTAATTTAACACCATTAATGTCACACTGAACACCTACAGAACCTGCAGGGTCTTGTATCATAGCTAAGCTCTACTAGTTGCAAGTCTGTTCTCGAGCAGACAGCACCAAGAACCTAACAGAATCACAGAATCACAGAATAGTAGGGGTTGGAAGGGACCTCTGTGGGTCATCTAGTCCAACCCCCCTGCCGAAGCAGGGTCACCTACAGCAGGCTGCACAGGACC
>Ga0065711_1041872_pt1 | contig 15816 bp, 14 predicted proteins | sample Hoacrofraction12_FD_59098 | JGI IMG/M metagenome (GOLD analysis project Ga0065711, IMG submission 59098) | Hoatzin crop microbial communities from Cojedes, Venezuela - Epithelial fraction 12 v2 (version 2) | ecosystem: Host-associated > Birds > Digestive system > Esophagus > Crop | place...
GGGGGGGGGGGATGGCTCCGGGCTTCGCTGGGGTCTCTCCATTACCAGCAAAAGTGTGGCAGGCAGGGAAAGCCTGCGCAGCCCTCCTAACCCCGTCAGCAGTTATGCAGAGATTTAAACTCTACGCTCTCTCAATAAAGAGCATATTGGACTCCTAGCGGCTCAAGTACAAGCAAAAGCCCAAATAGGACTGGGCTCCTCAGGTACCTACGTTGGTCTTTGAAAGAACAGTGACTGGCAAGGCTTACTGCCAACCGGCGCACAACAGATTTCCTCTGGGCTCACGGCAGAGGCTCCTCGGGCACAGCAGCGGGGTCAGTCGGCGTTAGTTCAAAGTGAGTTGCTCCATTTGCGTCCCGGTGACTTCATCTTCTCAGTCAATGCGCTGTAATGGCGTTTTGTGAGTGTCTTTTTTCCTTTTAAACGAGAAGTTCGGTCACTTTATTTTAAGGCATATTTGAGAGTGTTTGCTCTAGACAAGCGTGCTCTAGACAGAGTGACGCTCTGTCCTGTACTCCATAGCCTCAGAAGTGATCAAGGTGTCTAAAAAACAGAAAGGCAGGGATGCATGGGCACAGTCAGGGCTGTGCCTGTAGAAGCCCCCTTCTTTGGAGGAAATTGGGCAAAAAAAGCCACACAGAGTCGGGGTGGGCGCAGGCAGAGGGGACCCCTGTCTCAGGGCCTGTTCGGGGGCTCAGCGCGGGCAGCGGGGCTTGGTTCGGGGCTGGGAGCCGGGCCCGGTGGCGGGATTTCCCGCAGCAGGAGCTGGGCTGTGACGGGGAGATGGGGCTCGGGGGGCTCTGCAGGGAGAGCGGCGGCTGGGGCTGGGGGTGCAGAGCCAGAGCCGGGGTCGCAGCTCAGAGCCGGGCCCGGGGGTGGGACCGAGCCGTACGGTCAGACCCGGGCCGAGAGCCGCGAGAAGTCCCCTGTTGGCAGGGCTGGAAAGGGGAGCCCGAAGCCTGCGCTCTGGGGACTCGGAGACTCGTTCAGCGGCTCAAACCCGGAGCCCGGGACCCGCCGCTTTGGGCTGGAAAACAGAGCCCCAGTCCTGCGTTTCTCGGCCTGGAGAGACAGCGGAGTGGTGGGTCTGGGGGCCTGGAAACGGAGCCCGAGTGCTGGGCTCGGGGGCGCAGGAACAGAGGCCGAGCGGAGCGTCTGCAGGGGATGAAGCCGGGCTCAGGGCCTTGGAGCGGAGACTGAAAGTCCTGGGTTTGTTCTCCAGACTCAGGGGAGCAAAACCCTGGCTCCCGCCTTCAGGGAGGGTGAGGGCGAGTCGGGGGCTTGGGGGGCAGAAAGGGGCAGAAAGGGGGGCGCTGGGGCCAGGCTGAGCTGGGCACCTTCACCCAGAGACCAGGTCCTGCGTGTTGGGCAGGTTTGGGGCTCGGCAGCAGAGCCCACTCGTGTGTTTGGGTGCTGGAACAACAGAGCCCAAGCCCTGCGCTGTCTGGGCTTGGGCTCACTGGGGCAGTTTTGGGGTTTGGAAACAGAGCCCAAGCCCTGCCTTGCTGGGCCAGGAACAGGCCCCCGTCACCATTTCAGGGCCTGGCAGCAGAGCCCCAGCCCCCGGGTCACCATTCCCCGGCAGGCGCTCACGGGCTGGGGCCCCGGTGCGGGCACGGCAGTGCCAGGGCAGCCCCAGCGCTATCGGGACCGTGCCCGGAGCCCCAGGCAGGAGCGGGGAGGGAACCGGCGCCAGTGACTGGCGGTAAGCGGGCGGCGGGGAGGCGCAGGAAAGGAGACCCCGCTCACGCTCTGTGTCAGGTTTACATTCAAACTTTACTGCCTGGCGTGCGGTGAGACGGGACAGTCAACACCCGCGTGACAATTGGTGTCCTTGTCGTGTCCCCCCCCCCAGACCCTCAGACCCCCACACACCGAGTCCCATGCTCGTGGTGGGGCCCTGCCTCGTGTTGGGCAGCAATCCCTGGCCGCCTGCCTCGGGGATCAAACGAGGGGACGCTGCTTCCCCTGCCTCATCCCCCAGCGAGGCGGGGAGGCGACCTGGGAGCAGAGGGTCCCCGCAGAGCCACCCCTCCACCGTGTCCCCACGCCACGGGCCGGGCCTCCTTCGGGGCAGAGCTCCGCGCCATAGCCGCAGCGTGCTGTGCCAAGGTGAGCCGGAGCCACTCCTCCTCCTCCTCCTCACAAGAGTATAAAAATACCAGCGTAACTTTTCTTAGCTTTTCTTTTTCGGATTTTTTTTTTTTTTTACAATTTATAAAAAGCTTTTACCAAAGCAGCGCGTGCTCCGTTAAACTTCTGTTCCGTCGTGCAGGTTGCTGTGGACTTTGACTTCCAAGTTGACCTGCTTCACCTTCCTGCCCTTCCCGTCGCAGCCGCCCCCGGTCTCCCTCAATATATTGACGTTCCTCACGGTGCAGTAGCGGCTGCCTGGGGCCTTCCCTGCGCCCCTGGGCAGCTCCACCTTGGTGTTCAGGGGATGCTCCTCCGGGGCAGCTCTGGCAGCCTCCCGCTTCCTCCGCAGCTTTCGGCACCTCCGGGCGAGGAGGCAAACTCCCGGCAGCACCAGCAGCAGCAGGGCGACGGCAGCCACGGCGCTCCCCAGCGAAGCGCCCGCCTGAGATAAGGAGGCTGCGACGGCGGCTTCCTCCTGCTCCAAGACAAGCGGCTTCATGTTGGTGCCATTCTTCATCTGGTCACCTTCGTTGTCGTAGACTAAGGAGTCGTCCAGCATCAGCCTCCTGTTGCTATCGACCAAGTCCCGGCGGCCGCGTTTCCAGCGGCGAGCGAGGGATCGCTGAACGCGAGGCCCTGCCATGCCCTCTGGGCCAATCACGTAGATGACTTGAAGGTACCACTGGTGTCCAGCTTCCACCTTTAAGAAAGGGAAGACGTGCAACACAGGAGATTTTCACTACAGCTTTTAGATCAAGTGATTTTTGATTTTAAAGGTTGGGCTGGTCGCATTTTTTGTCCCATTTCTTGGCTCACGCAAATATCAACAGAAAGGCTCAGTGTGTTTCTATGAGCATCTGCAATAGTATTTAACACCAAGTGAGGTCTTCAGTCTTTTTGTCTATCTTTAGCAACTGCAATAATTAATTCAGGAACATTAATAATGTGTTTTTAAAGACCTTCTCTCCTGAGTGCTTTGGGGGGAAAAAAAAAAACAACAAAAAACTTAATCACCAGAATAAATTCCTCATCTCTGTTTTCTGTGCTGGGGTTTGCGTCTTAACTGGTTCCACTGTTAATTTGCGGTACGATCCTAGGAATGCCAAGAAGCCGCTGAAGCAAACAGAGGCTACTGGGTTACCAGAGCACCTCTCTGGGGAGGGACAAAATAGCCCAGAAATCAGGGTATAAAATTCTGCCCTTGATCGGGAGCTTCCTCTGTGTCCCTCCTGTTTCCGCCACAATCTGCTTGGCTCCTCCAAGTCTCGTACTCTCCAGCCTCTGTGCTCAGAGAGGAACCGCAGCCACAGGTCTCCTGCCCCTCTGATCGGGAAGGGCTGCAGGGAGCTCCGAGCTGCGTCTGCCTTCAGCAGACGGGACAGCCCCATTGATGGACTTCCACTGCTGAACAGAGACTCTGATCTCTCAGCTCGCATTTATGGCCAGGCAAATCAAGGAGAGGCCTGCCCCAGCACGATCTGCAAATGCAGATCATCACGTGTATGTGAGGCCACCTCGCTCCACAGAGACCATGTTGCGGGTGGACGTGGAGGCAGCGCGTCCTGCCTCGCCGTCAGAAAGCTTGGTTGAGGGTCGCTGTTAAACTGCAGACAGCTGCAAGACCTACCTTAGCATGAATCTGGTTTCTCTAGGCAACCAATATCACTTGGTACGTACCTTGTAGAGAGCATCCACCTTGAGGGTAAATCCGTCGACTCCGGGCATGCTGCTTACCGAATGAAACTCCGACAGTTCGGAAGCAAAGTGGGCATCGAAAGGCACATCATGGAAATACTTATCCGTCACTTCTGGTTGGTTTCGGTCCTGGAAACCAGAGAGGTGTTATGAAGAGGAGTGCGTGCTGTCCTCTTCCCACAGGGAAGCCAGAAGGCAGGTCACTACGTGACACCTGCGTACTGCTGCAGAAATCGAGTCCAGACACCCAGTCTCCACACCCACATGCGCGTACAGACATTTCTTTAAATGCGTGGGTTACTGCACAGGAAACATTTATGACCTCTATGATTTGTAGACACTTCACACTGTTTTCGTACTGATTGTGTCAATATTAGGTTTGTAGAGCTGACATCAGGTGCAGAGTTTAGCCAGCCTGCTCAAATATGCATGCCACACTAACTAATACCATTAACATTGCCCTCATCCTGTGAGTGGTAATGGGGCTGCCAGCGAGAACGCTAATTACAAAGCATGTAATAAAAGCTGAACGAATCTTGGGAACAAATTGTAGATTTGTACAAGGAAGGAGAATTTCTGTGTAACTGGTAAATAAATCTCCCTTTATATGATGCCAGTCCTGTCAATTTCAAGCCATGTTATAAGCAGAGATCAAGGGAAATTCTAAGAGTTTGGTAAATTACTTCTTTTTCTTCCTAACTTGTGGTTCATTTTTTTTTTTACTTAGACTAAGAAATACTCATGGATAAAGACTGAGGAAAAGCCGATCTTGTCTTCATGTACTGCAAAAAATCCACTACATTTTGCTTCTCATCCGTTTGTAGTCAGGAAAAAACAGAAAGCAGAAGCATTTCAGACCCCTCACAGCTGAGTGAAGCGTTTAGCACAGGCACCTCACTTTACTCTGGGTCTGGTTTTCCACGGCTGCACAAAGGTGCAGGGGGCTGGGAGGGTGGCAGGGTCTGCCTGGAGACTGCAGGATGTTGCGGGGTTTGGGGATGCCTGGGCAAGTCACACAGTGCTGCATCATCTGGGACACTCATGCTAGTGAGAACATGCGGACTGAAATAGCTCATACGAGCTAAATATCGTTATGTGCAGCCCCTCCCCACAAATAGGAAGGCCATTTAGTTCCCAGGTCTGTTAGGTCAGTGAGTGGCTGGGAGACCAGACTTCTCCAGACATGGTCACATACAATACTCAACATCACGGTTTTGTGCACAGCAGAAAACTCACCAAGAGGAGAAATCGGTGTTTCAGGTGCTTGTTGGGTTGAATACAGCCATACTGGGGCCCCTCGTTATAGACGGTGCCCGTAGGGTCAAAGAAAGGCACATAGCCATCCCTGCCCGTACACAGATAGACCTTTTCCAACTGCAGTTTGTAAGCGGCATTTAGGTTTTGTTCGGGGTTCCAGAGCACGCGGCCGTACAGGATTTGCCCTGAGGACATTGGGAGAAAAACGTTCAGGTTACATTTTCCAGTTCAACAAGAGAACCATTGTTAGAGCCAGATACACCAAACCACGCATGGCTCTGGGTTTTAAAGGTTTTGTGTGTGCAGATGACAAAATACCATGTCAGAGCACATTCTTGTCTTGTCATGCTGTTACAGGGCTGTAATGTGCTCAAAATGCCACTTGTTGCTGTAAAAGGGGCAAAGCCAAATCTGGGGTTTACCCTTCTCTTTCAGAGGAATGGAAGTTGCGAAGACAGAAACATTAGGTACAAGCAGAACAAGAAAGAAAAAGAAAATAAATCCTACCCTTTGAAAAAGCCCCTTTGTAATCCATTTCTGCCACAGATATTTCGGATTTGGTGGGGTCCATCAGAAACACCTTCTCGTTGTTACAGAGCTGAAACTCCGTGTTTAGGGAGTAGACAACGGGAACTGGGCGGTTTGTCTGCTGGAAGGCAATCGGGATCAAAAATCTAAAATCGGGACAGGAGAGGAAAAAGGAGAGGTTTCATTTGGACGCACCTGAAGTTACACGCTGGTGACCTGCACAGTCTGCTTCACCTTTCTGCCCTCCCGCTTTACTGTTCACAGTCTAGCAGCCCGTACTATGGTGTTCTTCAACCCAAGATGACTTGTTGCCCCTCACCCTGCCCCGGTTTTCCAGTAATGGTGCAGGGCTCTGCATGATCAGCTGAAGCCTCCTCCCAACATGTTTGATTTTCTTTCTGTCTGAGGACAACCGAAGGCTCTGTGGGCTTCTGCAGCCTTGAGGCTGAAAACTGCTGGCTGAGACATACGATAGCCCAGAACATCCCCTGTTCTGGGAGTCCACACTTGCGCTAGATGTGACACAGGAAAGGCAGGCACACAGAGGAAGGCAACTTTTTTAAAGAAAGTTTTGTTTTTTAAAGAAAGCAAAGATGCCTGCCGTGCGCTCAGGAGTAACAGACCCTGCCACACTACAGACTGTCCGGAGCACTGCGACCACCAGCCCAGCCCAGCAATCTTTCACCACCCTGAGGGGGAATGGTCTCGGTTTCAGGCGGACTCCTGAGCCAAAGGAGAGGTTCCTCCCCCCTCTTTTCCCTTCCGGCTGCTGTTGCAGCATGCCCCCCACCTGCTGGGACCACACAAACAACCCAAACAGGCTAAACTGTCCTGCTGCCATGATGATGGGGACTCCTTACCGCTCGGGAGCGTGAGCTGTACAGGGCAGGGGCTTGTCTCCAGGCTCTACCCACGGCTGCGTGGGCTGCACAGTACAGGGAATTAAGAAGATCGTGTACTCTCCTGAGTAGTCCTTCCTGGGAACAGACAGGAGACACTGTGGTCACCAACCGAGACTCCAAGCTGTTCACCCAGCTGATGTGTTTGCCTATCATGCACCATTTTCTAATTAGAGTAAGCAGGCAAGACAAAGTTCATAGCAGGGCCTCTCTCTCACCCTGGAAATGTCCATCTACTCCAGCAGTCGCAGGAGGGACCAGTTTGACCCACGGTATTTAATCTGACCCTCTGCGCAAGAAGCACAGACTGAAAGAATAAACAGTTACGGACAGAAGTAATAATGAAAAGCAATTTTTTTTAAAAAGTGAACCAAATACTCCTAGATCTTAACATACCTAACACCTCCACCAAGCAGAGCACTACTGATTAAGTCAGTTGTGGACACGAAATCCTGCTTTTAACTTGCAGACTGCAAAACAACCTTGAATAGTCACCACTGGTATCTATCTCTCCACTGGCTTAATTGCTAGAAAAATGCATTTACAAGGAGATGAACCAATTTTTCCCTCTACTTACAGCACCAGCAGAGGAGCGTGCTCTAGCTCTGGACCCTCGAACAAAGCTGGCTCCTGAACACTCCGCGCTATTGCTGTGGCTGCTGAAAGGGCAGCAATCTCTCAGGCCTGGATCTGAAACTGCTCCGCTGCTGCTCTTAACTACATGCATGCTCATTGCTTGAGAAGAACATTGTGCTGTGGGCAGCTGCTGAAAGCGGCTGAACCCACAGTTCTCACCTGTTATAGGAGCTGGTTGCTCTCCAGAGCTGGTAGGGAGAGTCAAAAGTCTGAGCGCTCCACAGCAGCTGCAGGTCAAATTCGATCCCTCCCAGGTGGTCTGGAGTCATTAAAAAAGACTTGACATCTGGCAGGCTGTGGTGCTCCATTACAAAAAGCCCTGGGGTGAGGACAAGGAGGTGACAGATAAGGCAGAGTACAGGGACACCCCACTCCGCACACCTCAGCACAGAGGGATGTCTTGTGGGAAGAGGGACTTGTTCTGCTACCGGTGTTTCCAGAATGGATCTGCATTTGTACATTGATTTCTTCCTCTATCAGGACTAATACTCTCACCTCTGAACTTGGCCTGTGTCTTGAACTCGATAACCAGCCGGCCATCCTCGCGGATGTAGATCCTGATTATCTGCAGCCGGGCTGAGAGAACGCTGTCCGTCTGAATCCCTGCACAGTGCAGCAAGAACAAAGTCACTGGGGAGGCCACGCAGCACAGTCAGTCCTCAGGTGGGCTCTGTCAGCCCCGCATAGCTCCAGAAGCATGTGGGAGAGCTCCAAAAAGGCATTGTTTAATTGGGATCGTCCTCCAGCGAGTCAGCTACACACTTCCCTCATTACCCACGTGCCACATAAGCCTCAACTCAAGCATAAAGGAAGTAAATATACTGAGTTCCCCTCTATGATTAGCCTGTGAATGTAACTTATTTTACATAGTAAGTGGTAGGTAGTTGTTTCTGGGTACTCCTGGCTTTAATTCCTGAGCAGTCCTCCATGAACAAAGCTCTGCGAGTCCCTCCTCTACAATACTTAGTGTCACCGCTGGCAGAATAAAATCGAAGGTGAGGCACTGTCTGTTCCTCGTAGCCCTTTGAGCAGCAGTACTACACACAGACTCAAATATCGCCGGAAAGGAAAATTAGAAGACTCGCAGGAACAGAATAAACCATGCACAGATGCACAGATGTTAGGTCTTGGATGTAACCACCAGCACAGGACAGGAACAATTTAGGGCTTGCTGCAGGGAATACTGCTGTTTTAACAAACAAGTAGATACTACGGGAAAAAGTCCATCCTGTGAGAGCCAAGAGGCTGACGAACGTGACTGCAGCTCACTGAAATGTGTCAGAGACATCGCTCCAAATATCCCACAGGGAGCACCCTCTGCCTGGCTGTGGAGACTCTGATGAAGAGAGTGCTCGTTTCCTTCAGCCCTTTCTAGGGCTCAGTGACAACTGTCCCCATCAGCCCAGAGAGGCTGGGAGGAAATGACAGCCCCCTCGCTAAGCTTACACAAATGCAGGCACACCTGGACTCAGCCCGCACGCCCTTTACTTCGGTGAGCGGCACCCATGCTCGGGACTGCAGTGGCATTGCAGAACCTAAGCAAAAGGAAAAAACAAGAACAAACCAATTCTCCCGTACCCTTTCAAATGCCTCGGACCTACCCGTCCTCCAGAGAACAGTATCATAGAAAAAGGAGAACTCCATCTCTGTGTGATGCTCAAGAGAAGCCCAACCTCTCGGCGCTGTCACGTAAATATAGGACACATAGAGTGGGACGTGGACTGTTAAGAAGGACTGAGCAGAGTCCCGTACCTGTCAATAAAACACAAAAAAGGTGGTTATGCACCTTCCAAAGAAGAGACACTGGCCTAGGCTCACAGCACCCACTGCATTCGTGTTCTGCTCTGCAAATGGGGAAAAAGCCAGAGTACCTGCAACAGAAGACTCCTCTTTGGTTCTGGACCACGAATTATCCACACAGGGAGGATAATGCAAGGACGAAGTATTTATAAAGCAATATAATGTCATTGCTCCGTAAAGACTGAGCATTGCTGCAAACTATTAGCTGGTTTGCAGAAAAGTCATTGCTGGACTGCCATTTGAAAAACAATAATGAACTGCAGGGAAAAAAGTATGCAAGCACAGAGTGCTCCTCATACACTATAAAACCTGTACAATTAAGTCAGAGATGATGGTCTGAACTTTCTTTACCTTTACATGTAGGTACATTAGACAAACCTGTATTTTAAATACAGGTAAGTGCTAAACCACACTGGTGTCATGGTACAAAAGGAGCTGTGGTCACAACTTCATCTCAAAACTCCCTCAGTTTCCAATTCTGTGAATTAAAAATAAGCAATTCTGCTTGCTCAGGACTGGCCCTAAGAGTATCTGAAATACCACAGCTCTCCGGCTGTATATACACCATCTATTATCTGCAGAGCGCAGCTGTACTCTGCAAGCCCCCGAGAGAGCTCAAAGAGGCATTCCAGACTGGCTGGTGCCAGTCTCCACATACTAAATTATGCAGTTGTGCAGTTTAAGTGTCTTCTCTGGATTTGTGCAAATAATTGGAGCTGTAAAAGGAAAGTTAACACAGTATTCCAGACTGGCAGGAATTAAAAGAGATGATGCTGGCTGTAACATTCTGACTGGGAGATTAATACAAGAATCTAATGCAGATGAGAGGTTGACTTGAGCAAGATGTACATGTATAATCCATCCATGAGAGGGCAGTGAGACACGTCTAATAGCAAAAGCTGCTATCTTACAGAAGAACATTTCTGGCTTTTGGTTTACCACTCGGTTAATTAAGAAATAACTTAAAAATTCTGATTACCTCACTCCACTGAGGAGTACGAACTGATGTGCCTCTGCTCTGTTCTTTGCTCATTTATATTGGCTAAGAATACAGTGAAAATTCTAAAAGAATAGAGCACAGGTGAGAATGTTTTGTATTTCCAGTACATCCTTATATTAAAAAAAAAATAAATTTACTGGTGCTTTGAAGATTAAGAGAATAAAACCTATGTCACCCCAACCAAAATTAAAAAAAAAAATTAATTAAATGCATCTCACAAAGCACCGTTCTTTTTCGGGTAAAAGGTGGAGGGGTAACCATGCTCCAGTTGTACAGAGCAGACCAGCAAACATACCTAGCAAATATTCATGAACACAAAGTGAAGCTCTGCCTAAGAATTGAGAAAGATCTGGATTACGTGGAAGGGTTTTGGATGTGGCACCTCACCTGGAAGTCAGCGGTGACAGAGCCTCCACAGACATCGATTAATTCAGTCATGTCATAATAAGCATCAAAAGTCCAAATGCAGCTCTTCAGGTTGAGGTGCTTATAGAGCTGGATCGTCTTCGGCTCTCTCACTGTGGGGTCAAACTGGTAAGGGCGGTCATAGCCAGGAGAGAGAATGATGCTGTCGTAGGTCACTTCATCCAGAAACCCTGCCTCTGGGATTAAAAGACATCAGGACACTGACTACTCCAGATTTTAAAGAGCCTGAAGACAAGTACTGAGGTCCCATTTTCACTCTCAAACCACGTCAGTGACTTTTACTATATTAGGGAATTAATGGGCTCCTCTCACTTCCTTATCCTGGAGGTCATACTGAATATGCACAGGTCTTCACAGGGAAAAATGTTATAGGAATGGGGTAAGAATCCTAAAAACCAAACTTATGAACCTACTAATGAACGGTTGAAGTTAAAATTTAAGAAATGTAGAACAGCTTGCGTATGAAATGAACAGAATTAAGTACAACAACCCCCTGCCCGCCATGGAACAAGAGTGAACCCCATTACCCTGAGCGTTAAGAGACACAAACTGCTTTTTTTCTTTGGCTCTGGCATTTACTTCAGCAGTGAATTTGCTTTTACTCCTTGTTGCCACGCTGGAGACCTCAGTGACACAGAGACAGTGATCCACTTCCTGTGGATCCTTCTCTAACCGCATGGATATCACAAGACAGATTTGAAAAGCAGACAATCACCAGCACTGTATGAACCCACAGACTCCTCAAGCAGAGCAATGCTGCTTAACCCCATTATGTTTTAAACATTCCCGTGCATTGCATCTCATCTTCAACAGGGCAACTGTGTTCACTGCTGTTAGTACAGGAAGATTGATTATTATTTCCATCATGTCAAGAGAGCCAGAGGAAGATAAAGCCTTCTTTTCTGCATTTCTTTACTGGCTTCTCCCTACCACCAAGAAAGCAAAGGCTGGCTTTAAAGATTACCTGAGATGCCCCTGAGGTCTCTGATGGTGACCAGGTTTGAGCAGACGTGCTGGTGCCTGTAGATAGACTCGGAGAGAAGGAAATGCAGATTGTGCAGTGGCAGGGTGGAGATGAGGGGCAGCATACCGTCCTGATGGGGGATCTGCACCGAGATGTGGATTCTGGAACAAACAGTGGATGACACAGCAGAGAAAGGTGGCCCTGGCAGGCACGGGAGTCTCATGCCCCACAGCAGCACAGCACAGACAGGGTGAGCCTGCTAGCGGCAGCCTGATATTTAGTTTCAGCTAGACTTCTCCATCTACACATCTGCTCCTTAAGCTGTCCCACCAACTCCGATATCCTGAGGGGAAGGGCACCCCCTCAGCAGAGCAGGGTGTGAAGAAGAGAGTGGGAGCACCACCCTGAGCACCCGATGCCGTTCAACAGGGCACCCTGCACAGAGGGGTGCGGTTTCAGACGTATGATCTCCTCCCAACCCAAGCCAGCCCTGTAACTCTGGGTGGCCTAGTGAAGGACTGCGCTCTCCCCTTCTCCAGGCTCATACCTGTTGGGATGTTCCTTGTGCTTGACATCCAAGTACTTCAGAGTGGCAATGAATGACTGTGCCTGGAAACCTCGGGCCGTCCCTGCCACCACAGGAGTGTGACAAATGGCACTGTCTGTGCCTATGGTAACCACGCTGCTTCTCAGGGGGGTCCCCACATGGCCAGCCTTGTCCACAGCCTTCACCACACAGCGCACGTGGAACCGCCGGCTGAAGTAAATGCTGTCCAGCACCTGCAGGGAACGAGGAGGGAGAAACATGCACGTGGGTCAAAGACACCAGCATTGCAACATCTGACCGTGTAGCAAAATCACTTTGTCCTGGTGTTTTGAGGCAGCACGGAGGCAAGGCACACGCAAACTAGCAGCACGCGTGTGCCAGTGTCTGCTTGGCCACTTGGGCTTGCAGGTGTGATTGGACTCTTGTTACCCACGCTGCAGTAGATGCTTGAGTATGTTGGGTGCTTGACAGCTTCCTAACTCTGCCCACACACGGAAGGGAGGGGAAGAGGGAGCCTGAGCTGTTACGATCTGCCAAGCTCCATCTGCCTCCTGCCACCAGGGATTTACTGAAGCATCTGAGTGCTCACAGCTGCTTCACGTGTCAACAGAATTGGTGCTTTTAGCAGGCTCAGTGAAGAACAATGCTACATTTTCTGAAGCCAAAAGAAAAAAAATAATCCCCAAAGCAGCACCCATATGTCTCATGCCAATTCCGAAATCCGAGGAGATTTTAGGTTTTAATCTCTGTGTAACTAAAGTGTGCGCTACCCTCTAAAAATGTCTCAGACCTGTGCAAGTTGGCACAGTCTAGAAATACACCTGGGTGCCTGAGCAGAGCTGAGACATCACAGTTGGGAGTGCCCAGGAAAAGCCCCCAGAGGAAAACAGTAATTCTGTTTTCTGGGGCAGGACAGGAACAATCCGGGGACAGAGAGGCCTCAGGCCACAGACGGAGCAATGCAGCAAAAGGAGTGCCCAAAGGAACAGCGGCTCCTAACTTGAGCTATGCCCTTCCTGCCACTTGAGTAGGACGGAAGGAAGGCAGGCAATCCCACAGCCAAACCCTGGTAACAGGGGTCACATCAGCGCGCTGAGCTGTTACTCAGGCACAGCCGCCTTTTCAGGCGCGTGACTTTTCAGCTGCAGGAACACAACCAAATTTCACGTGCGAGTGATCACACAGTACACAGACTGACAGAGCTGCCCCAAGCCCTCACTGACCTATGCCCTGCTGGTACCTAGCCACGTACCTTATGGTTGACACTAGTGAACGGTGTGTTGTCAGTGATGGTTTCAAAAGGTGATCTGGCTCCATTCCCATCCGTGGGGGTTGCTACTTCCCAGCTGAACTGTATTGAAGACTGGTTGATCCCAGCCTCACTGCAGCGTTCCTTCATGACTGTGTACTTGGGGAAGTGAGGGTCACAAGGAGTGACACAGATGAGCGGATAGCCTGGGGAAGGGGATTTCTTAACACCGTCCTTGGTCACTTCTTCCACCCGGTCGTAATCAGCCAGGGTGACGACCTGTATGGATGCAAGACGGCAGCATTCGCCTGGGGCTAAGGGGAGGGCCAGAAAAGGCAATCCTTCCCACACACTCCAAGCCTGCTACACCGCTGTGGCTCTTAATTTTATTTGGGAAACCCCACTAGGGTTTTCTGGTCTGTACCTGAAGGGTGCTAAATCACATCCATTGCAATGGGCAACTTACCACGGGAGGTGCTGGTAGAATCAGACTCCCTGCTGCCTCCTGATCCAAAATAGTCACTATTGCAGTGCTGGTGTCTCCAAGAACAGCTTCCACTGGATCATCTGGACCCAGCACCACAGAAAAGGACTCATGCCACTCCCGGTCTTCATTGGACATGATCTCCACCTTAAACATGATGTGGTTCAGACCTGTGAGAGGAAACACAAGAGAAACAGGGAGAACTCAATTCATCATCAGATATTGCTCTGGAATTCTTATTAAAAAAACACACAGCTGGTCTAGGCTATGACTACTGAAACATTACGATAAAATACACATTATGAATTTTATTTCTGCTCATTGCTACTAATAATTTAGCCCCATCCACACAGGAGGCTACTCTATACATAAAACACCAGCTATGACAGCTGATGCAATTGATCGGGCGATAGATTTACTAGCAGGTGCCATCTGAGGATTAATAATGCCTGTCTTATATTAGGTGTCTGTAGTAAAAAATCTATGACCCAAAGCACATGCCCACCCCTGCTGTGAGCATCTCTGCTCTCTTTCACACCAGTATGCAGAACTGTTTGGTGAGGGCTTCTTGGTCCAGCAACATGGTCTGAGCTGTTGCACTGGATCCCGCTGAGCCTCGCATCCTCTGAAGACTACTCTCGCCTGCCAGATTCTAGTGCTTCTTCCTCTGTTCTGATCACTCTTCATTTAACAGTCCAGCCTTTTTGTATGACAAGATTATAGCCATAGCAGAGTGCAAGGCTACAGCCCAAAAGACTCACGCTGCAAAAGAGACCACATAGTAAGTGGTCTATGTAGCATATTTAAAATACATTACCAAAAAACCCAGAAAAACAACCCCAAACTAACCAAACCCCAGATCCTTCTCATCCAGCGGGGCATTGTGAAGGGATGAAATGTTGTACACAAGAGATGACATGGCAAGATACGGGACAGCCTTCCCAATTTTTCAAGTGACATTAATTCCAGTGAGCAGAAAGCCTCAACCATCTTTCCATTTCCTCCGGCATTTACGGTCTGCCCAGTAAATAGCTCATCACCTGCGGGCTTTCATTCCCTCCTCCTTTTCATTTCCCTGTGGCTCAGGCAGCAGCTTGGTGCTTTGCTTATTGAGCAGGGAGGGCTGGTGCTCAGAACACCAGTGTGTTTGAACTGAGGATGATCAGGCAACCAGAAGGTTGTAACACAGGACTCCTGTAAAACACTGAAGGTGTTTCCCACAAAAACTGTGATGAGCCCAAGATCAAATCTAAACCCGAAAACCTAAGGGTATATTATGCCTTCTTACAGCTAATGCAGTTCACTTCACTGGGAGCAGTTAGACCTGTGTTGTAAACCTCATGCAAAAAGTGGCTTTTTCCAAATCTCCTGAATATTTCCCTTCAGTGCTCCTTTCTGATATACACAAAATGTCACTGGTCATGCCACCGCCTCTAACCTTCCCTCCAAGCACCCTTTACCTGGGCTGAATTTGAGCATTCGACTCTTGGGATAGTAATCCACTCCAGCCTGAGCTGAGCCATCGCGGGTGCTACAGCGGACTTTTGAGGTCCTGTTCAGATCCCCTCTCCGGACCACCTTGATGTTTATAACAGCAACACCCTCCGGGCCAGGTGGCTCCCGTACTTGGTACGCAGCTTCTTCAAACTCAATGGTGGGTGCTAAAGAAACAGCAGTGAAGAAAAAGGCCCAGGTTTGCACACCAACTGAATTTACAGATGCAGGGCATTCAGCAGCTGAGGTGAGCTAAGCTCAGCTCCTTCTAGACTCTACACATCTTCAGAGCAAGGGCTCCTCCTCCCAAGTTTGAACTTGGGCCAAAAATGCAGCTGTGAGGGTTAGATGTGAAGTAGGGCAAGGGGTGGGGCAAAACTCAACACATATACTGGGCTACGGAGGATGGTAAATTATTTTCCCATCCCCTGCCTCCCACTGAACCACACGCCCTCAGATCCATGCCACATGATGGTGCTACAGTTCATTGGCATTCACACCAGAGGGGCGCAGCATCCCCCTGCTTCCCCACAGATCTCTCCAGGAGTGGTAGATACACCAGAAGGCTGTGCTGCCATTCAGCATGACCTGGACAGGCATGTCCAGTTGGGCAGAGAGGAACCTGATGAGGTTCAACAAAGGCAAATGCAGGGTCCTGCACCTGGGGAGGAACAACCCCATGCACCAGTACAGGCTTGGGG
>Ga0065711_1041873_pt1 | contig 15816 bp, 11 predicted proteins | sample Hoacrofraction12_FD_59098 | JGI IMG/M metagenome (GOLD analysis project Ga0065711, IMG submission 59098) | Hoatzin crop microbial communities from Cojedes, Venezuela - Epithelial fraction 12 v2 (version 2) | ecosystem: Host-associated > Birds > Digestive system > Esophagus > Crop | place...
GGGGGGGGGGGGGAGGGGGACACACACACCGTGTTCTCATTAAATGAAACAGTGGATCCGTTCTGTTTGCAGTGACTGTTAATGGATGTTATGGACAAAATCTGAAAATTTATTTCTGCAGTTTGCTACTTACATTTTTTTTTTTTAGAGAAGACCCTATCCACCCTATTCCCCCCCTCTGCCCCCTCAGTTCTGCGCTGGCTCAGTTTTCACCTGCCCCTAGAAGCTGTGGTAGCAAACTGCAATGTGCGGTAGCAAGATCAGAAGTTATTTCCAGCGTATGTACTGGCCTTTTTCTCCACTGTCATTTGTAATCAAATACCTTTCTTTTTCACAGGATACAAGTGGCTACCAGAATGACAACTGTCTTGCTTTATAACATGGTATTTCTGCTGGCGTTTGGATTGGCTTCAGCTTTTAGCCACAGCCCTAGGACCCCTGACAGGGTTTCTGAAGCAGATGTTCAGAGGCTCCTCCATGGGGTTATGGAGCAGCTGGGCATTGCCAGGCCCCGGGTGGAATATCCAGCACACCAGGCTATGAATCTGGTTGGTCCACAGAGCATTGAAGGTAGCTGATTTCTACTTATGAGTTACGGTGAATTTATTAGACTCCTTTGGGAATAAGTATTGTTTTGCATACAGATGCAGAATATCTTGAGCTTAAAATCATGGACTTCTTCACCATATTGTTGCCTGATCTTTGTTTTGTAATCCACATCCATCTTTTACCTTCCTTAGTATAACAATTTTGGCAGAAGAAGTAGTGGGGTTTTTTTTAATATACAGGCTTTGTAGAAGAAGTTGTGTTGTCTTAGAAGTGTCTGGTCTCCAGTACCTCAAAATGACAGGTTTACTAAATTCTTCACCAACAGTGTGCATAAATATATCACTTACATATTTCACATGAAACAAATGTGAGCTATAGAGCGCAAATCTCATGGATTTTTAGAAACATTTGCAGACCAGAAGAGATCAAATGTTCATGGTGTCATGCGAGATAAAGGGAGAAACCTTATACGGGGGGTTCTTCCTATGTGCTGCAGAACACTGTGCAGCCTCCATGGGACAGAATCGGTGCTCAGGCAGGGCTCCAGCTGCAGGGGTGCAAAGGACACGGGGACTCCCGTCCCCACGTCCGGGAGTAACACCTCAGCACCGGGTGGCTGCGATGAATGTTCTGCGCTCAGGTTTGGTTTTCTGGCCGGTGCTTCTGGTCTCGCTCTATGTGGGTAAATTTTCCTGGGAATCCGTCTTTTACAACTATGCAAACCAGCTGAAATACCTGGCTCAAACGTTGGGGTATTAGGGTAACGTTGCAATGTATTGCTATTTGAATTGTAATAAGCTAGCTTTTAGCTTGGGATTACAGCAAAAGGTTGAAGGTATGGAACTCCAAATATTATAGTTTATGTGTGAACATAAAGAAACAGAGCGGAAACTCTCAAGCCTTCCCTCAGAATTAAATGTTTGACATAGTGTGGCAAGTCTTCACAGTTAATAAGTCTGTGCCCTTTATTTTGTCCTCATTCGGATCGGCAGACTGTCCTAGCCAAAGTGGTACAGTTGCCTTAGCGGAGGCTAGGGAGAGGATTGAAGCTGAATAGGTGTTTCTACCAGATACTTGCAGATCCAAGTTTATATGTTTTCTAAAGAAACTTCAGTGGGCATATGCTTTTCTGCAAACTTCTGTGACAGAGATTTGGCTTAAGGAGTAAAAATTGGTCTGTGCCCTTTCCTCCCCCTTTATGAGTGTTTGTATGTAGAGAAATTGGGACAAACTGGTAGAAGGGAGTAATTTTACTCTCCACCTCCCTCTTTTCCCCAGACCTTTTTTTTGTTTAAAAAAAAAGCCTTAGAAGAGATAAGCAAATCTGGATCTCTGACAAATATTTTGTCTCAGCTGTTTGCCATTACTTTGTAATTACAGTGTTAGCAAAACCAGATTAAGAATCTCTTAAGTATTGAAACTTTTCTAGTGCTTGTGAGACTCAAATAATACTGCTTTTCCAGTCATCCATACAGTCTTCCACAAAAACCAGGTTGGACAAACCTCTCCCCCTGCCACCTTTCTTTTTTTTAAATAAAAATACCATCTGTGTATATAACAGAGTAAAACTACAAGGTGACAAATCCAGTTTATTTATCATATTTAACATTCCCCTCTTGATCAGATGAGGGTGACTCTCTTTTCTGAAGTTTACCATGGATATTTAACAGTCTGTTTAGAATTTTCTGCACAACTAAAAAAGCCTGGTGAGGTAAACGCTATCAGTCAGTGCAGAAATAGACATGCAAACCTGACCTTTATGTCAAATGTTGCTTTTCATGGAGTGTTTTGTGGTAAGTTTCCCAGATAGTAATCACTTACTCTTTCTTTGGTTTCTTGTGGTGGTTGGTATGTCTGTCTATAGATAGATATCTCTTAAAGTATCTGGTTAGAAATTTCAACTTAAGAAAGTGTTTTGAAAGTGTTAATTCCAGTTACAAGATTGACATGGCCTTATGTCATTCTACACAATATTTTCTCATACTGCTTTTTTAAAAAGTACATATAATTCTGTAAATTTTCACCATGAGTTTATCTTTAAATATAGACCATGAACTGCAGGATAGCTAACCCAGCAAAACTTGCATTTCATTCTGTACCACTGATTTTAGCTATTACATTGTGAAAGACTTCAGAATTTAATATGCCAGTTACCAATCATTTAACAGTGTTCCATTTCATCTTCTTTGAATATTTATTTTTGCGTAATTTGGGGAATAACCTGCACAATGGGTTTGACTTTCTATTAGGTGTCTCCTTTGGAAACAGAACTGCTAAAATGGCGTGCTAAGACATTTATTCAAAACAGTCTGGTTCTGGAAGAGATTCCCGTACATAACGCTTCCACATATGGTATCTGCCTGGAAAACTGCAGGTTTTGCCATTTTCCCCCCACTCTGCCCGCTACTTGGTTATTGCCAGAGGACTGACATTCTTGACCTCCCAGCAGCCCCAGTAGGCCAATGTTTTCTGAAGAAAACAGGACAGGAACTGGCTTCAGGAAGGTACCTTGTCCTCTGGCGAGGAATGAGGTCAGGAGGCGTTTGAACGAGGACTCCCATGAGGCATTGACCTGTTTAGTCAGATGAAATGACAATAGCAACAATATTGTGACCTTTCTGACCTTGAGGTTTTTTTGTTTGTTGGGTGGGGGCTGGATTTTACACGCATGTTTTGTGAAATTTAGTCACATGATGTAGAAACAGAATTTCCTCAAAGGAGGAAACTCCAATCTCTGCTCTGCTAAACAGACCTGCAGGACTTTCTGGAAGAATGTTTTGGGTGGTGGTAAGCTCTTACACCTTGCTTGTGTCTCAGATACTTCTTGACCAATGTGCAAGGAGGTGAACTGAGCAGCGCAAGAAACAATGTCATGGGTTGTAATGTTTAAGCAAAAAAACCTGTGCCTGTAGCACAGGTGTTGGCCAACAGGAGGAGGATTGAGAGAGGACTTGTGATTGATGTTCCCGTGGTATCCATTTGAACAGTAAGGAATTTATGGCTAAGCTATAGAAAAAATAACTGCATGTGTTTTTAGAGTACATCAGTACAAGGTTTCAGATTCTGAAAGATTTGCCTATGGGCTTTCCACAACACAGTTACACTGTTATCGCTGGCTAATGATTCTGTGTGCAAGTGCTAAAAAAAAATCTACAAGACAATAGAAGGGAAAACTAAGGGGGGAAGGAAGAAAGATGTTTAATAGTAATTGGAATATGTCACAGCAAATAGGGTTTTCATCCTAAGTACCATCATGGCAAAGTGGTAACTCACTTACTACTCTCCTGAGATGCTGTCTTCATTGGGAATTTTTGCCTGAAGAAATTGAAGAGTAGAATTTGGTATGAAACTCTTATTATTTATGAGAAGTTCTGAGTTACCACAAGTGTTGACTTCCAGCCATTTTTCAGACTGTTGGTTGCAGTGACCAATGTAGACAGTTTAATACCTGGTTCATCCCATGCCAGCATCCTCATCATCCACCCACTGCTCTGGACTACGTCTGTTCCTCCCTTTGACCAGATAGTGCATCTCAGAACAAAAAAGCTTTATCAATCAAAGCTTAATAAATTTAATATGTTCCTACGGAAAATTGTTTTGCTAAACAAAATATTTTTGTCAGAAATTGCGCCAGCAGTGTAGACCTGCAACAGTGTTGATAGCTGTGGATACCATCAGCTTCAGCCGAACCAGGATTCCAGAAGTAGCACTGATTTTCAAAAGGCCAAGATTTCACCCATTGTATGTGTACACTTGCAAACAAGGTGCTGTCAGAAAAAGTTAATTTGTGTGGCTTTGGAATTTGGGAACAAATTTAGGCTGCCATAATATGGACAAGTTTCTACTAGCAGCCTGATTATAGTGAAATGTTTGCAAATTTGAGTGATTTTTATAATAACCTTTTCCAGCTGAATAAGATCTTAATAATTTTATATGTAACGAAAATAGTATTGCTGTTAGTTCATAAGCAGGTTTCCTAATTACGCCCATTTTCCATCTCAGCCATCTACGTTTTTTCCTGCATTAATCATCATATTTTGACTTTAAAATGTTAAAAACCAGAGGGTGGATGTGTTGCAAGGGACTATACACGGTCTTGCTTTCGCACCCTCCTCCTCCTCCACCCTCAGCTTAGGGCTGCTTTGGCTGCAGTAAGTGAAGTCACAAACTTGCTCTGTACCAAAGTCAACTAAAAGATGGAGACTTTTCAGAAAATACATTTAGCAGCATGTGTTCTTTTTTCTGAGTGACCAGACAGCTTTCTTGTTGATGGATAGCAAAAAAAAAAAAAAAGTACAGCTTGTTAATTTAAAGGAAATTACTGCCTTTTCTTATGTTGAAATCTACAAGTGCGTGGGTTTGTTTTTTTTTCTTCTCCTTCCCTTTGCATTTGTCAATTTACCTGTTACCTCAGGTCAAGCTGCTAAAACAGGAGTAGGACATGCCTGATAAAGAGTTTACTGTACCAAGAAATTACTGTGAAGTTCAAGCTGTGTGTGATCCCAGGAGAACTCGGAGGTCTGGAGGAGTGGGAGCTGCCTGGGGGGGATGGCTTTTTGCCCCGAGCCCACAACCAGTAGGTCTCCTCCTTTGCTGGAGCTCTGTCAGCTCAGTAGAAGCAGTTCATGGCATAAATACGTCACAGAAATGGGAATTTGCTGTCTGATTCCCTGTGCTTGTGTACCGCAGATGGTGCATGGCGTGTCAGCATGGCAGAAGCCAAACCGATCCTGCATGATGAGCATCAAGCGAAGATGTTTTTAACACAGGAGATGGTACCTTAGGAGCAGCTGGTTTTTGCTGACCACTTAATAATTTTCTTTCTGCACATCCCCTGATTCCTAAAAGTAATAAAACCTTTTGAACTACTTTAATTTCTCTAATAATATTTGCTCTCCTTGTTAATTTACCTTTTCAGAAAGCTATATTGGAGTCATTTAGCAGTATCTATAAAAAGAGGGGAAAAAACATAGGATAGGAAAATAGGAATTTTTAATGAGTAGCTGTGTTTCTGTAGTTACTATTTAGGTTTATCGCTAGAATACTGTACAAGCACTACTGGGCTATATTCACGTTTTCTATAGGCAAGAAGGGGGCTGTGTCTGTGTTAACAGAGGACAAAAGAATGAAATAAAGAAATGCCTTCAACATTTCAAAAACATAGAAGTTATTTTTTCTGTCTGGCAGGGAGTTTTTGAAGTAAGAGACAGCATGTTTTTTCCTTTCCTTACATGCTTACATGTTTGTGCCAATATTTAAGAGTTTTTCTGGGGGGAGGGAAAGGGAATAAGTGTACAATGCAAATTTCAGGACTATTGTACCATGAATAGGAGAGCAGTGAAATCTCACTTAAATCTCACACGGGGGCACCAGTAGCTCAGCTCGGGCAGTTCATCGCACTTCACGATGGGAAATGTGAAGTCCTATTTGCATTTTGTAAATATTATCTCCTTATGTTTTCAGTGCCTCCTGTACAATTCAATACAACAAAAAAGCATCTTGGGTGGTTTGTTTGTTTGTGTTTGATTTGGGTGTTTTGTTTTTATTTCTTAAAAACCCTTCAAATGAGATGACGGTTGATAAAGGTGCTGCCATGACAGTCTGAGAGTCTGAAGTTTTCAATCTGCAAAAGAGGCATAATGCTGTCAAAGTCAATGACAACATTAAATGATGTCTCTTAAACCCTATTCGTTTGTAGGAATAAGAAAACATGATGCCTCTTTGGGAGGTTTTTGACTCTCCTGCGGAGATTTCTTACAGCTACTGAGAAAAGGCTGAGAGTCATTTGATTATTTTGAAACGAAATCAATACCTGTTTATTGTTGTAGAAAAAGGTGGTTAGTCTTTGCCTGATTGAGATGATAAAACTCAAAAGAATCTGGAACATTATGCTATTATTTCTACTAACAACTGGTAGCTAATGACTTGTCAGCACAGACTCTGTACAAATAGCACTTTGCATGAAATCTACTGTTTGGAAAATTACGCAGATTACTCAGGTGTGTTAATAATGTCTCTTTTGTTTACATTTTCCCAGTACAAAAACTAAGACACACTGTGCTGGATTACCTTGCTGTCTGTAACATACCTGCAGGACCGCTGCTTGTTCCCTACAAGGACAGTAAAATCTTCTTAGTAGAAAGTTGCCAGAAGGTTCGCTTATGAATGCCCTCAGTGAAACCAGTGCAGAAATGACCTTTGCAGTCATTTGCTTGTGGGCTAGTGTGTGCAGTGCTTATACCTGAGTATAGTTGGACTTCGTTGGGTGATGAGAAGCGATAACTGCCAACACATGGGAGTACAATACCTGGGGGTCGGCAAGCACGGCAACGTGATGGCTGCGTCCCCTTTGCTGTGGCTTACACCCTCTGTGCCAGCGTCTGAGGGGAGCAGTGTGGGTGTCCCCGGGCTGGGACTTGCTAGGCTGGGCCCGTCGGCAGCCACTGGGCTGGGGCAGACCTCCCACAGCCAATTCTGCTGCTTCGGGGCCGCTTCATCGTGTCCGTTCAGTGCAAAGAGACCACAAAATCATTTGGGATTTGGATTATTGTATCTGTGCTATAGAGAAAGTCCTGCTGCAGTTGAGACATAAACTTACATTCGCATTGGGACTGCTTTTGCTGAAGAACGCATGACTTTAATCAAATGCTGCGTTACGGGCCTGACATTTAACAAACAAAATCAAACTCCAGCTTCACTCTACTAGTGTCTGCTTTCAGGGTTTGTTTTTTTTTGCAAATCTCTGAAATAGCCCAGGAAATATGATTCCAGAAATTGAATATGGACATCTCAAATTTGTAACATAAAATGAAGTTACACTTTTTTATATATTGATATGGTAGACATCTGAATTTGTATAGATCTGACTAAAAATACCGATCATTGTCTTTGCATTTTATTCCCCAGTTTGAAATGTCAAACTTAACTAGAATTTCGAGTATCAGGCAGTGGTGCATGTTGTAAGAGAGGCGATTTACAATGCTAATTCCTGAATTTAAAAGCTAATGACAGTGCCAAATGACACTGCCAAATGGCAACGGTGGTTTTCAGTGGGTTTTCTTTATCTGAGTAAGCGATAAGGTACAGCTCTGTGAAGAAACCGCGTGTAAAACGATTATACTTGTAACTCTACAAACAGGAAAATAATGAGGTGGTATGACTTTATTTGTTCTTTATTAAAGACAAGAGTTTGAATATTTGGCCCATAATATCCTTGCTTCCATGTGAATTCATAAGCCACGACAAGCAGTGAATAATAAGAAAGCAGAGATGGTGTTTGTATTGCTCTGCAGAGGTGGTATTGGTACCTCAATGTGTTTTGGCAGCTTTCCCTCCTGAGGAGCAAGGGCAGGATCCTGCGAAGGCTGTGGCTGTCACCACTGTAGGCTCTACCACTCCTGAACTGGTGGACCTGCCCTTCCTCGACGCCCATGGGCTGTGGGAGGGGCGCAGGAGCTTTACTTCTCTCCTCGGGGTGTGGGGAGAGGCAGGGAAAATTCTCAAACTGGTGGGCTCATCAGAGAGGTCAGTCAATGGGGGGGGAATGCAAGAAGAGAAGTGTATTAATCCCTTGTTTCTCTCTAGATCTTTGCTGTTTGCATGTGGGTCTGACTAAGGGATCTATTTAGATTTGATGCTTTGCACCTTTTCTTGAAAGAAGGTGCGTATAGCAGTCCTCATGGCTGCAGGAGGGCGTGCAGGTGTCGCATCCCCCTTCCGAGGAACCAAGAAGATAAAGTGACTCCCTGTTATGCTGCTATTTATAAAGTCATCTTTAAAAGATGTCACCAAAGGAGAAAGCAGTTTGAGATGGGACTCTTTCAGGGAAGAAAGGTGGCAGGTCTGCAGGAATTTAGAATTAAGTAGATTTTCATGTACCTACAGGTAATTAATCAGTTAGAATGGGATTTATAGCTGCAATTATTTTTTTTTCTGCATGTTACTAGAGGGAAATAATCCAGTAAGAGAGGTAAGAAACTTGAGGAGAGGGAATATGATAGTTTCTGTACTGTCTGATGCTTTGTAGTATTTCAGTTTTCTAGTGTTGGCAGATGGAATATAGAAATTTAATATGAAACTGTAAATTTTTATCTAGCAATGGAATATTGTCCATAAGTATTTAAAAATCTGCCAGTGAAGATTAGCCAAATTATGGTGAGCTCTTGTTTTCAAAAATTTTTTTTCGCCTGCTTATCTTTCACATGCATAAAATAAATCCTTGGGCACATTAGTTAGTCCTTATAACTTTTTGTAATTGTTCTCAAAATCAAGTGCATTTCGCCTGCTCCCATCCGAATTTTAAATTAGCTTGCAGTAAGAAATGCTTTTTTAATCTGTTTGGTTCTATGAAAGTTTAGAAATCTAGATGAAGAAGAGATTCTTACTTTTCTTGGTTGTGGTGTTGTGTGCAGGAGATAGGATCTCTGGCACGCTCCGGAGGTTGCCAGAGCCATTCTCTCTGTGCTTCCCGTCAGGCGTGCTTTCAGCAGTGTCCGCACAGCTGCGGCAGGGATGAATGGGAAGAGGAATGTTCTCAGCTGCTGAACAGGAGGGAGGGAGAAGCTGGTTTGTCCCCTTGGGATGCTTTAGTACATCAGGTTAGCGGGTCCAAGTCCCTCTTGCAGCACCAAAGAGCAGCGCTGGGCCTGGTCTTACCTGGCAGAGCTCTTCATCTCACCGCTCTCTTGCATTTTCATCTTGTGCCAATGCCTTTATTCAAGTGCAAAAGAAACCTCATTTTGACTCAGGCCATGCTGGCAGAAGTTTTGAATGAGGAGGCCTCTGCTCTTGGAGTTGCGAGGTTGTACCGGCTCAGCAAAGCAGAGACTTGGGAGCCTTATAGCCCCACACTGGTATTGTTCACAATGAGGTCATTTGGGGGGGTTAGAAAATCTACCGTGGTGGCAGCTGTCAGAGGGGCGTGTGAAGATTTAAAACATTTCTGTTGAAGAACCAGCTGGGACATTGAGCCATCTACATGGAAAATGGAATTGAATTAATATGAATGGGGAAATGAACAGGAAAACTTTGTGAAGTTCAGTGGAGCCGTAGACAGAAGGCGTGGTCCCATTCTGGACACTTCTGGTGCCGTCATGCTTTGCATTGCAGAGCGAAAGGGGTGTTTTTCGCTGAGTGTGTTAACATTGGTGGAGCATCTGGGCTTCTCATGCAGCTGGTGTCAATACCAGTGACTGAACAGCTCCAGTCTTTCACTGGCATATTTAGATTTACAGAATTGAAATCATGTCCCATTCCTCGTGGGATGAAGTGGGTCACCAGCTTCCTTTTGTGGCCCTGTTCCGTAAAGCGATGTGCTGCGCACATGGTCGTTAGCAGGGTGATGCTGCGGCAGCTGCAGGAGCGTACAGTTTGCGGGACGTGCTTTCCCTCGACTCTGCTGATGCACAGTGGCTGGAAGCCATCGTGGCCGCGGGGCCTGTTGCTGCCGCTGCGGGGTGCACCCTGTGTGTGGAAAGGGTAGGCTGGTCTGCGTGGCGAAGCGCGAAAGCTTTCTGCTCAGACTGACGGGCAGATTAATATAGTCCATTAGAGGACTGTTCAGCCAAGGGAGGCAGAGAGATTGCTTTTGCACTCTGTCAGCGAGCTGCTGGATTTTTTTATTGTGTGTGCAATTTGAATAATGAATAATAATGGCATATAAGCTACTGTTATAATTTCATTGTGAGAGAGGCATGGGCATTACTTTGGTCCTAACTATTTCACAATAAAAGCATTTCATATCTTAAATATTTGTACTGTTTGTAATTAAAATATGGGATAAAATGATATTATTCACTGAAAGCAAGTTCAGTAATTGTGTGATGTGTGTGCTTAAGGCTTTAGAAAACACATTGAAAGGAATTTGTCCCTCTACAGAGAAAAAGAAAATTAATCTTTATAGTCTTAAGAAGCTTTGTGTCATTAGGGAGAAGACAAGCTGACTCTGAAATTCGGGATGCTTAAGTATGTATAGCTGTAGTTTTCTTGGGTTTCCCGAGGCGTGCTCTAGAATGATTGAGGAGTTTGGCTAGGTTTGCATTTTCCCATTCTTGGTTTCTCCTATGCTCTCTCTCCTTCCCCATTCTCTTATTTAGCAGTTTCTGTGGAACAGAGAAAATGTGATAATTTATCATTTTTTCAGTGCCTCTCATTTCCTGATCGTAATTGATCTAAACAACCAGGATAGGACTCTCTGGGATGAAACTAGCTGAAGACGCATGGGGGAAATGGTGCTGGGACTGTAAAGCTTTTAGTGATGTTAGAAAGGGTAAGGAAAATGAAAATGCATTTTTTGCATTCAGGATTTTTTTGACAGTTTGAATTAATTGGGTTACATGGTGGGGAGTCTTGAAGGTGTTAAAGGAAAGGAAAAAGTAAGTTAGTAGATGGTGTCCCATTTTAAGATACAAGAGCACCAGAAAGCATTCTGCCAAATTTGTCTTTGATTCGGGATGAGACATCGCGTTTGAATGTGACAATGGCACAGCAAAGGTAGATACGGCAAGATGACCGGGGATGGAAGTGCTGGACAGTATGGGAAGCTCTCACAGTGAAAGGAAAACGAGCTATCTCTGTGTCAAGAGAGGACACACTGGAAATAATTCTGAAGATTTTTCCCAGCTATAAGAACTGATGGTCTAGATTAACAAAAGATTTTGCAACGTAGCAAAGATGGTATTGCAACTCTGATTAATACCTATTTATTATATAGATAAATAGGAATTTACCTCAGGAATCTTACACAAACGGGATAAGGTATACCAGGCTTCCCTTGCAGCTCATACTTGCTTGGAGTTTGTACAGCTCAAGATGATAAGAGGTGCAATTTTTACTCATGGGGAGTATTGCTCTGTGCATCTGGAAAGGGCTTGGAGACTTTAAGAATTTGCTGCATGATGTAGAAGAGCAAAACCATGAAAACTAGGGCATCTATCATGACTCTCTAAGTAAAGGGCTTTAATTTGGGGTCTGGGATTTATTTCCTCACAACAGATACTCGTGATCCATTCTATTTCGTATCTCCTTGTTAAGATTGGCCAGACCACCTCTTTTCTGAATTTGGAAGTTGGGTAAACCTATCTACACCGTGATGTGGGAAAATGTTCCAGTCGGACTGAAAGACAAAGTTGTCCTATTATTTGTCTTTAAATGTTCTGCAATCGATTTACACTTTTTAAAAATCTGTTCTCGCAGACTTTCTTAAAATGACTCTTCCCGGGGGCAGCATTGCCTGTTTGTATTTGATGTGGAGGATTCCTTCTGAGAGCAGATTTGGTTTGGTTGTGCTTTACGCTACCGATAGATGGGTAGCAGCAACTAGAACTTCAGTGGATTAGCAGCATTTCCTTTGAGTGTGTTTGATCAGGGGAATATTCCATACTGTCAGGAAACTGGTTGCTCTTTGTGTTTTATTTTCCTCTTTTTTTATTTTTTTTTTTCCTGCAAGAATGGAGTGGTTGTGTTGTCCTCCCACCCACAGAGTCAGTATTGCTCCCACAAAACAATGAGCTAAAATGTGTGCATTTTATAGTTATTCGAAGTATCTCTAAATGAGATGATACCAGCAGTTGATGAGATGATTAAAGACTTTTCCAGACTTACAGGAAAGGGGAGAGGCATTGTTCCATTTTTGTTTTCCACCCTGCAACAGCTGAAGACCAGTGCCAGAAGACGGTTATGTATATGCATATATTCTAAATTAAATCTAAAGCTTACTTATGACAATACTGACCTCAGTCCAAAAGAACTAAGCTTCTAGTCTGTCCTGTAGAGATGTAAAAGAACTACATGCTTGCGTAGAAATCCTGCACGTGAAAGGGAGCTGGTTGTTTTGGAGGGGTTTTTTTGCTAGTATGGGGCACACAAAAGCCAGTTCATACAAGAAGTAAGGAGAGGTGGGCAAAACATACATTTGTCTAGCCTGTCCTTTCTCAGTACAAGGATGTTCTCTGTACTATTCTTCCGGATTTTTCCTAGACCAGTTTCATATAATTTAACAATGGTGTCTCTCATGCTTCCATTGGATAGGAAATTATGATAAGTTCCCTGATGTTAGTAGTCTTGTCTTTTTCTTTCAGTCTCTGCCTCAAGGTTCAAGAGACGCATCTTGTGCTGTTTTTGTAGTTGACTGTGTACGTTTGTATCACAATATTTTGACTTGGTAGCTGCAGTGTTTTTAATCCTAGTACGTTTCCTCATGTTCTGCATATCAGTAACCAAAAACCAATAGCAAAACTAATGCAGCTTGTGAATTACTGTACATGATACCCCTATTTGGTATATTCATGGCATTTCATTTTTATTATTGCAGTTTTTACTGAGTGCACTATTTATCAGAGTTTATAAGGAATGAGCTTTGCTAACACTATTAAATCACTCAAGTGTGCTAAATTATGGCACCAAGGCAGGTGCTATTGTCTCCAGCTCTTCTGGAAAGAAAGGAAAAACCCTTAAACGATCCTGGACATTTATACCCAAAGGAAACAGTCCTTTATATTAATATAAAAAGATTGTTTTGTACTCAGTCAAGGGAATTTTTGGCAGTCAGTTTAAACTTACATGTATATATAGCGCACTGGAGCCTGCTAAGTACCTCTGTTTTCTTTATGGATGGAGCTTTGGTGCCAAGAGGTCTGCACCACACACAAGCGTAGATACGCTTCTATCTGATGGATTGTCCCATTGTGAACCACATTGTATACAGGATGTTCAAACACGTATTGATTATGTGGTTCTGTAGTTTACAACACAATCATAACCTGATGCTTTTAAGTACATACATGCAATCAATCTTCATGTGAAGGAGCTCACTACAAAAGAAATATTTCGTGCTATGCATTAGACATTAGATTAAATGCCATTAGATTAAATGCATGCTATACATTTTTTAACTTCATGACCGTAGCATTATTGTGAATCTGTACAGTTCTTACAAGCATCATCTTTGTGTTGACTATGGACTGTAAATGTATAATAAAGTTCATAGTGTGTATAACGCTATTCTGGTTTTAGTACCAGGTCTCGTGGTTATCTACAAGGGAAAACCTCATATAACACAGATGCAGATTTTTTGTAGGGCTACTTTTATGTTTTTTACATATCTGTAAAACTTTCCTTCAACATTGCATTACAGAATAAGAAACTTGAACTTGAGAGGCAAAATCAGCATGTTGATTGGATTTTAGTCCATCTTGCAAATAAAATTGAAATACATATGCTTATAGACTAACTGGCTTCTGGCACTTTGATGCCAGCTTCCAGCTGATTATTTGCAAAATGTAGACAATTTCACTCCACTACCACTTCTAAATGTAGAAACACATACAAAATTTGTCAAGACTGCCTTATGTTAGCAATTTTTGAAAGTGATTATGTTCACTTATAATGCCTAGCTGTATAAGAGATGATTTAGGCCAGTAGTATTTATTTGTAAGTTGGGACAGGAGTACTTGAATGATTCTTCTGGAGCTGCTTTCATGTTCAGAAGCTTTATTCCAATCTTTTGAATCTACGAAAATTATAGAAATTGAAAATCGGACTATTCGGTGATAATAGGATGATTGTGCTATGTATTCAAACAGTTGTGTCTGCATTCACTCTTCAACTTGTATTTTCCAATCATTCAAATTCCTTTTCCTCTCATTCACTGTTAGTTGAATTTACATGTTGACTGTATGTTGTTACCCCTCATTATATAAGGTTTTAAAAAAATGTTGCTCTGCTGTCACACAGCCATCTCAGTACTGCCTAAGTACATTAGCTTTGCTGCAGTGTGTGTGGTGGCTGTCTTATGGCAGGGAAAAAGAGCATGCTTGAAACTAAATTTTATTTGTTTGAAATTTAGAAGAACATTGTACAATAGTATTTAGAAAACTCCACAGCAGCTGGGTTTTAGCCTGTAGATGCATTGGGCCAGTAATGTGTGCAGAAAAGATGTGGAGCAGATAAATATTTGTAGAGAGGCATAGAGAGAGAATGGCCTGAGCCTGGTTCCCAGACCTTCAGTGGCAGACCCTACTTGTCAGAGGCAAGGTGCCCAGGCTGACATGAGTAGAGGAAGGCTGTGACATACCACTTCTGTGTGCATTTGCCGAAGAACAGGAAGCTCATCGTTGTGTGCTCCGCCACCGAGTTATAAAACCTTCTGCACACTGCTGTTGTGACCCTGCGGTGATGATGCTCCCAGTCCCACAGGGCAAATATAAAAGCCTGCATCTAGAACTCATCTGTTAACTAAAGGTCTAAAAGTCACTGAATGTGATGTTCTATACCGTATTGACTACTGTGTAGGTCTACATGCACAAGAATGCCCACCAACAGTAAGGACTCTTAATCACTTTTCACCATTACTGCAGGAAACTAAAATTTGCATTTAAGAAATTATTTGATTTATAAATGATTTTCCTAGCTGCATACAACCAAATTTGGGTCCCCTCACATGACTGAATTTATTAATGTGTTTCTAGACTGTTCAGATAGTATTGTTTCTTTCTACAGTGTCATTAATTTTGTCTTCTTCCCATGATGCTGTCTTGCCCTGTCTTCAATTATTAGTTGCTACAATGAACAGTAACACTATCAGTGACTGAAGATAATTGTGCAGTAAATATATTAACTTCCATTACTGTCTTATGTTTCTTTTTCTTTGCATTTTCTTACCTATAACTTACATAGTTAAGGAAAAAATAATCCTAAGATTAATAATAAGTGGCTGATTTTGTTTCCGAGTTTCGTTTTTCATTACCTAAGTGATCTGAGTTAGGTCACGGGTTATGTTTCTAAAAGAGACATTTGAAATCTAAACTTAGATTTGTCTCTGTAACAATTATATATGTATTTTAAATCTATGTCTGGATTACTTGAGGCAACTAAAGCACTTACACTTTAAATCTTGTAAAAAAGACAGCATGTGTAAATCATCTTTGCTAGGTGGTGCGCATGAGGGTCTCCAGCACTTGGGTCCTTATGGCAATATCCCAAACATCGTGGCTGAGCTGACAGGAGATAATGTACCAAAGGATTTCAGTGAAGATCAAGGATATCCTGACCCTCCAAATCCCTGCCCTGTTGGAAAAACAGGTATTTCTGTTGTAGCCTTTGCACCTCTGTCTTCACTGTACATCTTTTGGTCTTTCATCGCTGTACTAGGCAGTATGACACTTGATCAGAAATGGGTGTTTTCTTTCATTCTCTGTCCCACGAGCAGAACTGTTGAGCAATCAAGTGGTTTAGATGAGACTTTTTTTTTTTTTAAAAAAAAAAAAAAAA
>Ga0065711_1041874_pt1 | contig 15816 bp, 9 predicted proteins | sample Hoacrofraction12_FD_59098 | JGI IMG/M metagenome (GOLD analysis project Ga0065711, IMG submission 59098) | Hoatzin crop microbial communities from Cojedes, Venezuela - Epithelial fraction 12 v2 (version 2) | ecosystem: Host-associated > Birds > Digestive system > Esophagus > Crop | place...
GGTTTGGATAATGAAAAATTCGTATGGGAGAGCAAGTTTTGCTCTTGTGAAAACTCTCTCTGAAACAAAGGAAGAAAGAAGGTGGGTGGACGGGGGAGTTAATTTCTCCCTTCCTCTTTCCCCTCCCTCCAAAAAGAGCTTGAGACTTTAAAATAGTCCAGCATTGTGCTGGGACTTAGTGGGCTTTTCTAGCTGTGAATATTGCAGCAAATACCACAGCAATGACAGTATAGCACTGTCTGTATTCTCTCTGTGCGCTGGCTGGACAGGGATTTTTCATTTCATGCATCATTTACAGCCTTCTGCATTGATCTACAAAGTCAGTGCATATTGCTAACACAAAGGAAAAGAAGAAAGGGAAGCGATAGGTCTGAATGACAAAGTTCAGATCTGAAATCAAATCTTGGTTCAAACTTCCCCAAAGCATTGGTTGTGCCTTACTGTTTGTCTCATGCTAAAAGAAGGATGGTTTATATCACAGAAATCAGATACAGGTTCGAGCCAAGTTTTCAAGCCCTCTAAACTGCAGAAAAATTCGAATCCAGGTTGTACCATAACAAGGAAAGGTCAAATCCTCAGGCTGGGATTTCCAGCCCCAAGGGGTGGTAAGTGGGTGTATGTCTACTGGGAAAAGGTTGTGTTTGCCATGTTTGACACCTGTTTTTCCTGTAAGCTAAGACAAAGGATATTCCAGTGGTGCCCAGCGACAGGACAAGGGGCACAAACTGAAGCACAGGAAGTTCCGTCTGAACATGGGGAAGAACTTCTTCACTCTGAGGGTGATGGAGCACTGGAAGAGGCTGCCCAGAGGTTGTGGATTCTCCTTCTCTGGAGATATTCAGAACCTGCCTGGATAAGGTCCTGTGCAACCTGCTCTAGGTGACCCTGCTTTGGCATGGATGTTGGACCAGGTGATCCACAGAGGTCCTCTCCAACCCCGAACATTCTATGTGATTCCGTAATATTTCAGAGTACTGTAAGGTGGTTTTGCTAATTTATGCCAGCTCCTGACCATTTCTACTGGATGGCTCATTAAGTCAGTGTCCCACACATTAGCACTTGAGTGACGTGTTCTCTCCTTAGCAGCATTTCCATGTCCAATTGTAGGAGGGAATAGATGTGAAGGGAGGATGAAAGTGGGAGCAAGAGCGCAAAGACTGGAGGAAGCACGCAGGGGTCAAGCTGGAGTGACCATGGGGGGAGGGGGTGACTGAAAGTATTCTCTCATGTTTCAGTCCACTTACGGGGGAGCCCACTGCTTCTCTTTGAAAAAAGACATAGGTTCTCAAAAAATAAAGGAGGGAGAGCAGATCTGGTTTTCTTGTCCCATCCAGGGGATTTTGTAGGAAAGGAAGCACAAACTGGAGGAAAAATGTTGTCTTCCATATTTTGTCATCTTTTCCAGATGTGTTTCTTACCAAAATCTCCTTATTTGGCAAAATTCTATGTCTACCAGCACAGACTTTTCTTTTTTTGAGTTAAAAAGGTTGCGTTTTGTGATGATTGTTTTTTCAAAAAGCTCTGTCTAGGCATGTTTCATACACATGCGATTTTGCTTTATCATAGTAACGAGTACTCTAATCTCTCTCATCAGCTTTAATGAACTACTAGTATAATCTTGTCATTTTGGTTTGCTGTACTTTGCCATTCAGTGAGGTCTCGTTTCCCCTGCCAATTGCCCAAGGCTATTAGTCAGCAGCAAATCTTGCTTGCAAAACCAACCCCCAAAAAAGCAGCAATGCCATCAGGTAAAAGCTGGTCTCCAGCTGCTCCTTCTGCAGCTTGACAAGTTCTGCAGGTTCCTCAGCTGAGCCGGTGTGATGAGCCCAGCCAGCCCCTCACTGGGGCTTAGCCACCACAGGAGGGACCAGCATGTCCCCCAGGATGCAGGTGGCTGGTGCGCAGTGCCCCGGGCTCCCAGTACAACGCCTCACTGGGGCAGGAGCTCTGCCCTGCATGGCCCTGGGAGGAGCAGGGCTGCATTTTTATGGGATTTTGGGACCTGTTGCCAAGATCAAAAGGAATGAGATGTTTTAGATATTACAGGTAGAAGAGGTGTGAAACATGTTGAATTCTGTGTAATTCCCAATCAAAGGCAGTTTCCCATTTACAGCAAGAGATGAAAAATAGTGGAGTTACAAGCTGCAAAGAAAGGGAAGCCCCAGCCCCCTTTGGTAGGGGAGGCAGGAGGAGGAAAATGCTGCATCTACATCAGTGTGGTAGAATTAGTAGAAAGGTGATTGGGGAAGGAGCAGAGGGTTGAGATCTTTCTGTGATGCTGCCCGATGCCTCACTGAAACCTGGTGATAAGGGAGAAATCCAAGCATCATGCTGGAGCAGCCTCATGGCCCTGGCAGAGGTGGGCACACCCATAAAGGGCTGAGGGTTTGAGATACAGTTGTTCCCCCTTGCATGTGCCATGCACCCCACAAAGCCCAAGGCTCACTGGAAAATGGCAGCCATAAGGAATCCAAACGCCCAAGAAATGGCTCTTCCCACCTACACTGCTCCCTCTTCCCCAGTGGCAAGTGTTGGGTAATGCTTGCCCCATCAGTTATATATAGGAACCAGGAGGAGATTCCTAAACCACCCACCTTTGCATGTTTTAGGAACTGACTGAAATGTCCTCTAAAGGCAAATCCCAAAGGTTCCATGAAGAAGCTGAGCATGGTGTTGGGGGATTTACTTGGCGGCCAAGAAAATCCTCTTGGCCTATGTCTTGTCCTGGGGTCTGCCCTTGGCATCTGCTGTGTCAGTGCGGGCCGTTGTCCAGCCTGCACAGGGGCTGCCTGCAGTTCTCCCCTGCCCGTACGGCCGGTGACGTGCCTGCCCCTCGGAGAGCACCGAGCTGAGCGAGGGCAGTCATGTGATTTCCCTGGGGACCCTTGGGCTGTCCTCACAGGAGCAATTAAAGCACACCCATGACTGCCACTGAGTAACCTCAGAGGTGGCCCTCAACCTCTGGTTCAGTGGAGATGATGTTACAGGCAGGTGTCCAGGCCTGTTCTATCATGAACAAACTGCATTTTCTTCTAATCTACATAGATTTGGCCTTGTGAGGTGCTTTCTACTTTTTGTGGAGTGTCAGAAATATCATCTCATGTAGGTCCTTCTAGGTCATCATCAAATTGCCTCCTAAACTTTGAGCTAAATAACTGGGCTTTCAGGTCTTCAGATTGATCTTTGATCTCTGTTTAGGGTGTCTGTGAAAAGGCAGCTTGTACCAGATGTAATTGCTGTTTAGCGTTGTGGTCATAAGAGTAAATGAGAACAGTCCCATAGTCCTTACTGCCTCCCCAGATTGCTATTGGTTACAATCACCTCAGAGCCAATATCAGGTTATGTCAATCATTACTGCAGGAAATGGGCCCTTGACACAGAGGAATCCCATTCAATAGCTTTCTATATCATAACTGATTTGAAGACGTAGTGTAAAAATGTATTGGAAGGTTCAGAAGATCCACCAAACTTTACATACCCTGCTCTCTCATCCTTCCAACCTGATGAAGAGAAATTTTCTGGCCTGTACCTCTTCCTTCATGTGCCTTTAGTGTTTTCATTTGTGGTACAGCTGTAATTACTTCTTCCTTTTGCCACTACTTTGAATACAATCTCACTCTGGGTGAATGAGTATTCAACCAAACATTACAAGGTTTCATAGATCTGGAATCTCCAATTAAGCAGCCTCAGAATTGTTACCCTGGGGACCTTTTCTGCCTTCGCGTCTGCTTTGCTGAGTGATGCAAGGCCAAAAGTGATCTAGGGGGCTGTCTCGCTCTCAAGCCTAGTATCATCAGTGAGAGTTGTCTTTTTAAAACATCTGGTCGATAAGAACCAAAAATCTGCTTGAAAGTGTTGCAAGATGAAGATGAAAGGATTTATGACCTGGGAAACCAGAGCAGGAGTCAGAATGGGGCTTTGGAGCTGGGCAGAGTAGGTGGCTTTTCTGTGTTCAACTTTCTTATTCTTTCTTTTTTTAGTCAAGTGTCTTACTAATTATGGTATTAACAAGAATTAATTATTAAACTTGGTAATTAAGACTGACAATCATTCCCCCAAGCAGCGACCAGCTTCTCAGAATGAGCTAAGAGATTTCCTGTCTCATCATGTTCAGCTCCTCTCAGTTCACTTGGCCCTTGATGTCTTCTGGATGAAATGGGAACACTTACAAGTAAGTTGAGACACTCTTTGTCTCCTCAGATATCAAAATTAACTCCCAGTTAAAAACATTGTGCTATTTAAACATATTGCTTTGGATTTTTCTTTTTACACCGGTGTTTCCACCTATGTCAGTGACACAGACGTGTTGCCATGAAAAACCAGTAAGAGAGAGTGGTTCTTATCTGCTGTAATCTAATAAGCCGTCAATGTGGAAAAAAAAAGAGGTCAGCCAAAAGCGGCTCCTTTCAGTTTAAAATTCTGAAAATGACTCACTCCTTATTTAGGCTTATCATGAGCTCCTGCCCACTTAAGGCAAGCTTCTAATTTCAGTTGCTCTGGCGTAAATTCAGAGGGCTTCCATTGAAGTACATGAGGCTCCTGTCAATTTACGTAGCTGCAAATGAGATTAGATCCTGGCCTTGGGTGCTCGCTGCTGCCCATCGTTGGGCAGAGCCTCCTGCCCCAGGACGGGAGACCATTCTCTGTGGAGACTGAACGGGACATGAGCTCAGGCATGCATCACTGTTCCTGAGCACTGGCTGTGAATTTTCTGAGAACGCTGTTGGTGTCAGAGTAGCATCGTTTTTGTATCTCCCTACGTTTTGCACTACCAGTCAGTTCAGTTCTCAAAGTCTGGGTTTTCTTATTTTCTCTCAAGGCCTGGGGTTCCTTGTATGAGAAAAGTATCAACTGCTTTCAAAAGAGAGCATGAGCACCACAGCTTCTCAGACATTTCCAGTTCAATATGACTTGGAGACATTGGTGGTTAGACAGAAAAGTATTAATAGGTTAAATAATCCTGACTTTTCTACCTTTGCTTGCCTGCTAAGAGAAATGAAACTTAAGATGTGTATATTTTTTTCCAGTCATTTTCTCTGAAACGCCGCTCTGTTCCTTGCTTTCTTGCCTTGCCCCCATCGCTCTTCTGGAAAAGAAACCAAGGGTGTGCCTTAGATGTCTGATAGCAGTAAAGCAAAGCACAGCAATGCAAAGGACATCGGGCATTGAAACTCCTTGAATGTTTGTGGGAGGCTGCGAAGGCTTTGTGGCAAGGACTGCCTGGGCCACTTGCCAAAACCTTGTTCTGAAAGAAGTTCTTGGAGAGTTTTGGAAGTCACTGAAATCTTGAGGCTAACTTGGTTAATAAAGTTGCTTCTTAACATACCAGAAATTGTTCATATGAAGGTCATCGACTTGAATTAAGGGACAACATCTACCCTCAAAGTAACAATAATCTCTGCAGTAAGAGGGTGTTTGAGCTGCTGGAAGGAGATCAGGAGTCATAGTCCTTCATACCTGAGTGCAGACATGTCTAGGGAAAAACACTGCAGCAGGGCAGAACAGCAGAACCCCAGTGGACAAGGTCCAACTTGATCTTGTGCATCCATTGTTGTGGCAGGGAGGATCACCGGGGGAAGTGCTGCTCTCCAAATCAGAACTTGGCTAAAACACTTGTCTTCAGCAGCCGTGTACTTGGAGAGAGCGAAACAAGAAAAAAAAGCCTCAAACCCGAAACCTTTCACAATCGGAGGCAGTCAGGATGTCAGTTTTGTGTCCACAAGGTGACACCCTAAGAAGCGTGGTGTTAGCACACGGGTTTCAGTGTTGACTCAGAGGAAGACTACCACCTATTCAAGCAGAGCGATGTTTCCTGGGCTGCTGGCCCACCGCTGGCCACGCTTGCTCTGGCTGGTGTGCCTACGCACAGCTTGCGGAGGGAGTGCTGCAGGACAGCACCGGTCTCCAACACCTTCTTATTTAATGCCGACATTTTGCCTCCCAGAAAAGTGCAATGGGGGTTATTGCTTTGGTATGGCTTAGCGAGACCTTGTGTGCGAGGCCATCTATAAATGTCTGGGATGAATAGTGTTCAGGCACTTACAAGCTAAGCCTGTCACAACGTGTTGTGATATATTATGATTTAATACAATTCCTAGAAATTATTGTCAATATGCATGTTGTATAATTGTTTCACAGAAGGGCTGTTTCTAATCACCTGGTAGAAGCGAGGTTCAGGTTAAAGTCAGGGACAATTAAGATATTTTAAAGCAAATTACTGTTTCCATTACATTCTGTAGCTTTTCATGGTGATTTTCCTATTAATTCTCTTTCTGGACTGTAAAACAGATTGCAGATGTATTTCATACACGTGGCCAGATTGTCAGTAAGACTTTTGTTGCTTCTCTGGTTCACAGTAGCCTGGGTCTGCTGCAGAGTGTCAAGAATGATGCCAGACGACATGCAGAGCTTGACTGTGTGCCTTGCTTTGGCAGCCCGAAGGCTCACATCTTCAGAGCCATTCACTTTACGCAGGACAGTAAAGATGCCCTGATGCTTTGCTGTTGTCCTTGCTGGGGATGGTGGTGATGTATCTAAGTTGGAGGAAGAACAGATATCCAAAACAACTATGACTTTCACAGTTCAGCTTCTTGTATTCTCCCACTGTACCAAAAATGCTTATAACATTGTCAGAGACTTTCAGAGGATGTTACTCACAAATTTCAGTTTCAGACATGAACTGCTTTCACGAGTGTTTATTTCATTTGCCTTTTTCACTCTGTTTCTCCCTTCCTGTGAGCACTCAAGCAGTACACTTTTGGGAAAAAATACAAAGCTGCTACAGCTATGAGAGTTACTGCATGTGGCACCATGTCCTTTAGTTTGATGTTTTACTATGGGATCACTTGAGATGCCTCTGCACTGCACATTCATATCACAGAATAACATTTCTAAGCAAAGAAACAGGCCCTCCCTGCTGCAGACGTGATCAAAACTCTTTCAAATTGCATGTTCCCCTCATTCGTATGGCCCTGAAAGCTAAGATACTCTTGTAAGAGAATCTTTTTTTCTCCTAAAGTACCCCCTGACCCTGAAATAAAGTAACTCTCAGCAAGGTTGCCATAATATTGATACCTCTGTAGTTTTACTCATAGTCTGTTTTTACTGTAAAGTTTCTTTTCAATGAACAGAGCACAGGTTTCCTACTATATATGAACACAAGATAGCAGAGGGTTACTCAAGACTTTGGGAAAGGCTCAAGGCTGCCCTGCAGCCAGGGTTTGTTGTGAAGGCTGTTAAGTACCCATGAACTGATGCCAGTCCCGTTCTCCTCTGTTCCTCTGGCAGGGCAGGCAAGATGGCTTTTCCTGCCCAGAGAAGCACTATCTGGGGGCTCAAGTCACAAAGACTGCTATGGGAGACTGAACCCATGCAGGTCTCCAAGGCTGGAGTTGAGATACTTTATTTCTTTCTTAACTGGTGATAATTAGATATGGACCAGCTGGAAATTCCCACCATCCGCTTTGAACCTTGCACCACTAGAAAGAAGCTGCTTTGAGGTGCTTCTCGTCACTAATTGCTGATGAGTGTTCACCTTTGAGTTCATCCCCAGTCCTATTGCAAGTCTTCCTCTGCCCTTATTTAGCTCTTGTGCCTTTAGCTCCGTGTGAGCAGTGTTCAAACGAAACTGGAAGCCCCAGCTGGTTTCCTGGAGGCTTTGTCGAAGTGCTGCTGTCATGCTGCCAGCTGCAATCGGTCCCCAGGGCTGCAACCTACTGCCAACACCTCATGGTATGAAGCTGGGCTTCGAAATGCCAGTATGTATTTAAGAAAAAAAAACCAACCAAAAACCTCTTTTAAATTAAAACTTTCCACATTGTTGATCTTTTGGCGAATAATGATCTGAAATGACGTGCCTGCTCTCCAAATCTAATTGTTAATTGGTCAAGCGACCTCTAACTGACTGGCATATTGCTCTGATCATCTGAAAGCCTTTTGGCACAACTCCCGCAGCTCAGGTTAGCTGCTTATACTTGTACAATCTGCTTGCAAAATGTCATCGCTCTGAATCACCAGGGCCAGCGCCAAGCCCTCTGGCATCCCTGGGAAGGGCTCCCTGGAACCACTGTGCCTTGGGTAGTACCCTGGCTGCCTTGTGCCTGGGCAGCCGGGCTCTGTGTGCTAAGGATGCTCCGGCACAGGGAGCCAGGTGCCCGTGAGACTGCAAACGCTAATTTGTGATGGAAGATGCTCTGCTCTTGAGCAGCACTGCCAGCCCTTTATCAGATTTTAATACAAAACAAGGGCAATTAATTTCTATGCCCTTATCTTATCTCGCTGATCTTACAAGCCCTTTCAAAGTTTGGTTTCTCATTTCCAGTTCCTGAACGCAGGCTGTAACGCAGTTATAGTTCAGAAATCTATAATTCAAACTTCAAGACCAAATGCACTTCCCATACAGGTCTTTTCATAATTGGTTTTCAGACTGGTCTGTTCTGTGATGTGTAATTGTTAGCAGTTGTAAAAAGATAACTCACATTTTTAAAAGCCTAACGCTTGCTCTGTGCAGATAAAAACTGTGACAAATTATGTTCCAAAAAATCATAAAAGTAGAGAGACATGTTAATAACTAAAGGTGAAGTTTCATCTGGAGGTCAGCAGGAGCTATTAAAGTGGTCAGTAATTCCAGGGTTTGCCAGTAGCGATTTGACCATATCACTTATCTACTCTGGTCCATGCTTAAGCATCTCCCTCAGTGAAAAAATAATCCACCGAGAGTAATACTGGAGGTCAGAGGTAACTATGGAGAAAAAGCAATATTGTCAAAATAAACCAGGCCTTCAAGTATAGACATTCAAATTCCCAGTCCATTAAAATGTTTCGACTTTGACAATTTTACCACACTGTTTAAACATTTTATTTAAAATATTGCTTTTCATTATGTTTAGATTAAAAGCGGGGGAAAAAAAAAAAAGAAAGCAAAGATCAAGCAGATTATATTAAAAAGGGTATAAGGTAAAGAACTGTATTTCACATTGTCATATGAACATCTGGCGATTAAAGGCAAATTTTAGTTCCAGAATTTCAGGGTGACTGAAATGGGGCCAAATAATAAATGTCAATAGAATGCAAATTTCATGAAGCAGGAGCTAGAATTGCAAAGTGTTGCTGTTGTCAGCAGGCTGAGTGAACTCCTCCTGGACGGCCAGTATACTTGCTGGGTGGCACAGAAATGAGAGGAAGAGTCCATATTTGCTGCTTTTAGAACTTCAACACACCTCTAGGTGATAGGTAAATTCATGATCTTATTGATGTCTTCGTGAGGGTTTCCGGGGGCTTCAAAAGCAGCAGCAGAATCCTTGCCTGTGTGTAGCGCTGAGAGCGAGTTGCTGCGAGGCTGGGGTTGAGGAAGGCTGTGTTTAGCTCCTGGCTGCATCTCAGGTACCTTGTGTTAGACGAGGGTTGTTGCTTGAAGGCGTGGAACTGAGACTCAGGGAAATGTAATGGAAGAGGTGATATTTTTCCTTTTCTCTATCTGTCTTGGCTGCAAGCAATGGGGTCCAGGTGAGCTTGCGCTGCATGCATACAGCACCCAGAGTAACAAAGTTTGTAGCTCTGATCTTTACTGTCTTGTTAGACTACTAACGTTACCCACATTATCTAAAAATGACCTCTCCTTTATGCCTTTAGTTATGGTTACTGTGAGGAAGCTTGTCCCATCAACATTTTCTGACATGAGATAGTCACTGTGCAAGATGTTACCTGTGTGTTTGTACAGTACAATGAATTTGTTTGCCTGTGTTCTGCATATCTTGTGGGGTATATACCAGTATATTTTGGTGTGTTCTGTGAGGTATATTTTAGCACACTTTTTTGTTCAAAAGAAACTTCCTGTGGCTAAATGTTGCTTTGATATGTCTTAAAGGGCAAGTGTTCACAAGCATTTATGTAATGCATATTTCTTTATCTAAAAGCTTGGAATAGCTCTGATAAATATGGATTATAGCAGGATAATTTACATGTACAAAACATGTCCTCTCATTTACATGTAACACTGCAATGGTTCAAGGCTGCAGGTGTTTTTCTTAAGTACTCAATATACTTAGAATAAAAACAACGTAGAAGTTTACAAAGCTTAATTTATAGCCCAACAAGGAAACATGTAGTGAGGCATGTAATGAAAATGTCCTTTTTACTTCTGTGCCATTTCAAATGCTCTCATTTTCTAACACTTGAGGCAATTTGATAATGTTATTGATTCACACCTGTTCTGTAACATTGCTTTTGCAATGAGATCCAGCAGAAGTGAAACCGCACATCTGCATATACCTGAAACTTGCAGCAATTTGAAACTGAACCTGTCTAGTGTTCAGACAGATGCTACACAGGTGCTGTCATCGAGACATTTAGGTAGCTGGTATAACCATACTGCGATCATATACAGGATGTGTGTTGAAAGCTGTGTGCCGTATATAGTACATAGCAAATACAAATGCAGATGACATAAAATCCCTGGGTCACCAAGTATAAAATTCCTAAGCCTTGACCTGTGCAATGTACTTTTTCAATTATTGTGATGGAGTATGCAAATGTTGTGTTGCAGTAGAAAGGGAAAAACTATTAATTTTTCCATAGCTCTTTGAGGGATGTGTTTGTCTTTGCAGACAAGACGCAGATCTCTTTCCCTTAGGTAAGAGAAAAATGAGGACTACAAACCTGGTGAGACCAGTCCATGGGCCAGGCCCATTGTAATAAGAATGGTAGAAAGAAACCCCTGTTTTGTGAAACACAAATGAGGGACCCAAAACAGAACCTTAGAACCAGCACCCAAGTGTTAGGGTGGTTGCTCTTCAGCTAATATTGAAGCTATCCAAGCTGTACCCTGAATCTGGGAAAGAGAACCCATAGTCTCTCCAGAACAGGCTTTCTCATCAGCTTCCAGCTATTTTCTCTTTCAGTGATTGCTGTGAAAACCAAGAAGAGCAGCCGCTCGATGCTGTTTTGGCTCTTACACTGTAATCCAGCCACAAATCAAAGTACAAGAAGCCCTTCAGCCTCTTCAGAGAGTTTGAATCTGCTTGGGACCTCAGCGGGGAAGAGCCTGGGGAAACCTATCCTCTTGAATGGATTCAGCAGCACCTGAATTTAAAGTCAAAACAATGTACTTCTAAAAAAAAATCTGTAGGAATAACAAGTTCAGCTAGAGAATGGTGTTTTAAATTTCCCTTACCGGTTCACTTTTTTCTTTTTCCTGTTCTGATTTCATTTTTTGCAAGAGGGTTACTGAGATACAGTAACACCCACTGGTGGCAGTAATGGCAGTTTTATGACTTCTCTTAGCTAACCATTATCAGGCAACTCAGCACACTGAGGGGAAGGCACAATATTGCTTTAACACCCCTCTGATTTCCTTCCTCCCAGGGGGCAAATGCTCTGCAGAGAATCCTACACACTACTGACCACAATTGCTGTAATTTGTTAGTCTAATGGGAAAAAGTACACAGCCTTCCAAAACTGGAAGTATAAAATAATATTGTGCGATACTTTATATAAATGGTGCTTGTGCTTGGAAGTGCCTCTGGTTCAGTTCAGCTCTTCCCTTGGAGGGCCTTGATAACCTGGATTAACTCTCCCTGGTAAGAAAAGCACTTATTAATAAATTACACATCTGCAGTTAGTTGTTGCCTTAAAAAAGGTTACAACAGTTGTAGAAGGTGGCATTCAGTATGAGAAACAAATCTGCAGGCTGAAGAATCATTTAGCAATTAAACCTGAGTTACTCTAGAAATATGCACAAGTGTCTGCAACTCTTGGACTCAGACTGTCTGAATAAAGGGAAAGTTTGGGTTTTACATCATTCGTCCCCTAGAGAAGTTGTATGATGGCAAGTGACACCATGGCTCTGCTCTAATACAGGGAGCTGCAGCGTTTGTGATGGATAGCAGAGCCAGGAGGGGCTGAGCAGTGTCCTGACACACTAATGCTGAAGCTCGGTATTTGTAGGCATCCAAACCTAATCTGTGATTCTAAAATGAGTATTTAAGTTCCCAAGGCCGGAAACTACCACTCTGCAAGGTGGCTGTGAATGCCGAGGTAGGAGCAAGCCCTACACAGGCTTTCATGACTATGCACCCCTGAGTCATGTAGAAGTAAGCCTGTAACACCTAGTCTGCATGCTGTAGATGTGATCTGTGTAATTAATTTTGTTTTTTTGTCAGCTACTTTCACGTAATTTTCCCCATGGTTTGCACTTCTAACACCTCCCTGCCCAGGGCAGCACCCAGGTATCCCATCCAGGGAAGTCCCCGTGGCTATCTCCAAAGCCGTTGTAAAACTTTGATCTCTCCGACCCTGCAAGTTAGTTAAGGAGTTCATGTAGTTGCGGAGATGGACCCCTGAAGAAATCTGTGATTTGCTGATTCAGGAGTTGGTGGACTTTTCTCTAGGTGTTTTTGGTTTGTTGTGAGGAAGCATTAAGGTAGCAGAACTGCTGTAATTGTGAACAGCAAAATTACCAAAGCTGGCTGCAAAAGAGGTCTTGTTGTGGACAGCTAAGGCTTCCTTTTCACATAATTCCTTAGCATTCCCTACATAATATTTTTTTTTCTTCTTGAGAACAGCATTCAATTTTTGGAGGTCTTGCTCATGGTGGTGCTGTGTGCCATGGGTACCAGGGTGCTCAGAAGAAGAATGCTGGTCTGTCTCCCCCTGCCTGGCAGCTGGCAGCAGGTAGCACAGCACTTCAAAGGCATTGCTGCAGAGGGCTTTCACAGCACACTAGACAGGGATGCTAAGGTGGGTGGGAGCGGCAAGGCACTGGGAGGAAGAAGGCCATGATGAAATTAAAAAAAAAAAAATCAAATCAATCTTTCCCTATACCTGATCAATATTAATAACAAAGCTGAGTGGCTGAACAGGATATATGTTTTATTATGAGAAGGAAAATGAGAGATATAAAAACTGAGGCAAAATACCTCTGCCGCTAATCAGACAAGAAGATCTAAACTTTAATAGCTGTAGAATGATCACAGGGCTGTTGTAACTGGCAGCAGTTGTTTGAACAAGAGTCTCGAGTTTGCATGTTGTGAGTTATTGGAAAACCTCTCTGCCATTAAATGCTTTGATGGAAGATGTACTTAATAACACCTAAAATGAGCAGAGGAACTAGCTGGTGATGCTGCAGATGTCTGATAGATTATATGGTGTCATATGGTATTTGATGCCTTGACCGGCAAATGCAGAAACGAGCCAAATACGAGTTAACTTAGCAAACTGCAAGCTCTTTGCAACTTTCTAAGCTTAGTTCAGGTGTTTCAAAGTTCAAACACAGCTTATCCACTTTGTACTTGAATAACAAGCTGAACTGGAAAGATATTTCCTCTAAGGCAGGAGGCTCTGCTGCTTTGGTTGGAGACTTTTCACAGGCTAGGGAAGAAAAGATGCAGAGAATCAATCTTGCTGTAGTTCCTGCTGGAAACTTACCTCCAGCTTTCTGTGGAGGAATGGTCAGAGCAGTAAAAAAAAAATAAATAAATAAATAAAACAAACCACCAAACTAAAAAAACACCCCTCTTGCAACTTGAAGGCCATAAACCTGAGCGTAAATTGAGAGGCTAAATAGTTGTGTTGAAGTCTGAAAGTAATAAAGAAGAAAAAAAAAATCAGATGACCCACTTCTTAGAAATCCTTGTAACTAGGACATCTTGTTTCCAGTTCTTCTCTCTCAAGAGTTCATTTCTTTCAAATGATATTTACCCAGAGTAACCTCCACAGCACAAACACACTGATCTCTACTTTATATCAGCCTTAAGGATTAGGACTATGGATCTGTTTTCCAGACTGACCGTCTGACTTACTGACCTGAGCTTGTTCGCTCTCAAAGCAGCACGTGATGCCACTCTTGTCAAAACCACAATTAGTCAAAACCCTTTAGAGGAAACATGAGCCCAATAAGGAGGGATAAAATCGGAAATCACGTGGTTCATACATAGCCTGTGCATAGCATGAAGGTGTAAGAATCTCTTCTGATGCCACTTGCCAGCTGCAATTTGATCAATGAAGAGAGCAATGAACAGATTGAAGTTTTTGAGATATTTTTCATCTTTGAAACAGTTCAACTATTAAAAATGAATTTTCACCCCACAGTTGGAAAAAACATAAATATTGTTGTCCAAGATTCGGCAGAATGCTTTTTGTTCATAAATTATTTTGGAGTCTTTGATGGGTGTGTTAAGTGCCACAAGCACAGCTGGGACCGGCACCCAAGCGCAGTGTCCCCACTGCACCATCCCCTCTACATCGGCAGGGCTGGGACATTGTTATCCCTGCTCTCCATCCTGGGCACTTCCAAGTGTCCGCTTCTTGAAATTCTGACTAGCCGAACAGGCTAATTGTGGGAGTTAGCTGCTAACTGGCTATGGAGTACAACGGTTTTACAAGCCTCTCTTTTTTTCCAGTGTGTGTTCTGTACCCAAGCAGACCATGGAAGTTTACTGCCCACATCCTCAGTCCCCCAGCCCATCTGGCACAAAGCTGTAGGCAGGCCTCCATTTACCAAGCTTGGAAATGGGGTCATAGCCCAAAGCAGGTGACTCCATTTAGCACATATGGTGATGGAATTGGTTAAGGTGTTGCCAGGGTATACTAGAAATGATTTTTTTTTTTTTTTAATTCTGCAAACACAACAACATAACAGCTATAGGGTGACTGCTGAGGCTAAGTGTTTTCACACAAAAATAATAATTTAAAAAATTGGAGGAGCATTTGTGCTAAGGAGAGGAACACAAGGGAAATACTGACACTTAAATAAGACAGTTTGAGACAGACCTTTCTCTCTTGTCTGCTCGAGTCTTCCATCACTGTGCTAATCAAAATGAGAAAGGGTCGGTGTGTCAGTGCCTCCATGGGGAGTGCTAAGTGCTGGCATGGCACCCACGACTGCAGCATCTCAGGTTTACTCTGAGCGGGTTCCTCAGCCACAGTGGACCTGCCTTTTCCAGTCCATACAGCAATATAATTTGCAATCACAGTAGCTTGAAAAAAAATTCAGTTCAGGAAGGAGTGCAATGAATGCCGTGTGTCTTATAGGCAGCTTCTAATAAAGTCATGAGTTCCTGCTGAAGCTTTTTTTTGCAGCTGGATATTCATAATCCCAAACCTTTCGTTAGGCAGGGGCAGTTTGAGAGTCTCCATCCTACCTTGCCATATGCTTTCAAAATCAGAAGCACTTGGTGTCTCTGAGCTCTGTACTTTTCTGCTGAATTTGTTTTAATATTGTCTCCAAGTTCAAAACAGATGAGTGCTGGAAAGTGTGTGTAGAATATTTGTTCTTATATGTATTCAGACTTGGAATTTTCTCAGATAACAGAAGAAAAAGATAGTATATAACCCATGCCGGACTAGTTTTCTCTGTTTTAAAATACTTCTGTCTAAAATTGGCTCATTTGGGTGAGAGGTTTTGGCTGAGAGGTTTTTGGTGCCAGGAGACGGTTACTGCTGTTCCTCTGGCACTGCCGTTTGGGCAGAGACAATCTTCTGCAAAACTGAGGTGAAATGGCAAATCCATTTGCCTTGCCATGTCTCTGCAATGCAGAAAATTAGACAAGTTTTAATGAGATATTTCCCTTTGAACAGTATTAAAATATGTTTCTGTGACCTAGTCTAAAGAGCTGGCTGAGACAGGAAGGTACCTCAAGAGTCCAGCATGAACTCAAAGATTTTTCCTGAATATTTTTCGGGTGGAGGCATGACTGCACAGTCATGCCAGCAGTTTTTCCAACTCAGTTTTTAGAACTGTTTCAAAGCTGGTTAGAAGTTCTTTGAACCTCTCATCAGGTTGTGTGCAGTCTGAGAGGCTGGCTCTGTTTCAAATGGAAG
>Ga0065711_1041875_pt1 | contig 15815 bp, 11 predicted proteins | sample Hoacrofraction12_FD_59098 | JGI IMG/M metagenome (GOLD analysis project Ga0065711, IMG submission 59098) | Hoatzin crop microbial communities from Cojedes, Venezuela - Epithelial fraction 12 v2 (version 2) | ecosystem: Host-associated > Birds > Digestive system > Esophagus > Crop | place...
CTGCTTCAGTTTGTGCCCGTTGCCCCTTGTCCTGTCGCTGGGCACCACTGGAAAGAGTCTGGCCCCATCCTCCTGACACCCACCCTGCAGATATTTATAAGCATTTCTAAGGTCCCCTCTCAGCATTCTCTTCTCCAGGCTGAACAAGCCCAGCTCCCTCGGCCTCTCCTCGTAGGAGAGATGCTCCAGTCCCCTCATCATCCTCATAGCCCTCTGCTGGGCTCTCTCCAGTAGCTCAGCTTTCTCAAACTGGGGAGCCCAGCACTGGACGCAGTACTCCAGATGAGGCCTCACTAGGGCAGTGTAGAGGGGAAGGAGAACCTGCCTCAACCTGCTGGCCACACTCCTCTTAATGCACCCCAGGATGCCACTGGCCTTCTTGGCAGCCAGGGCACACTGCTGGCTCATGGTTAACCTGTCGTCCACCACACGTTTCTAGGCAGTTCTGCAGCCAGCAAGGGACTGCTGCATCCCGGGTACTGCTCACCTGTAGAACAAGACGTAGGCTTCTGCATTCTGTACCACGGTCTCATGGACTTCGGTGACATACTGGTCATCAAACTCATACCACTGGCCATTGATCACGTTCTGGCAGTAGGCTATGTAATGCCCACCTGTAACGAGAAAACACACCGCTGCTTGGATTCGGAGTGCAGACCGAAGTCAGGCCTGGGATAACATCAGCAGCACAAACAGGATCAGCTGCTGGCAGAGAACGGAGAGACAAAAAAAAACTGCCAAGGCATAATTCCTGTTCAGGCAAGCTCTGCCAGAGGAGGGGAGCCTGGCACCATCACCCTGATTTGCCTTCCTTGGAAAGGGCTTCTTGGTGAGACTGAACATCAGGAAAGGGTTTGAGCCAAGCCAGTGGTGAGGCTGAAATCGCTGCAGGGGATCTGCCAGAAGCTGCTCAGTTCACCTTTCAAAGCGCAGAGGCTGAGCAAGCCTGGGAATGGAGGGGGCAGGCCTTCCGCCGCACTTCACCCCAGAAGAGGTGTTAGCGAGTCCTGAACACGCTTCTGCTTTGCTCATACCCATCTCATCCCCGTTCACCTCTGCCTGCAGCCACAGGAGGAGGACTTACTGCCTGCTGTGCCATGGTGACAGATGACTGACAGGAGATCATAGGTGGTGATCTGGGAGACGCACTCCTTGGCTAGGAAGGGTCGCAGATCCAGCCCCTCCAAGGGGAAGGAGACGTGACTGTTGATCTTGAAGGAATACATCACCTCATGCCGGAACCGTTTCAGGTGGATGCAAAGAATCTAAAAGACCAAGGACAGAGAACACCAAAGTGCAGTTTTGCCATGGGCATTCTGATGAAACAGCACACTTCTGTGCGTCTGATCTTTGCAAGACTTCTTCGCCTCTTAGTCTTGAATGCTGCTGGCTCATCAGCTTAGAGTGGGGAAGTCTCTTCTGGTCTGAATACAGGACTTTGCCACCAAAACAAACTGCTATTTCTGTTCTACCTCTAGCCTCCTTACCTCCTCAGTGGCTGCTAAAGAAAACTAGGAAACAAGGTGCTTTTACTCACCTCTGGTAGCCGGAGAACTTTGCAGTACTTTACTCCATTCCGCAGTCTGAGGGGGAAAAAGAACCTAGCTGTGAGAAACGTCTAAAGCAAAGGGATGCCAAAAGGCAAGGCTGGGTCTTGCTCGTTTTGAAATCCAAGACAAATCCTGAATTCCAGCACCAACAAAATCAGCAGCATCCTTCCCAAATGAGGCATGGCGTGAGCAGTTTGTCAGGCCTCTTCTTTCTTGTACAATAGCTCCATTACTGCCAAGCCACTTCCCTGCTCCTATCCTTCTTCCTTGCTTTTCCCCCCAAAGCCAGCACTCTTCCGGTCTGTGATCAGTGACCTCTCAAGACCAGAACTCCAGTGTAAGGCAAGGCAGATTTTACATGCCACTCAGCAGAAGAAATGCCCAGGCCGATGGCACAGCAAAATGTTTGACAGCAGTACAGAGAAATAAAGCTCCAGAAATACAACACGACACAGATAAAGCAAACTTACTTTTTACACCGTTCACAGCTGTACATGTTGTCCCCTGTAGACAAAGAGGAGAAAGCCATTATGCAGTTACTCAGAGCCCACAACGCTGATATGGCTACGTTTCCACCCAGTGCAGAGAAACCAAGTTAAGCAACCTCTTGGGGAAGCCAGCGTGAGAAGAGATCAAAACAAACACTTCTCTCGGTAAGCGCAGGGAAGAAGGGAATGCAGTCAACTAGCAGAAAACTACGACATTGCCCACCAACACAAGTGAATAACAGCAAATTGTTTGAGTCCTCTAGAGCTTAAGGAGTCGATGGAGAAAGTGAAGAAACTAAGGTGGCTAAGGAGCGACAGCACTCACAGCTAACCAACAGCTATGTCTGCTGCTCGCTGAGGACACTCTCACCCAGATTTCCCACCCAGGAGCAGGTGGAAAAACTCACTTCTGCTCAGAGATGCTGACCTGCCAACTTGGTACTGGCAGTCCCTAAGTGAAATACTGAGGCAGGATTTCCAGATTTAATCCACCTCCAAAATGCACATGGAATACTCCTCCATGTGTTTTTCCCTGGTTTGTGCTGTCAGACCCCACTGAAGAAAACTCACCCTTTAACTCATCTGCTGCAAAAAAGGCAGCAAGGCAATCCTCCAGCGTCACAACAGGACCCCAAAACCAGCTAGGGATACAGGACACCACAAATCTGCAGAAGAGAGGGGATAAAGAGGAAGACTTATACATAAAATAGCTGGACACTGGCATACAAACCCCCACATGGACGATGGGTTTCCTTCTAGCTGTAGGTCCTCAGCTCATCACTCATCCCAGAGGAGCAGGGAAAGCATGATCTCTCTCGGCTGATGTTCCTACTGTGATTGCTCAAACTGGAAATGATTTGGAAAACTACACCAGCTATTAATTTGCTCTGGAGGGCAAGACTGAGCTAAAGGCAGAAGTGAGGGATTATCAGCTGCACAAGAGATCTCAAGGTGTGTGACAGAACTAGAGGAACAGCAGTAACTGAAAAGGCTCACATGGAAAGGCTCAAAGACCTGTGCCGTACCAGATACTGTCATCCACAGAATGGTTACAAGTGACATTCTGCTGTAAACACCGCTGGTTAGCGACAGCTGCCTTCCAGCACTGCAGGGCAAACCCCAGAAAAAAGAGGTCCTGCGTAGGGAACACACCTCCGGATATACTCCATGATGAAGGCGATCCAGCCTTGTGAGGCATAGTTGTCCCCACACGCCCCCGTCTTAGCTGGCACATTTTGGTAGATGGCAGAGTGCAGCTTGGCCAAGTCCTCCTTCCCTGGGATTGGGAGTGACAGGTCCTGGAATGTCTCCACTGTCGTAGAAACCTGGAAATATCCAAGAGGAAGAGGTCTGAGTTTCCTGTGCGTGTAATGGAGCTGGGACCTGACCTTCATCACCTTCTATCACTGCTTGGATTTTGTCTAGGCTAGAAACCTGGGCTGGCAGTAAGAGCAACTCACTCTGGCTGATTATTTTTCACTGTTGTCAGCAGGATGACTTTTGTCATGGTTTTTGTAGCACTGGAATCAGTTTTCTAATGTGAATGTAATATTGCTAGGTCAACTCAGTAACATGGAGAAGGAAACAGACCCTTAAGAAGAAATACGAGTTCTTGGCATGGTGGGTTTCTCACAGCTCCCCCACCATCCACCTATCGTCACTTCAGCGGGCCTACTGCACCCCACGGCGTTTGGGAATAGCAGCACGGCTTCCCAAGAGGAGATCTACCCGTCAGAAGACTGTGCTCTTTGGCTGACAGCCACCAGGAGACTCACTCTGTCGCAGGTGAGGCACTGCACCAGGCTGAGAATGGAGCCATCAAAGATGTCAGAAATCACGCTACGATAACGAAGTTCTTTCTTCTTTTTGCCAGAAGCCTGCATCTGGGCTGAAAGACAGACAAGGAAGCGCCATCAGGTAGCAACTCCTTCCCAGTCTCCCGTCTCAGGAGAGTCATGCAGCCGCAGAAGAAGAGCACAGGACAAGTGCTGTCCTGCATGTTCAGACGCCACTTGTGTGCCAGCGAGACAGTGGAGCCCGCTGTAAGCTGACATGCAGGACACTGCTGCGCAGGGTGGCACGAGGAAGAGGGAGGTAGCCAACTGAACCAGCACAAACGTGCCAGCTCTCAGCAGGCAGAAATTGTCTTGCTGGAAATCCTGTTTCCATCCTCTTACTACATGTTTCCATCCATGTTTTCCATCCTCTTACTACCTGTGGCCCTGCCACATAGAGTCCCTGCTTTTTTCAGGTCTTGCAACATTTTGCTCTCAGCTTTACACTTTACTTCCTCTGCCCTCTCTGCCTGTATACTTTGTCCTTTTTTTCCCCCCCACTCTGACATTTGCCATGTGTTTCCCAGGTGGCTTGCACTGGAGAGGACTCTCCACAGCAGAGACTGGCCAACACAGTTTTGTTTAATAACAAACCCTCTTCCCCATGCACATGTGCACGGAGACAGAGTGCTTTTTATCCGGCCAGAACATCTGTGGCTGTGCTGACCTCAGCCAAGGGGCTGGGACACAGCTGAGGAAAGAATGAGGAAAGAATGCCATTACTGAACAGCTGTAGGGACAGTGGTATAAGCACGTGCCATAGTGTTTGCAGACTACGCAATGCTGAGGGGTTTCGGTTTGCAGTTTGCCTGGGATGAAGAGACCAGTCTGATAACAGCAGAGGCCAGGCTCCACTCTGAAGCCTAACAATGCTCCCAGCGCTGGACTGACATCTGCAGCCTTAATTCTATTATTGTGAGCCCAAGATGTCCAAGAGGCAGGAAGCTCTCTCTCAGTAACACCATCTTACAGTTCTTTGGCCCACATGCTATGAAATTCAAGTCTGGCAGACAAATGTTTACACATCTCTGCACTCCCCTAAAGGGACAGAGCTTGTGCCTGAGACTTCATACCCATTTTATGAATAATAAAAACAGCGTGCAGATGCAGACATGGAAATCATTTCAGGCTCCAGGAGCACACGAGGACATCTGTTATGCTCAGAGCTTGACTCTACCTGCAGGTTTACTGTAGTTTTTGCCTAGTACTGTTTCAGAAAGCACTAATGTCCACGGGAATCAACACTTCTTACAACTGTTAATCAAGATTCATGACGGATTCCTTCTCTTTTCTATAAATGAAGCCCTCTTCCTCTGCATGCTCCCCCCTTTGCCTCCCAGCATACACAGTGCGCTACCTTTCTTGAGTACGTAGGAAGGTCCAAGCCTGGCAGGACTGGAGCGAGGAGGACTGCTAGAGAGCTTGGAGTGCATTTCATGATGGACTGGACTGCAGGGGCGTGAGGAGCAGCGCACGTAGGCATCATTGTCAGGTTCTGCTTGGGAAAACGGGGAGGGAGAAGAGCATTAGTGAAAACCCCAGTTCTGAAAGGGAACCCTACTGCAGCCAGTGTCAGCCCAGCGCTGCGTTCCAGCACAGAACCTTTCCCAGTACGCACAGCTCAGTGTCTGTAAACTGTCCTGCTTGCACAGGCTGGCAGATACTGCTCCCTCAGTGCATGGGTAAGAGTGCATACAGAGCTATACTGAACAGCTAGTAATTACATATGTAAAAAAAAAATCAAAACCACCAACGCCATTTTTTCACACTTATGACTAATTAGGTTTTACAGCTTGCTCCTGTATCCCTAATCCACATAAACAGCATTGCTGTCTTCAGTGCCAGTTGGCAGAGTAAGACTCCTATATAAAGAAGCGTTGAAAGATCGGATATGTTCAGTTTGAGGTGACTCCACACCTACGTCTTAACTGCTGCGCTTTTCTTTTCCCTAAGACACAGAAATGCACAAACTCTGCCTCTCCCTTTTCTCTCCACAAAGCCCGCAGTCCAACATGAACAAATACCTGCTTCCACGCCGTCTCCACAGCTAAGATTTCCCCAGGCCAGCCTATCAGATAAAGCTACGTACACATACAAAACCTTTTTCTTAATTAATTAATTTTTCTTAATTTAGTGAAAGGCATAAATACAGTGTTTGCAGGTCTGACAGAGGTGGCTACCGCTGCCTTCAGGACGCAGTCTTTACTCAGCTAAACACCTCTCTGGCTCACGTATCACATTTTCTTACGGAAGCAATTTTGCACAAAGGCAGAACTGCTCCCAGGGACACTGAGCAAAATCCTGCACTACAACGCTGTCCCTGTGTAGGGTGATAACCTGTCTTCTCACAAATAACACTACTGGAAGAGGTGTTTACCTGGTGTCCTGCATGGGCTGGCAGGACGGGGAGCTGGCAGCATCTCGGGTGAGGCTCTGCCATCAACTGGCATCATAGTTGTATCAACGTCTGCATCCTCATCCACCTGCTCCGAGTTGCTGCGCCGATGGCCACAGGAGAACTTTCTGTCCTTCATCCTCTCCTTCTCGGAGATCCCTCTCCCTGCTTCATCCTGGATCAACAGCTCTGTCTCTGCCAGGGAGCTGCTGCTCATGCCGGCTGTGGTCCGACTCTGACCATCTCCTTCACCCCTGTCACTGCTCGAGTCACAGGAGAGGAACTCATCCTCCGAAGGACTTCGGTCACCCTCTCGCTTGTCATCCTGGTCACTGGTATCCAAATCCCTCGTCTCTGCAACAATTGGTTCCTTCAGTTCTTCATGAAGCTGATCCATCAGGCACCGCAGGAACTCCTGAGTGTCCTGAAAACCAGGAGTAATTCCGTGTTAGTATCCATCCAGGAATGGGGCAAATGAGAGGGGCAAAAGAGGAGATGGCTCCATTCGCAGCCTCTTTCAGTGCTGCCCACAAAGGTTAGCCACCTCTGCAACACAAGGAGACCCTACTAAAGCAGGGAGAGGACCGCAGAGATCTACCAAGAAGCCTGTCTGCTATGTAAATGTTTTCAATTCCTAAATGATAAAAGGCCCAATTTTTATCTGAACATCTGCAGCTGAAAGACACTGAAAAGCCAGAGCGCAGCCGCAGTATGCAAACCATGAGCTTATTTATCAGGGGTTTACCACTGATAAGAGGCAAGAGACAAGGAGAAAGCTAATGAATACAGCAGGCCGTAGAAAACGGACTCTTCCCCACAGAACAAATTTCATGAACACTGATTTCTGCTCATGGCAGTTCCTCTCTTAGAGAGGGCAGATGAAAATCTTTATAGGGAGTGGAACCAGAAACCAAAGACTACACAGTCCAGGTGCAAGCTCCTACATTCATAACACATGGTAAAAGAGCTTATACATTGGCTTCAAAGGACCTGCTGGAAAGCGACTTGGTATTTTGACAATTCCACAAAGTTAATTATGATGTTTCTGTTACTTTATGAAAGTTTGGCTTTTAGCCTGTCCTGTCTTCCTTTCAACTTCATCTCTTTATAGCTGAGTTTTCCGATCCAACATACTTCACATCAAAGACAAATATAGAAGTTCTTTCATTAGTCATTTTTTTAATCCTCTGTTTTGATTTCCTGTCAGTATCACAGCTGAGATGTGCTGTCACTTCTCTTGTAAATCTTCTAATCATAGTTTGATGTCTACATTTTATGCTAAAGAATAAACACAAGCGATACGCTGATAAAAACTTCAAAGAAAAAAATCATACTATCTTTAAATACGATTTCGTTTGCTGTAATCCCCTAGAAAAAGAATATAAACCATTCGTATCTTTAACTTTTTAGTACAGATTTATCCAGGTTTCTCAGCTCTGATGTGAACAAATAATACCTAACTTTCATATAGCAAGTGTCAATAGATCTCAAAGCCCTTTATAAAGGAGGTGACCATCATAATTGCAGAGGTGAGAAAGCTGACACGGGAAAATGCGCTGATTTGGTACCAGCATGCCAGAGGCAGAGCCTGGAAGAGAACTCAGGTCTCCTAAATCCCACCCAAGCGCTCTGTCAGGTCACTAATACTGACACAAAACAGGCAGGACCCCTGAGCGCAAGCTCTTCCTTCTGAACACAAGCACCACCGCTGCAGGAAGAAAAACCCCACCATCTTCAGAATAATGGCATGGTTTTTTTGAGGCCCCACCTGCTGTGCATAGCCGCGGAACATGGGGTTGACGAGTTTAATTCCATGGGACAGACTGCTTGGAACAACATAACTCGGGCTGTTTAGATATGAAAAAATAAAAAAAGAAGTTAAGTTTGCTTATCAGGCCTGGAGCCAGTTTGTCTAATAAGCCATAGAACAGGGTGTGGTAACTAGTTAAAGAGGACAAAAGATAATTATGCACCTGCATAGCCTGGGCATATATTTCTCTATGAGCTGGATGACATACAAATTCAGAGACAGAAAGCATCTCGCAGTCATGTCTGTCTATCCTTCCAGAGAGACTCTTCCCTAGTGCACGTTTCACTTAAAGCTCTGTCCAAGCTTTGAATCGTCTCAAGTGATTCTTTCCAGAGCAAGATTTTGCAATTAGTTACTTGGTGTGATTTTGCAGCACCATGAATGTCTCAAAATCTGGGTGGGCTGGCCACACAGTAAATGAGGTAAGTCAGAACCAACACTAGAATGACATTATATTGCTTCAGAGTCTACAGCCTTCTCTTCCAGAAGGACACAGTTCACTTTTGCTCTGTATCTTATTTATCCCTTGTTACCAACTAACATGAAACAAACATGCAATGCCATTTAAATTCCTAGTTTGATCTTTTTCAATTGATTGCACAGAGCAGACATCTTCAGATTTAAGAAGAGCTGTGTTATTTTACACTGTCTTTTGAACTGGTCTAGAATTTGAAATAATAATGAACATTTCCCAAAACATCACCTGCATTTTCCACTCTCTTCGGTAAAAATCTCTGTATTGCTTTTACCATCCAAATCAATAGTCCCTGTGCTAATCAGGAGCATTGCAATTAAGTGCTGGTCACTCCACGCAAAATACTCAGAAACGGCCCTTACTCCACCATTTTTGCTTCATTAACAACAGGGAAGCTATATTAAAAAAAAAACCTCTTCCTTTTTAACGTTGTAACATTAAGAATGTATTCTTTTCACTGACATCAGTATGCCCATTTTATCACCAGTAGCAGGATATGGGATCTCCTAGATATGGGGGAGTCCTTGCATACCCATCTACGTCGGGTTTCACCCAACTGCCTTAGACTGCGCACTTACCCTGAAGATCAATTTCCTCTTTGCTGATGCCAGACCTCAGAACTAACGTAACTATGAAACCTGTCCAGATCAGATTAGCGAGTGACCACTCACCGTTTCTTATGCCAAACCTCAGACACCAACTTCTGGTAACTCTTGCACAGCGCTGGTTTCTTATCTGTACGGACCAATCCACCACATTCCAGAAAAAACTGCGTGAGAGGTGGGCTGCAAGATAAAAAAGAGAAGAATTCAGTGCACAGAAATGTCTCGTCTGGTTCTATTTAAGGGTTTATCAAAACTTAAATGCATGTCTTTTTGAAAGCATGCTTAAGATACTGTTTTTAAACTGCAGGAAGAAGCAATTCCAGATGCAGATTTGATTCCTAACATGAAACAAATGAAAAAGGCTGATCTGAATCTGTTCCCAGTATAGAGAGGAGATCCTGGAATTAGTTCTCCACAGGATGGCTAGAAAATATTTTAGGATATGGGTTGTTAGAAAGGTATCACTGGGGAGAACAGAGAGATGTGACACGCCTTCCCATGGGATAAATACATTTCTGTCACAGTGAAGTTTTATTGCAAGCACTCATCTAAACATGTGTCTTGTATGTAGCCACAAGTTGGCTATTTACTCAGTTCCTACTGTAAAACTTCTGTTGCCCTAAACAAACACCAAATTTTTCTGCATCTAGCCTGGCTGTTTTCTCTTTGCAAGACTCATCTTGGCCTCAGATCAGAGGCACTACTTTTGATATTTAGTGAAGTCCAGTAAAGACTCTACTGAAAGGCGCTAATGCCTACCAGTTAGAGAGAGCCTGAAGTGCTGCATTCATGTAGCAGGAGTTCCCAAGATTTTTCATTCCAGTAAGGCCTAAAGCACAAACAAGAGAGGCGTGAAACACTTTCCAGAAGTGCTGCTTTCTACATTCCTCCCCAAAGGAGAGGGAATTCAGCCCTTTCTAGGCAGTCTCCACACTCTGCTCCTAGGAACCTCTCAGTGCAGGTCCTATAGAATGCAGAGTTACCCTCACAGCCCTTTCATCAGCTCCGTGCAGGGTTACCTCTTGGTTTCAAATCATCATCCTCTGATTCAGATTCGCCTTCATCAGCCACTGCAATCGGAACAGCTTTCAAAGGGTGAGCAGGCAATGGAGAATCCTAGATTAAAGACAGAGAAATAAGCATCAGTGAGAGGTCTGCTTTGAAAGATGAGCTTTGAGAGGTATTATCGTACACACAAATCGAGCCAGCCTTTACAAAAAGCACTCTGGAGAGAGGAGAACCAGTTGCACTGTCTACCCTTCTCACTAATGCACGGAGGGAGTGGAAATAGTACCATTACTGCTTCCAGTACACAGGGTAAGAGAGGCATCAGGAATATGCAGCAGTGTCACAAGTACATGTGTGTCTGGTCTGACAGCTAAGATTTCCATGGGCCATGCACTGAAAATGAAGATGTGACAGCTGTTGTGGTTCCTCCCAGAAACAGACACCCCACGGAAGAGGCCAGGAAAGGTCAAAAATAAAGTCAAAATGGATATTCAAGTCATCTGGAAGTCTTCTTGCTGGGAGATCCTTTAAGACAAGGCTGTTGGTCCTCTGACTACAGGTAGCCACTTTCAGTGAAAGAGCTCCTATCACAACAAAAGCCTGGACAACAGCGGAAACCGCGTGGCTAATTTTGCAACAGGTAAACAAAAACCCTGCCACGCTGTGACACCGACCCACCGGTTCAGAGAACTTCACTGGCGGTGACTGCGAGTGCACTGCCAGCCGCTGGTCCAAGAACACCTCCTTTTCACAAGCGTAACACCAGATGCGGAAAGTGGTCAGATTCACTGTCAGGTTGTGCTTTTTGGCCTAAAAATCAAAAGGTGAAATAAGGAATCTTGTCTGACAGCTGGCTGAAGTTAAAGCACTGGACTACCAGCACAGGGTAGAGGAGGATTAGGTAATGGGAAAAATCCAACTCTGTCTTAAGATGGACAACAGAGAAACGTTCACCTGTGCGTGAAGTGTGCTGTGGTCAGCAAAGGACTCCCCACAACCAACATAAGGACAACCGATCTAGTGAGAGAAAAGAGCAGAAGTACAATGGGCACATCAAATTAGACCCTTCACAAAACAGTCTGCAACTCCAGTCCCACCGGCAGCTGCAACTTCAGAATCGATCCTGCCAGTTTTCTAACCCGCTTTTTATTCAGGGCCCACAATCAGATGGAAAACTGGAATTGTTATAAGAAAGAAAACTTGGAACCAGGTTTGCACCCACATAAAGGCTCCATTCCAAAGCAACTGTTCCAATGGGCAGCTCATCTGAGCAGTCTCAAAACGTCTGGGCATTCCAGTGCAAAAATAAACTGCCCTTGCCCGCCCCTTGTCATTCCTTTCCACCTCGCTGCCCTGAGCAGCGTCTTCCGAGGTCTCACCCTCGCAGCCTCCCTTCTCCGGTGCCAGCAGAGGCGGAACCCAGCCGACAGTCAATGCTTGTTCTTTCCTCTTGGGACTACCAGGGGCAATCACCTGATGAGTGAACTGTGGCATCTTGGCACATTCCGACAGCGCTAGCCTTTAGTCTAGGGAGCCTCTTCCTTCAAATCCATCAAGAAACAGTGGATAGTTCCACTGTGAACCCCCTCCTTGCTTCCTGCTCTTTTTTTTTCAGAACAATTTTTTTTTTAGATTTATATTAAAGAGAAGTCCCACCATATCATGCACACAAATAGCAAGCCATTTTACCTGAAGACAAGCCCAGAGATTTGGTCCCACAGCTCCACAAGACTGGCAAGTTCCCTGCATATTCATGATAAAAGAAGGTCGGTTTGCTTGTTTGGTCTTTTAAGTAACCCAGTCCTTCAAGAGTGGGAAACTTCTCTGTCAGACAGGCCTCGCCAACCTGCAGCTCACCATATTTCGTTTCTTAAGATCACACTTCCAATTAAATATAGGCTTTGCAGCATTTTAGCTAAGTCACACATCTGAGTAGGATAAAATGACAGGAATAGATCAGATGGGGTCAACACAGGCTTACTTTATGGGACCTGTGCAGGGTACGTCAGCACCGGCAGAAGTTTCTGCCTCTCCTGTATGGAGACAGGCAACCTTTTCTTTGAAAAGCAAACATGCAAACCCATGCACAATAGCTACAAGGGAAAGGACTGACAACCAGAACACCCTGTACCTTGGATTTGAGCAGCAGATCATCCCTGGTCACCTCTCCTATGGAATCCAGGTGAGGACAGATGTCTCTAGTATCCCCCATTTTCACCAACGCTCACCTGTGGGGGGGTGTTTTCCTAGGACAAGAAAGGATAGCTCCCTTCAGCTACACGTCAGATTTGCTCTCACAGATTGTAAGAAGATAAATTAGCATGTTTTGCATATTATAGATTACAATATACATCTTTAAAGTTCAGAGATCAAAACAAATCTAAATCTGGAGCCAGTGATATTAGCTAGCACAGTTCTGACCCATTGCTGAGTGGCTGCATTGTGGTATCATAGGTTAATGAGCAAGGCAATGGGGAGAAGAAGGGAACACATGAATAAAGCTAATAATCTGTACAATGGGGAACGTGCGTTCAGAAGTGTAGGGGGGTGCTCAGTACGCAGGCACAGCCTCAGCAGCGCAGCTGCCGGGCTCAGTTTCAGGCCCGGAATGGATGTGCCAGAACCTCAGAATGAGAACAGCGGTACAGCGAGGCACTGACTCCCCCTCTTCTTAAACTCCCAGACTGTCTGGATCATGTAGCATGTCTGAATGACGCAGAGTCCTATGGCAGTAAGTAAAACTCCCAATAACTCATACATGCTTTACATACATGACTTAACCGGCCTTGGATACCAGGAACACTCTGTGGACCTGACTAGACTGCACTTTTCCCCTGGAAACTGGGCGTTCTGTGCTAGCTCAGCAGGTGGGGTGGGAAAACAAATGTGGCGATCTGAACTGACTTCCTCTTGCCAAACACAAACACGCAGAGTGAAGAGATACAAATCTAATTAGCTTGTTTGCATGAAACTTAAAAGTGAAAGGGCCTGCAGCCCAAGACACAAGTATTTAGCAAATGGTGTCTAGGGGCTTCAAGCTACCCATACTGTGCTGAACTGAATCTAACATTTAGTTATTATACTACTTTATCTAACATTAAAAATATGATTACTGTTGTAAATCAGACTGGGCAAGAGGGAATTTGACTTCAACGATCTCTAACACAGATAACCAGTCTTCAGTCTCTGAGGAATTTACCATTTCACAGATATTTAACAATACAAGCCACATAACTCTCAAAGACTGTACAAAAAGTCACAACACTGTTCCACCCAGCTCATACATCCAAGCACCACAAATACAGCGGATTTCATAGCTGCATGCTTATGAGCACAATAAACACTTCCATGGTGGTCCGTGGGCATGTAAAAGACTTCAAACATGTCTCAATAGCATACAGCTCTAAAAGGAAAGATGAGAAGAGTTTGTGTTTCTTAAGCATAGTTTAAATAACCTCACTTGTGGTTGTTAAAGAAAAAAGAAGACAAGTGATCTTAACAACACAGATCAGGGTCCAAAATACTACTGTTCGCAGGATATGAAGCAGATACAGAAAGCCCAAATCATTACAAAAAGAATTGGAAAAATCTGATGAATTTGAAGTTAATGACTCCAGCAGCATGGTTGCTACTCTGTTGTTTTCACATTCTGAGGACGTTTGAAAGAGTTCCCAGTATTATCTGGTCTGAATCACTGACAGTGGGGAAAAAAGGAAAAAACAAAAAGGACAAACGAGTAAGCCATATCAGCAACACTGATCTTGGGAGCTGAAAAGCTTGCCTAGCACCTTGCCTTGGCAGAAGACAAACCTCAAGGATAATTTTGTAACAACGTTTTCCCAGCACTCTTTGGAGCTGAATAAACTGAACTGGAGGAGCAAAGCAAAACTGGAGGAGCAAAGCAAAACTGGAGGGAGGCATCATATTTGCATACTAGAAAACACAGCAGTGGTGGTAACCAGGCTCTGGGTAACCTGTGAAGAGATGCTTAACAAACAACTGAGCAATTTTATGCAGTTTCACAGAGAAGAATAGTATCATGTAACGTATGTTGATTTAAAAGACAAGGGACAAGACTGCAGTAACTTTTGACTAATGCATAAAACTGGGACACTTTCAGGCTCTGAGTCCCTTCATCAAAACCGACCTCTTTTCTAAAACACATCAGCTGGTCCAATTAAAAAAAAAGACAGTATCAATGCCATGCTTGCTATTTCACCTTCCTTGATTTCTCATCCCTTTCCCAGAAGAGGTTTCCCAGAAAACCTAATGAACAAAATACTGTTTTAAAATTAACTCCAGACCCCTTCACCTTCACCAGCTTCAGCTAACTGGGCACCGCTTTTGGAGCACGCTACGTTAAGCACATTCTTGTGGACGTGGATGGTTTTGGCACATTCCGTGGGACCACCCCTCTACTCGAAATTAAAACTATGCCTTTAAGCTTTCTGGCACTGCGATGCTGATCTGCCCACCTAGGGCTTCCCTTTCTGAATAAAAGAGGGGGAAAAATCTGATTTTCGCCTCTCAGCCCTGGCTGAACGCATCAGAAAAGGTTCGAGACTGTTCAGAAGGAAGTATTCAATCCTTACCTGCCCCCAACTCTGCCCTAAGAGCTTCAGCTGGCACACACAGCTCTCAAATGCCGCTCAGGAAACGAGGAATTTAGTAAAAGCACTGCCAGAAAGCTTAACTGTGCCTGTCAAAATGCACCGTGTATGACGGGAAAAGAAGTTCCCTCAAAACAAGTCCTTCAGCCTGTCTTTCTCAAGCACTGCTGTGGAAGAACAGTACCCGAACACGTCAGAACAATTCCACCGTAACTGCAACCTACTTTCAGTTGCTGAAATTGCGCCAAACCCAGTGTCTCTGCCTTCTACAGTAACACATTTCTTGGGGTTTCTTTTTTGCTTAAAACAACTGTGTGGTTTTGTAGCAAGGCTAGAGCCAGCTGTGAAGAATTTCTGATACGTGCAGACTCACGGTCTGCCCAGTAGCTGTTTGTAAGAACAAAAGACATCTCAGCACCGTTCATCCACCAAGCAACTAGCAGGTCTGCTCGCTCATCTTGCATAACCTGCCAAGGTAAAGGAGTACCTGCAGCGGTTCTTGGCGATATTTTATACTTCAGATATCGAAGAAAGAAATATTTACTGAACTGCCCTGCTGACACGGGAGAACCAGAACCCAGGTGCTTCTGACTCTCAGCTCGACGCTTGCCCTGCATCATGTTCTGGGAACGGGCGAAGGAGACCAGGGTTTAGCGCAGATCGGCTGCTGGAGGTCCCAACGCGACGGCGCACCCAGAGATTCAGCTCTCGAGAAAAAAGCACCTTTGGGAAGTGCCCCCCTTCACCCCGCCACGGCCCTGCTGGGGTGCAGCCGACCCCCCAAACTCAGCTCCTCTCCTGCAGACGCTCCCGCTGCCAGGCGTGAGTGAAGGTGAATAAACAAATTCCCCCGCACGCCGGTGGGCTCGGGCGGGACCAGCCACCGGCCGCCGCGCAGGGCCCCGCTGTCGCCCCGAGAAAGGCCCCGGATGCCGCAGGAGTCCCCCGGCCGCCACCGCTGCTGCATCATCCCCGGCCCGGCGCGGCCGCCCGCCCTCCCCAAGACACCGACCCGAGGCCCAGCCGCCCCCCGGACCCC
>Ga0065711_1041876_pt1 | contig 15815 bp, 11 predicted proteins | sample Hoacrofraction12_FD_59098 | JGI IMG/M metagenome (GOLD analysis project Ga0065711, IMG submission 59098) | Hoatzin crop microbial communities from Cojedes, Venezuela - Epithelial fraction 12 v2 (version 2) | ecosystem: Host-associated > Birds > Digestive system > Esophagus > Crop | place...
GACAAGGTCCTGTGCAGCCTGCTGTAGGTGACCCTGCTTCGGCAGGGGGGTTGGACTAGATGACCCACAGAGGTCCCTTCCAACCCCGACCATTCTGTGATTCTGTGATTTTTCCAAAGTGAGTGTCTGCAGAGCTTTGCAACAGTAACACAATATATTCTTAGTGTAAAACATCGTAATCATCTTAAAAATGTCTTTTCTAAGACAGTCCCCTCTTATAAAGTCCAATTGTGAAAAAGGAAGAGCAACAATAGACTCTAGAATTAGATATTTAAGTGCTTTTCCCAGACTTTTTGTGGGTTTTTTGTTATGAATGATATTTTAAATATTTTTACTGGTAAGGCCATTTGGGCTTGTATGCCTTGTCATATGACTTTGTGGGTATCTTCAAAATGAGTCGGTTTAAATTAGGATTTTATTGCGAGTGATTGTGCTTTTTATCCAAAAAAAGATCACATTGATTTTGTCCAAGAGGAATGAATCAGACAACTGACACCAATTGATAACCAGTAATAGACAGGGCTTTTTTTACTTCCTCATAGATTTTGTAGGTGCTGTATATAAAGCATTAATATAGGAGGGAAATCAGCACAGAAGAAATAGGTTTTTCTATAATTGACATCAAAACAGCTGTTGATTCTTTTTTGTGAACCTGGGTAATATACATGGTAAACCCAAACTAAAAAGGACCTTTTAATCAGATTAAACTAAACAGGCCAAATTACATTCCTCTTTGGAACTATTTTTTATTTAGATTTTGTGCAGTTGATTGTTACTTTTGAAGAGTCAGCTTGCCTGTGACAAGTTGGTATGTACCCACTCAAAGAAAGAGTTGAGTTTAAATTTCTGTTTCAAGCTTTGAAGTTACCAAGGGAGGAAAAAGTCTCAATTTCTGGGAGAACACCTCAGGGTTGTCCTAACATTTGCTTATACATTTGGGTTTTTTCATCTGCATAGGGTAGCTAACAGATGAAAACTCACCCATGTACTTCAAAGTAGTATCAGATAATTATTTAATACTTCAGCAACGTTTATTAGTATTACAAACATCTTTAATTTAAAGAAATATTAGGAACCGGGTGACTCTCTAACTGGGTGACTGCTCTAGACTAGTATTTTTCTGTGTAGGTTTTTTTTTTTTCTTCACTAAAACCAAAGATGGGTGACATGTCTAGCTAATACATTGTGCTCCTTTGCTACTTCTTCTGTCTGCTATCTTCTCAGTTACTCAACTTCTCCGTTACTGACTCCTCACAAAACCTGGTATTTTCTTTCACCTGCAGTGTGGAAAACAGCAGATAGGCATGCACACACTTGCTCGTTCATTGCTTGCTTCTAGCACCTGGTTGGCAATGTCCCATAATCGCTTCTTACCTTCTTCCTGGGTCTCGTCATTGCCAACAGACATCTCTGCTGGCACACGGAATTGTTTTGAAGGATGTTATTTCATGATGTTTACAAAAATGGAGTGTCAGTGTGCTGAATGGCTTTCTTTGCCTTTTCCAGGTTTTGATAGGGGAGTATACAGATTGTGTATACATGGGCTATTAACTGGTGACACCAATATTGTATATTAAATCATTCGTAGTTTCACAGTTTCTCAAAGATTGGGCAGATAACTTACCAAAAGCTTCATGTACATTTTGTAAATGGCCAGGGAATCTCATTAGAGTCTCCAGTTTTGCCCTGTGCAAGTCATTGACAGTAGCGTTTGTTTCTAGCAGGTGATGGGTATGTGTCTCCAATGAGATTACCGGAGATTAGAGAACCAGACAGAGCAGACTTTCAAACATAATCTCTTTAACAGCTTATTCCACTTTTCCCCTTCATTTATTCCATCTGTCTGCTGAGTAATGTAGATTCTTGCCCAGGTGGACTGTCAGAAATACTTTCCATTAAATGCGTTAATATATGGGCAGAGGTCATGTGGAGGTCCCTATGATGTATTTGTAATTATACTGGGTACTTAATAACCATTACCTTAGTCTGGTAAAGAACCATCTTTTTATCATAACAAAAATGAAATGAAATTTCAGAAATGAAGTTTTACCAAATGCCGAAACACTGATACTTCCACCTAGTTTAAACTGCCCAGAAGTTGGATGTGCAGGGCTAAACTGGGTGGTGTAGGATTCTTTCTCCATCCACCTATTTCTTCCCGCTCCATCCACCTGTTTCTTCCTGCTGAGCATAAAGTGAGCAGCTCCATCCATGAGACAGCTGGTGTAATGTAGGTCAGCTGAGTCACCCTCTTTGGGTGCTGTCTTCTCTCTAAAAGGATCCCATTATGGCTAGCTTAGACTTAAATACCTGACTTCTCAGTGCCTAATTTTAGGACAGGTTTCTTGCTGAGTCTTTAATTGGCAGCAGCATTGTCCGGTTGTTACTATTTCAGGGGAGAATAATGTTGTGGCTTCTCCTGCTGCTGTGAAGCTTTGTCCCTGATGACTGATAAAGAAAGTGGTGGCTGATACCTTTAGAAAGAAAAGGTCACAGCCCCTTTCTTAAGCACCTGTGATGAAAACCATTGCTGGCAGTTCCTCCTGTAAGAACATCTGGAAATGCAGGTTCTTATTATGGAGTAGTCTGGGTTTGTCAAAGCTGTCTATGCAACGTTAGTGATTTTTAAAAATTAGCTGATGTGGAATAACATGAGGAGTGTTAACCCTATATAGCAAAATGTAAATAAGATGTCTTTTTTTACGACTTGGCAATGAAAAGTGCTTGTGTAAATTCCCCTTTTAAATGATGCATAGAAAATGTATTTAACTTTCTTCTGTACAAAATTACAGAAATGTTGCAGTCTCTGGCACAGCGTCCAGCTCCAGCAAATACTAATCGTGAACGGCGGCCTCGTTACCAGCATCCGAAGGGAGCACCTAATGCAGATCTAATCTTTAAAACTGGTGGGAGGTAGGACAATCTTCCTTTAAATGTGATAATTCTGGTTCTAGACAAGTAATTACCTTCGTAATTGGAACGGATAATGATCTGTGTAGGGCAAGTGCATTTGCTAGTAGTTCGCATTGTAAAGCATTCTGTTAAAATACCGAGCGGTGTTTGGTGCTGCTAACACAGCGTCTGTCCTTGACGGAGGTTTGGAAGCCAGAGGATTATTTTTGAGGTGTGGAATGGCTGGTAGAACCTTAGCATCTTTTTTACAGGGGAAGAGAGGCAAGTCTTCTTTCTCAGTGAGAAGAGGGGGAGAGGGTATTTTTGAGTATCTGGAGAAATTCTCGTTGTGCTTTTTCAGTTTGGTGAATTCGAGAGCTACACCTCTGTATTTGAAGCCCTGAATGGAAAGTAAATATAGTAAAGGTGGGGAGGGGGGAGGACAACCTTTGATTTATGATGTGCAAGAGCATACCAAAACCAGTATTAACTTGAAAAGAGCCATTCCAGATTGCCTAATAGTCATTCTAGAGCTTTAATATATCTGTGTGCTTTTCTCACTCTGAGTAAGCTTGTGAATAAACCATTAAATTAGCGCAGCAGCACAAATTTGAATAGACAGAGTTTCAGGTGAAACATAGACTGCTTTTATGTTTGTCTTCGTTGCAAGTTAATTTTGGAGGTGGATAGATAGGAGCAGCAATCGGGAGGGGAGAGTTTGCCTACTAATGGCTCTGTCTTTGTAAACTACAAATAAATTAATGTCATGTACCAATCCTGTATTACGGTAACATTGCCATCTTCTTTCTGATACATTTTTGTAGTCATTTTGTAACTTCCTGATGGTCACTCACTCCGCTGAGACACTGTACAGATACTGCTTGTACAAAAAGACCCCTCTTTTTTGAAAACAGACTGCAATTTAAAAAGAATATTTTTTAAAAAAATTAACCTGATGTAACTCAGTAAAATGAGCAATACTGTCCATTTAGCTTTTTCGTATCACTGTGGCCTAATCCTGCCATAGAAATACAAACTATTCAGTTACACTGAATTGCTGTAATACTTGCAGGTGTTTCATAAATAATTATGCAGTCTTCTCTTCTTTCAGTGATCTTGCCCAAACGCCTTGCAACCTGTATGAGGAGCACACTGCAGTTATTCTTTACATACAGCAGCCAAACCAGTAGATGTGATATTTGCAGGGTTTTTTTAAATGCAGTTCCTTTGAAAGCTTTTAATTTTCAAATGTTTTAGGGAAAATAAAATTCAGGACTTGACGGTAAACTAGGTCAGACACTATCCAGCGAACAGTTGCAGTAGTGTTTGCTCGTTCAAATAGCTTTGCCATGCGCTGGCAATTTTGATGTAGTTTTGCATTATGTAATTTACCCTTTATTCCTTTTAGTCTGTAAGCTCCTTAGAGCAGGGACCAGGAAGTTTGTTTTAGCAGGCACACTTTGTTTGTTGTATAGTGCGATGCTCAGGCTTGCAGTCATGCATCGGTTGAGCCATCTTAGCCTGTAGTAGGGGGACGTTACTCTTCTTAACCCCCACTGAAAGGTATTTAAGCAGAGATTTATTTATCGGAGACCCTAGGTCCACCAATGGCTTACCACTCCTCGTATGGGTTGTCTGTCGCCTGCGTTTTTAGAGCTGCTGATTTGTAGTGTATGTTGAAGATTGTCTTCTGGTGTTGACGGCTGAACTGCAGTCGCTCTGCCCAGGCTACTCTCACGTTTTAGTGAAGAAGTTACCCCATGGACTCTGAGGACACTGGAGTATCTTCCTAGTTGCTGAGGGCAAATAGGAACTGAGCTACTAATTTTAGTATCTGTTTGGAGAAGTTTTCACTTTCCTACAGGATAGAACCAATTTGTATAATTACAGATGTTATCACTTGTACGATGAGTGAGCTGGGTTGGCTTGTTTCTTCCTGGTGTATGAAGATGGCTGATATGTTATTTTCTTGCAACAGTAACTCATATCTATTGGACATAATAATGTATGTTACTTTCTTTAAGGTATGCAACTTTTTATTTTAAATTTCCTGAGGTTAGGGACAATCTGAGCAAGTAAATCTTCGGATTCCATTGTAATGTACAATCTGACAGGTTCTGATAGCTAATGTTGTGCTGAGGATTTTCTTAGATTTCAAGTAGTGTTGTAGAGTAGAGAAATCAATTTGGTCATGTTGCTAAGTATGTCCTAAACACCATGTTGCAAACATCTTTTAGAATGTTAAATCCAAATCTACCTATCATAAGGGATGATTCAGAAATTAATGAAGGCAGCACTGGGTTCTCTTGTATGTTTTTGGCCTTGAACTGCTGGATCTCACTTTGCAATTAGCTCTACTGTCACAGCGGGATTTGGACTAGATGATCTCCAGAGGGCCCTTGAAACCTCAGTTTTTCTGTGATTCTGTTTTGGTTTAGTGGGGTGCTAAGCCAAAACAAAGCCAAAAAAGCCCCCAAACCAAGCCAAAAAAACCCCAAAACCACCCACAAATGTGTTTCCTGCTTTGCCTGTGATAAAACCACAGTTAGTGGAAGAATGAGGTGATAGTTGTGGCTGTACACCATGCATTTTGTTAAAAAAACAAGAGGGAAATCTTGTGCAATGTTTACATTGTTTGTTACCTCTTAATATCCTTTTTCTGTATTGAATTAAATGCAGTGAGGTTTACAGGCATTGTCAGATTTCTTATTATTTGGAGTCTGCAAAATGCTCGATCAAAATTCATTAGTTTATTGCTGCTTATTTGTAATCACCTGGTTGTATAGCCTCGGGTTTTTAAAAATCTGCTAATCCTGCAAGGAGGAGATTCTTTTTGGGACTCATACATTTAAGGCTGACTGGCCTTAAAGATAATTTTCTGTGACTCCATTAAAAGTAGGGTTCCTTGATTTGTTTCAGCAGAACTGGGAAGGCAACAGTTTTCACTCTTGCCTGCAGTTCTGTAGCATTTGTGTATTATAAGAAGACTTTGTCTATAAGGCTGTTAAACTGATACCTTCAGGAAACACAAAATTTACAGAAGTAGTTTTGTTGGTGATGGGATTATCATGAAAATATTCTTTTATAGTTGTGGAGAACAGCCTCTCACTTCACTAAAGTGTTTTTACTTTGTTTAAAGAGGATTGAGATCCATAAAATGGCTTCCTTATAAAGCAAAATGTAAATAACCACATTTTATGAAATCAGTTTTAAAATGTCGATTAGTAAGAAAGAAAAAGGAATTGCAGTGAGAAATTTGGCTATAGAGAAGCGAGCCTTACCAAGGAGTTTTTTAACTTGTTAAAACTCTCCTCATAAAAGGAGTAGAAGCAGTAGAAGCTCATAGAAGCAGTAACCTCAAAACTCTCTGCTGTTTTGAAAATATAGTGAAGAAAGAGGACCTGTCTGTGTGAAAAGACCCACTGGGATGCAGATGTAAGCTGACAAACTAAATCATATTCAAGTTAATAGGTAATTTCAGGTGTCCTATTTGCATCTGACTCTTATTTCTCTTTAACCCATTTAATAAAGAAAAATGATGCATAAGGGTAATAACAGGATGCTAGGGTTTTATTAGCTGAATATTCTCATAATAAAGAGTATTTCATCAATGCTGAAAGATCAGAATATAGATAATAAGGAAAAATGCGAATTTAACATGATTTCCTCTTTCAGCTACTAGACAAACACACTTCATACCTCACCCACTATGTAGCTGAGGTATGGACCAGTATTCTATTTGAAGCTTTGAATTCACTTCTGACTGACATTCCAGACGTCTTGGGCAGCCCAAATCCAGTTCCTCTTGTCAGCCTCAGTCCAGCTGATTGTCGTAGACTGTCATTGACTCGAACTGGGCAAACCCTTGCGTGTTGGTGTGGCACTGCCCTGAGCTGACACGTCTGTCCCTTGGTACATCACACCGCTTTTGAAATCTTTAGTTGTCATTTTCAATGGATCTCTTTCAAAAAAAAAAAAAAAGAGATTGTCACTTCAGCATTAATATTTTGCTCTTGCTTCAGAGATTTCTATGATGAAATAGCTCCCATCTTCACATTCTAGATATAAATACTAAAAAATTCAGTGCTCTGCCTAACTGTGTGCTAGCCAAGTTCGTCTCATTCCTCGCCATCTTTTTCACCAGTATTTTAATCTGGACTTTTTCTCAGTTGTCGTTCTTGATCCTGTACTACTCCTTTTCCCTAATCACATACACATGCTAGTGTGGCTTTCCATGAAAGCCATTCAAACTCAGCAGTGAATTCCAACCTCTGTTTTCAGCTGGTTTATGGGAGGAAAGCCTCTAGGGTAGGAATACAAGGTGGGAGTTGCAAATCCTGCAGCTTCTTTTGGTGGACTGCACTGGAACTGAGCAAAAAAGAAGAAGAAAAGCTGGGTCCTCAGGCTTTTCTCCTGGAAGCATGGTGCTTGCTGGGCTCTGCACATGTAGGTGTGAGTCTAACCCATATCGCAAAGCTGAAGAGAGACCTGATCCCAGTTAAAGCTGAGAGGGAAAGGAAGGCAAGATTTTATTTATTAGCATACCGATTTATAAATGACTCTGTTTAAGAAAAGTTGTTTCAATATAAATAATAAATCAAACAAAAATCCCTGCAGCTTTGTGGCCCTCTGGCAACTAACTGCCAATCATCAAAACACCTTCGTGAGAATAGCCCACTTTGCATACTGTGACTTTGACTTGATTTTGTCAGAGCATTTTCTTTTTGTTGGACAGATGAGAACACAAAATAACTTGCACAACTTCAGGTTCTCTTACTTAGGCGAGTCTAGCTTTTTGTGGATTATTTGAATCTGTGATGTTTGCAGTATGGAAGCTGATAATTCAGATTTGTTAGATGACAGCCAGGGCACCTTAGTATTTTGTTAGTCCAGAAATATGCACTCTGAAATATGATTGTTCCAGGGAATATGTTCTTGTGCAGCTAAATTGGTAACAGCTATTTGAAATCCAGCGCTACATTTTTTCAACGCAAAATTACTAGTTCATGTTCTACAGACTGTAACTTCCAATTTTGCTGTCAAGAACTTTGTCACGCCAGCAGCAGGAATGTGTTTAGAAGGAGTCTATACACCTTTGCATGTGTTGAATTTTCTCTCCAGCCCATATGAAAGCACAGCACCTCTGTAGTCTCTGTTACTGCGTTCATTACTGTGGAATCACGTCACCTCACGGTCTGATACGCGAACATCCTTGCACGCTTCCATGTGGAAGACAAGTGATGTTTTGTCCAATTCCATAGATCTATGAGACAGGAAAGAAGCTGACTGTGGCACGACAAATTTAAGTTTCCCAGGACTTAAGTTAGTACTCTCCAGCATTTTTCTTCTCTAGCTGGTATACAGGAACGCCTGCATACTGTTTGTTCTCAAAGGCCAGTTCTGTGGGAGCAGAGCTGAAAGCACGGGTGGGTCCCTGTAAGTTATCTCTGTGCTGTCCGTGCAGGTGACAGCTCGGAGCTGAACTTCAGACGCTGTTTTCCTCTGGAAGAACTGTCCTCCCCTCTAAAGCTCCTGCCTCTGAGAGCAAGAACACATGTCCAGCAGAACAAAGCACAGAAAGAAAAGCACAGTTCTTGAAAAAGCATTCTGTTTAAGACAGAAAAATAAATTCCAGGTGTTCATTGCGTTTCTATTTCATGTTGCTCTCTTTGGTTGATTTGATGAGGGGAGAGAATACAGAGAGCACCAAAGCTGAGATTACTCGGGAAAAGCGAAGCAGCAAGTGAGGTTTGAGAGGAGGTGTTTGGAGAAGGAAAGGGCCTGGAATTTGTGAACAAATACAGTACTCCACAGAGCATTGTGGATTGATGGAGGACATGAAGGGGTTTGGAAGAAGTGTGAAATTTAATTTCAAACATCTCACATGTCAAGAAATCGTAAGAATTTTTTTTGTGATCTTGTGATGTCAGCAATGTGCAGAAAGGACTTGGTTTCATATATTCTCCTGGGCACGTTTCAGTTTAAGCCATCACATTGTGTTGCTGGCTAAAGTTCTCCCAACTTCGTGTGCAATGCATTTGTGATTATTTCCTAGCCAATACCATGGTGTCATGTTCCTGTGCCTTTCTACAAGTTCAGGTTTTCTACTCCAGCCGTGGGTAGGTAAAAGTGGATCTGTGTGTTTCTCCATCACACAGAGTGTGTAGGCAGTACTGATACTTACGCAGCGGTGTTGAGAAGCTGACTGCAAGTTTTCTACACAAATTAATAACTGGTGATAGCAGGGAAGGGAGGTGGGGGAGTAGGTTGCAAAAAATGGATTCATTTTACACATTCAGTTCAAGATGTCTTTAATTACAGCTGCGTACAATGTTTGACCTTGCCACATAGAGGTTTGGATCAAGTTTACTAATTTGGAGAGGAATATCCTGTGAAATACCTGGTTTTGGAAAAGCTGCTACAGAGATTTTTACCAGCCGCATCTCGCCGTAATCCGTCGAAACAATGCTCCCTCTGCCCGGTCTGCCGCCACCTTGCCGTGGCAGCTGCTGGTTTGGCTGACAGGCATTTTGGGGAAGTCGGACGCGTGCCGCTGGTCCCAGCCTTTCTCCTGCCCTCCCCATCAATGGTAGAATTATTTTTTTAAAGGGAGATGGAGAGGTGAAAGCATGATTCTGCAGTTCATTGATGTTTGAAGTTTCTTCTCAGTTGTAACATTCTGCAAGTGAAATCTCGTTCTACTGAATATATAAAAAATAAAGCTCCTTTCTTTTGCCAATGTTCCTGGTATCAAGTGTGCCACAAAGAATTGGAACATTATATTGCGTGACACCAAAAGACGGTGAAACCAAGTAGCAGAAGCAATACTACAGTAAGTTCTAGTGATGCATCGTCTCAGTACTTCTGACAGAAATATACAGCATCTTTAAATAAATCACAGAAATACTGGTTAGCAAACCAGAGCAATACACAAGAACACAGAATTACTGTGAAATCATCATCTATTACAAGAAATGCAGAAGTTACCATGTCCACTTTAACGTACTTGTAACATTTTTCTTGCAAGATTTTCAATAAAAACTATGTTTAGATTAACTTACTGTTCAACAACTCCTTGAGGTTTATGCACCGATGTAAAAAAACATGAACTGTTTTGTTTATGTGGGAAAAGACTTGGGTGTGTAGCCCTGGCACTTTCTTGTCATTGTAAATGTCTGACTTTTACTCTGTTTGTACTACTAATGTTTAATGTGCAGTCTAGAAATCAGCTGAAATCCAGCCCGGATACAGTAACTGACGGTTGTGCTGAAGTTGGTGGTACTAGGTTAGCGTTACTGCTAGGTCACTCTGGTCTTGTTGAAGTGCGTGCCTACCAATTGGTGTAATTTTTCAATGCAGATTTACGTTCTTAAGAGAATTATATGTGGCATTTTGTGGGTAGGGACATGTCTCTCGTGAACAAGGAATGGCCAAAGATTTTGATACAACTGTTGACTCTCTAAAAATTTTCTAAACAACTATTTGACGCTAGAAGGCCCTCTAACATTTTTGCAGCTCTTCTGAACATTAAGAAACTCTGCACAAAAAAATGAACACCATGTAAAATAATTTGTGTTTCAACAAATTCACAAATGAGCTGTGCAGTTAAGTGGTTTAGCATCTCATTTGGGAGGCTAGGGCAGCTGTGTTTTTCTGAACAATTTTAGATTCATCTGCTGAGATTGTGTAGGGGACTTCTGATACCTACCTTTTGTCTGGTGGGACGGTCTTCTTAAAAGCTTGTGCACGTAATAGAAAGATGTAACTTTTAATATATAGAGGTTAAACAAGTATCAGAAGCGCTAGCAGTTGACTCCAGTAGTTGCTAACCTGCACAGTATCGGGCATCTTGTATTAAAGTATTTATTTTTTCTTTTCCTAGGAGACGTTGATCCAGCAGCGTGTCATTTCATTAGGTCCTGTATCTCCGGTGTTGTGGATAGTGGAGTCCTCCAGCGATTAAATGAGAGCAGTGGACACATCTCAGCATGTCAGTCTAGAGCGTTCAGAATCGAAACCTGGGACAGGCTGGGGCCGTGGGGCAGAAACGACAGCCTCCCCTCTTTCCCCAACCCCACACGGAACAAGTGGAAGCTTCCAGTCATGGCCTACTAAAAAAAAAAGAAAAAGAAAAAAAAAAAGCAAGCTTTTTGTTATGGGAACTGCGTTGAGGGTTAATTTTCTCATAAGAGCAGAAGTAAACGAATGAGATAGTTAACTTCACCAGCGAGCAGCTCGGTGAAAACAAAGATCAACCTGAAATTCAGATGAATTACACTGAAATGGAAGAGGTCTTTGACAGCTCGATATACGGGAGAACAACATTCGAAACATGAGGCAAGTTACATTCTCTCCGAATCGAGCGCTTTGCGTTGGAAGGATGTGCTTTGGGGGCTGCAGATCTACAGTGGGGAAATACAGAGCAAACGATGAAATCCAGAAGAAAACCCTGACGAGCAGGATATCAAACGCTCCTCGGCAAGGAGGGTTTTGGTTACGGAATCGCCTTTTGCTGCCAGACGGGCAAGGAGGAGGGGGTGGGAGTGGGGAGGGGTGAAAACCTCGAGAGCCAAGGAGGCAAAAATGTCGGTTAAGGTTTAAAATAGAATGTGAAGTTGCTTAACACAGGGTGTTGACTCGTACTGCTTGGAACAGCCTGACACCAGCCTAAGGACGGGGATGTAGCTGAGCCCATTGTATGTATCATTGAAAACCAAAACGTGCCGGTCAGCGTAACAGGAGGATGTCAAGGAGGGGATCCAAATATTTTGTTGATCTTCATGGGTTGATAAGGCCTCTGTGTCTATTGAAACAAAACAAAACAAAAAAAAGTTTAAAAAAAAAAATTTAAGTCTGGAAACAAGTAGAATTTTTATTTTTTTTCTAAGTAGAAATGAGGTTTCTTGGTCTGTTTCTGAGAATCTGTTATTTATTAGCATAGGTTTTTGTTTGCTTTCAGGTAGAGGTAGTTAATGGAGTTAAGGAGCTCATCTGTATGTTACTACTAATTCTTTTTTCTAGCTCTTTTAAAATCCTTTTTACCACTGTTTTTGGTTTCTGCATGTAGGGAGAGAGACTTGTAAAATTGTAACATTTCATACAGAAATGCCGCCCGATCTTCACCAGCTTCAGAAATCTGACCTTTGCCAATGCTGCAATAAAGTGTTGTACTTTAGAATTGACGTCTGCCTCTTTACCTTGCCTTTGCTGCTTCTGAAATGGAGTTTCGAAGAGTCTGTGGTACGTCGTGGGGCTCGGGCAGTGCTTCATATGAGCAATGTGAAAACAGACAGCAGTTTACCAGAGCAGGATTCCCCAAGAAACAGACCTGAATCACCCTTGGTAAATGCGAGATTTTCTTACTGTGCAGCAAGGAGTTGTGAAATGGAGAGCATCATTTCACATAACAGAAGCTGACGAATGCATTTAACTTAACCTGAGTTAATTAAGGTGGTTCTGGCTAGATTAATAGTAATGGTGTTCCCTGTCTTGGCTCGTTGCATTGGCATCTTGAGTTGTGCACTAACGGGTGAACGGGGGCAACGCTGTGTTGGGCGTACGTGGACCAACACCAGAGAGGAGCAGAACTCCTCTTGGTGATATCTTGCTTGAAAACAGAAGTGAAGTTGTGGCCGAATCGTGTTTCTGTGCTGTCACCAGGCAGTCCTGAAATAAAGCAGCAGCCTGCTCCTCTGGGGAGTTGGGCTGTTAGCTCAAGCAGTTACCGTGAATTTTCAAACGCGTAAGCTTGCCAGCGGTGCTTTGGAGAGAAGTAGTCAAGGTTTGCAAAATGTACCTGCTCGAAGTCTCGCTCTTTCATCAGCGAAGGGAGCGCTGAGAGTGGCCAAGCAGCAAACGCAGCTGCAGCCCTGCTCCTCTCCCCGCCGCGCTGCGCTGCCGGCCAGGGGCTGCCGAGTGTGGGGCCGGTTACGGCGCGCTTGTCCCGAGGACATCGCGGGCTTCCCGGTTGCAGAGCGTGGCTTGACGGTTTCGAAACATCCCATGCGGATGCGTTCTTCTGGATTTCTGCCAGCCTTAGGTCCCGTTTTCTCAGGGGACGAGTGTCCTGGGTGCGTGCGGTCACCCAGAGCCCAGCTTCTCAGAAGCGTGCGCCACGGCGATGGGACGCAGGTGTCCTGGGCGGAGGAGCGCGCTGTAGGAAGACCAAGTCTCTGCTTTAAGTCTTGTGTTTCGACAGCCTGTATGTTTCTTCCATATCATATTTTTTTCCCCCACATACAGTTTGTGGATGCATTTATTAATCACATGTGTAACCCTGAGCTCCTCCGGGAATGTCTTCTGCAGCGGTATGAACATATCCATTGGTCAAATCTAATTTCCACTTCCCTGATGAAAAATGCCTACCAATTCCTAAAAGCAAATTAAGCATCTAATTGTGGTTCAAACGAAAGTCGACATCCTGTTCTCAACATGCTGCTGAGTTTCAAAGGCTTTTAATTTATCCAAATGGAAGAACTGCGTAAAAATGAAACGTGATGTCACATTTGCTTTATTTTGTATCTGCCTTGGATGGAATTTGGATCAATGGAAATATTTTTTATAAAACTATTGGATGAAAATAGTTTGGGGTCAGCTGGAGCTTTCCCTTACTTCCGGCTGAAATCGAAACACAATTCAGTGAAGCCTTCTGAAGTCTAATTGTAAAGCAAAGTCTTCTGAAGTTCTGCTCCATAAAAATCTCATGTCAGAAATCATTGTGAGTGAAACGGTCAGCACTGAGCATCAACAGCGGGGAAAAAAATAGATGTTGGGATCCAATTTCTTCTTTGCTTTTCCGTTTGCTGGCCCCACAGCCCGGTGGTGTGGCAGATGCTGCGCTGCTGCTCCCAGAGTGGCTTTGCCACCTGATTCACGTATGGTTTGTCGCCGTAGGGACTGCACGGCTTCGCTGCTTCTGTCATTGGTGTGGCTTGTCTTCCTTGAAACTGTATTGAATGAAGACGCTCAGGTGAGCAGCCTGCTCTTGATAGGGGAACAGGGGAACAACCCGTGTTTGATCAGGGCTTGCCTGTTACCTGTGAATATGGCAGCTTTATCCAGATTACAGGATGTTTATTTTTATTTATGAAGTTATGTCTAGAGTTGCTCCTCTTTCCCTGCAGTACAGTGACCCACAGGTGTGACGCGGTGTGGGGAAATCATGCCAGAGGCAAACTGTGCCGTTGTTTGGTGCGAGAGGGGATGTTCCCCTGGGAGCGCTTCTCGAGGGGGGTGAGGTGAAGGCGCTCTGGCACGGGGTGTTCCTAAAGCAGCGTTCCTGAGCGTGCATGGAAATAGTTAAATCTGGGAAAATGTGTGTAGATGAAGGAGAAATTGTTTCACGTCCTTGATTGCGTAAAAGATTTCCCTGTTATCTTATCGTTCTCTGGAAAGAATTTGGACTTTAGTCAGGTCTGGGCATTTGAAGTTGTGTCTTCACCGCCGTGAGGCTCGTTGAGCCGGCTTGCTGACAACCAGAAAATGTATTGCATGGTTGTACTCAACAATTTATTTGCCTCGGTTCTCAATGGTAGTCTCCCTTCCTGCATCTCTAAAGCCCCGAAAACTCAAGGCAGGGACTGGGGGAATGAAGTCCCTCCCATTGCAGGAGATCAAGTTCATGACCACCTGAGGAACCTGAGTATACGTAACTCTGCGGAACACGATGAGATGCACCCTAGGGCATCCGAGGGCTGGAACCCCTCTGCTGTAAGGACAGGCTGAGAGCTGGGGCTGTTCAGCTTGGAGAAGAGAAGGCTGCGGGGAGACCTTACAGCAGCCTGCCAGTGCCTGGAGGGACCTTTGGGAAAGCCGGAGAGGGACCATTTGCAAGGGCCTGGAGTGACAGGACAAGGGGTAATGGCTTTAAACTGAAAGAGGGGAGATTTAGATTAGATATAAGGAAGGAATTCTTTACTGTGAGGGTGGTGAGGCACTGGCACAGGTTGCCCAGAGAAGCTGTGGCTGCCCCCTCCCTGGCAGTGTTCAAGGCCAGGCTGGACCGGGCTTTGAGCAGCCTGGTCTGGTGGAAGGTGTCCTTGTCCATGGCAGGGGGGTGGAACTGGACGATCTATAAGGTCCCTTCCAACCCAAACCATTCCATGATTTATGGCACATCACTGTTTGAGCTGAGGTGCTGCTGTAGTCCTTGCTCCAGGGTGGAGCCAAGGTGACTGGGAAGCACTGAGTTCACCCAGGAATGTCCACGCTCACTGGCAGCACCTTGAACTCCAGCTGGCAGTATCAGCTGTCATCTTGTACCCCGCAGTGCTGCAATGTGATAACATTTTCAAAATGGTATAAATCTTTTATTGATGAGTTGCTGAATTTTCAGACTTGTTCTAACTTTTAGTAACTGCCCAAGCCTTTAGAGCAGTCAGCCGGTTCTGCTGTCTGGGCTCCCCAGTTCAAGAAAGATGAGGAGCTACTGGGGAAAGTCCAGCGGAGGGCTACGAGGATGAGGAGGGGACTGGAGCATCTCTCCTGCGAGGAAAGACTGAGGGAGCTGGGCTTGTTCAGCCTGGAGAAGAGAAGGCTGAGAGGGGACCTTAGAAATGCTTATAAATATCTACAGGCTGGGTGTCAGGAGGACGGGGCCAGACTTTTTTCAGTGGTGCCCAGTGACAGGACAAGGGGCAATGGGCACAAACTGAAGCAGAGGAAGTTCCATCTGAACATGAGGAAGAACTTCTTCCCTCTGAGGGTGACAGAGCACTGGAAAAGGCTGCCCAGGGAGGTTGTGGAGTCTCCTTCTCTGGAGACATTCAAGACCCACCTGGACGAGGTCCTCTGCAGCCTGCTCTGGGTGACCCTGCTTCGGCAGGGGGGTTGGACTAGATGACCCACAGAGGTCCCTTCCAACCCCCACCACTCTGTGATGCTGTGAGATAAGAACAGATGCAAAGGCATCAATGCGCAGGCAG
>Ga0065711_1012147_pt1 | contig 15814 bp, 24 predicted proteins | sample Hoacrofraction12_FD_59098 | JGI IMG/M metagenome (GOLD analysis project Ga0065711, IMG submission 59098) | Hoatzin crop microbial communities from Cojedes, Venezuela - Epithelial fraction 12 v2 (version 2) | ecosystem: Host-associated > Birds > Digestive system > Esophagus > Crop | place...
GCAGCTCCAGCCCATGGTCAGCCCGGCACGGCCGCGGCTCAGTGCGATGCCTTGGGAACGCGTAGCTCTGGGGGGAGTAGCTGAGCAGGATCTTTAGGGGTTACGGGTGATGCCCCTCATCCTTCGAGCCCCCAGGGTCAGGGCTGCTCCCAGGGCTCTGGTGAGCGGGAGGACTTTGCACCGCAGCAGACTGCATGCCTGAGGAGCCCTAAAGCCAAGGCAATCACGCACCAGCGCAGAGGGTCACGGGCGAGACTTGTGCCCATGTTTCCCTGCTTTAATTTGTTGCCTGGGCTCCTCCTTCTAAAAGCCTCTGGATCCTGTCCTTGTGCTGACTCCAACCCCATCGCCTCTCAGATGTTTTGTGTCCTCTGAATCAAGGGCTTGGGTTTTGCTTTATTTTATCTTTTTTAATTTTCTTTGAAAGATAAAAGTTTTGGTTTTTTTTTTTTTTAATGAATGTGTTTCCCCGTTGTTTCCTTCCTGCATGTTGATCTCGTACCCGCTGTAGGCATGACGGCTATTCTGATGTCAGCCGCTGGACTCCCTGTGCACCTCACCTGTGTGCCGCAAGCTGCCAGCACCCATAAAGCCACTAAAAAACACAGCTCAGTTAAGGAGGGGAGGAAAGTGTCCAAGAAAGGTAGTTCCTGCTCAAACTCTCATATTTGCTTCCATCTCCTTCTCTTTATCTCTCTGCACTTGTTCTGCCTCCCTCCTTTCCTCTTGTCTTTCCCCCTACCCTGTTGGCTCTTCTGATTTGACTGATGATGTTCATCCCACCAAGGGGAGAAGCAGGGCACGTCTCCTCTGGCCTGCATGGTCTCTGACAGGCTGTAAAATACAATGATAAAGTAGGTAAAGTAGACCCTGTCCTGTGGTAGCTCTGCTTGTTTCCATCAGTCATTAAATCCGGAGCATCCCAGTTGTCCTCTGCACATGTCAGACTCCTGCAGCCTCCCCCGTGGTCCCGCTGCACGCTCTTGGGGAGCCCTGGCTGTCCATGTAGCAGGACCTTCTGACTTCTTGGTGGGACAAGTCTGGGAGCTGAGGGACCATCAAGGAGAGCATTTAATCGATACGTGCTCTCAAGAGAAGGTCTGCTTGTGAGGCCTGCTTGTCACGGCTGAGTCATGGGATGAGAAGGATCTTCTAGACAAGCAGGCCCCTGAGTCACACAGGGCTTTCAAGGTCAAATTGCAGAGGATTTGTTCTCTCCACCTCTGTCTGTGGTGGAAAGGAGTGGAGTGGAGCTCTCTTAGGTGGACGTGCCCTGGCAGGAAGGGCCAGGTTACCCTAGCTCTCCTGCCAAGCTGAGTCACCCCCAGGGCAGAGCCTTCATTTCTCCTCTTCGTATCTCACTGGCATCCCTCAGCCTTGCAGCGTGGGTGGGCTCCCGGTTTGGAGCCTGGGTCCCATCTGTGTGTGGCAGCCCTGGGGTTCTGCGGGGGTAGGTGCCACTCCAGCCTGGTGTAGCTGTAGAGATTGCCCACCCTGGCATGGGTGTCCTGGTGTGGTCAACCACCACTGAGCATAAGGTGCTTCCACCTTCAGATAAGCGAAGCGGGGACTAGAGGTGGCTGGTTGTTCAACGTGGGGATGCTTGTGTTTAAGAAAGACGGAAGCGCCCTGAGGTCGAGGGGAAGAGGCACCTGGCTGTCTCGGAGTTTGTTGGTGCCAGTGTCTCTCTCCATGGAGTCTGTGCATGCAGTGAGGAGGCTTGATGGGGAAATGGGGTCCAAAGGCTTCAGGAAGGATGGTAGGAAGAAAATAGAAATTACATGCGGAGGGCGGTACCTTGTGGAAATGCATCATGGAGGGAGCTGGGAGGAGGAGATGCAAAGGGAGAGAGCAAATGTGGAGTAGGATGTGTGATCGAGGGGGAGGAGAAAGCAGGGGGCGGCAGGAGAAGCAGCGAAGAACAGGAGGAGAGAAGGAAAATGGGAGGTGAAGGAGAAGAGCTGAGCGGAGGTGGGTGGCAGAGGGGCTGGGTGAGGATCTCGCTCCGCAGAGCCAGCTGGCAAGGCAGCGGGGCAGCGCCTGCTCCCAGCGCTTCGGTCCCAGCGCAGGCAGCATCCGAGCAGCCCTCTGCAGCCCCGGTGAGGGCTGGGCGGCGGGGATGCCCTGGAAGCGGTGCCGAAACAGAGCTGTGGGGAGACCAGGCCCTCCCACAGAGGCACTGCCTTGCCCCGGTCGCTGGAGGAGCCCGAAGAATGGAGGGCCAGGCCTGCCACTGGTGTCTGTCACCTGCTGCTGGTTAATGACACAAAACTAGCTGTATTTGGGGCGAGCCGTGGCCACAAGCAGACAGCCGTGCTTGCAGGCTGGGGGGGTGCAGCCAATGTGCCTACCTGCTGGCTGCTCCTCGGTGGGGTCTGTCGGAACGGGGCCCTGCACCGCTCGCAGCATCCAGCCCCTCCCTGGCATGGGGGAGATGCTGGTGCAAGCAGCCCGGTGTAAGAGCGTAGTGTTAATAGGAGGATATGTCTTGCAACTTCTGAGCAAGGTGAGGAGAGCAGCAACTCGGAGCATGAAACGGGGCAGGTGGGGAGGGTGGGACGTGGCTGGGAACGGGAACAGCACACACCGTGTTAGGTATCGGCCTGGGGAGCGGAGGGGTGGCTGTGGCTGTGCTGGGTGTTACACCCCCCCATCAGCAACGCCTCTTCTAGGTGCGATGCCGGTTCCTCACCGCTTCCGACAGCACCCAGGAGCACACGTGTGTTGCATGGTGGGCTGCTGAGCCACACCTTGGCCAAAGGCTGGGTGTGCTGGGGCAGGGCTGGCTCCAGGCTCGGGCCCAGGGCTGTGTCTGGGCAGCTGGCTCTGCCCCAGGGCTGTGCCCAGTGCCACCTCCCCACCAGCTCACCGATGCCACTTNCTGGGGCCAGGACCCCTCTGNCCTGGGGAGCAGAGAGGGGACACCAGCAGAAGGGACAGGGTGGCANTGAGCAGCTCCTCCTCCCATCTGGCACGGCAGGATTTGGCCCAGCCACCCTGCTGCAGAGGAGGGACTTTGCCAGCTCTGCCCTTTCCGACGCTGACCCGGGGGAAGCGGATGCCTTTCTCTGTTTTAGTTTGCTAAAATCCCCGCTCTTGCTGTAGAAAGTGAGATCCTCTCTGCTGGGAGCAGGGAGGCTGGTCCTGCAAAGTACATGACTCCAGGGATGAAGAGGGTGCTCGGTGCCTCCTAGGAACAAGCTCTGTTTGTTCAGCACCTGTCCGGGCTGAGGAATGCTGTTCTGCAGTGAAAGTAGGGATCCTGACTTTCGGCCAGGCTGTTTGTTCTCTCTCTACAGCCCCTGAAGCTGCCAACAGGCAGAGGTGGGCCTGTTTTGTGCCCTGGATTTCTGCATCGTGTGCCCATTCCCCTCTCACACCCCTCCAGGTGTTTCCATCCCAGAGAGCTCTAGCAAGGGCTGTGAGCCCAGGAGGAGGCCACCAGCGAGCTGCCTGCGGCGAGCTGCTGCCAGAATAGGTGGTGGTGGGTGCAGCGTACCCCCGCCGAGCCCCTTGCTGCTCCCCCCTGCTGCTGCCGCAAACCCTGGCTGCGCGCAGGTCGAGGCGGTGTTGGTGGAAGCGCAGCCAGCTTGGTGAATGGCTGGGTATTGTTCAACAAAGGCACTAATTAGTCAAGGCTCATTACCGTTGTTGCCGTTCTGGCAGGGATGTCTGGCGCAGATGAGTGCTGCGCTGTGGGTGCTGCAGTCGGGGGGAAGCTGTAGTCTGCGGGCAGGCACTGCGCTGTCGGCGCTGGCACGCGTCCCGACGGGTGAGCGGCTGCCGTCCCACCGCCGGCATGGCACTGCGTGTCCTTGGGCTGCTGCAGCCCCTGCCCGGCGCCAGCGCCGTGGGCTGGGACTCTGCCGGCCGGCTCTCTCCGGGTGCTGCCGTGCTGCTCGGGCATGGAGCTGGCCGCTGCAGGGCTCCCCTGCTTTCCCAGGGCCCTTGGGGGGCCCGAAGCGAGGAGGGGTTGGCTTGGGTCCGGTGTGACACTTGTTACCCTCTCGGCTGATGGGATCGCCGTCCACTTCTCCCCGGGCTTGGAGGTTTCCCTGCACGTCCTCTCCGGGATGGGCAGTCGCGTGCGGAGTGCTGCAGTGTGGAGGGAGAGGAGATGAGCACGTTTGTCCTTCCCTGCCGAGCAGGACAGGACCTGGCGAGGCAAGGGGGGGGTAATCCCAGCTGACTCTGCTCCCTGTATGTCCGTCTGTCCACAGGTGGGTCTGCAGGCCGTGCCAGTGGGGTGGGTGAGACCGGGGAGCCCCTGAGAGTCACAGGAGCTCGCTGTTCCCGTGGGGGGCTATCCACTGAAGAAGACAGGCCACAATAACAGGGATGCTCTGTGTCATGACCGGAGCAGCCTGGTCACTCAGTTAGCCTGCTGAAATGCCAAACATGGAGAAACCTGTTTGTAAGACCACATCTCCTCTCCCCTTCCTGATCTTTGGACAGCCCCCTCGGGGGCTGAGGCCGGTAGGTCCAGCCTTTGCAAGTCCAGGGAACCAAGGGCAGAGGTGATCAGGGCAGGGTGACTGTCCATGACATAACTGGAGACAACCTGTGTCTGGCCTGCATAGGGTATCATAAAAAGAGTCTGCTGCTAACCATATGGCGCGTTTCGGGATGCAGGAGGCGGCATGTCACTGCTGCAAGCATTTGGTTGCCGAGCAAGGATGCAAAACACATCTGTTAAATGTTGCCCATGGAAAGCCCTTGCTTCAGCAAGCAACTTACTATGTACAGGGAGGAAGGGGAAGCATTAAAAAAAAAAAGTCATTCCTCTCTTTGTAAGTGAAAGAATGGAAAACGTTCCTTCACATCCCAGATAAATCAATAGCACAGCATTAGGCCAGCTGGTGATAAACAGCATCGGTTGATTCTGCTATTGCATTTCCAATCCGTCACTGAATCCAGAAGACTCTGGGGACTGAACAGGCTTTGATGATCCCAAGGGATGGCTTCAACAAAGATTTAGAAGCAAACACTTTTATGGAGCAAATGATCTGGTAAGGAAGTGATTCATGCGTTGAAGCACACGTGGCTCGTGCCGAGGCAGGTGCTGTGCCTCCCAGCCTTCTTCTGGCTCTCCCCTGGGCAGCTGGGATGTGGCCTGCCAGATGTGCTGGTCTGCCCAAGGAAGAGCCTCTCTCCGGAGGTGAGGAAGTCTCTGTGGGCTTCGCTACCCTGGCTGAAACCAAATTCTCATCATCAAAAGGCTTCCTTGGGACTGGATGTTCAAATACTGGCAGCTGGGGACAGACTTTTCTAAAGCATCTGGGCTCCCCAGCCCTTTTTCTCTTTCCAAGAAGCCTTGGTGGATCTAAATGCATCAGAGCATTATCACAGCAAAGTGACAGGAGGAGATCAGAGATGCCATAATGCAAACCCATCAGGCATGGGTGCGCTAAGGACGGCTGAAGGCTGCATCGCTCTCTTCTGCCTGTCTGATTGCCCCCAGCTCCATCCACATGCCAGCTGGTGAGCTGGGGTAACGCCATTTGCTCTGCCCGAAACCCCTGCTGTACCCCATGGACTCTGCAAGAGCTTTCTCATCCTCACTCTTACCCCGCTGCGCACAGGGATGTTTGTCTCCTTTCATTCACTTGATTCGAATGAGCCTGGCCAGTTTTTGGGCAAGTCATCTCTTTGTTTCTCTGAGCTGCTACAGAGGAAGGAAAGTCAACAGCGAGAGAAACGCACAGCAGGGCTGCAGGGAAGGAGCGTCCTCCGCTGTCCTGAGCAAGGTGAATTGCTCTGAAGCTGCTCAGATCTGCTGTGCAGGTGGGAGCAGGCGAGCTGGGGCGTTCTGCCAAGTGCTGGGCAGGTGTTGCTGCCGGTGTAACACACCCTCTCCGCTTGCTTCCCTCGCTGTCTTCACCGCCTTGTCAGCGCATCTTTTTGGCATTGCTTTCTCCAGCCCATAGCCAGAGGAGACAAAAAGGTCACTTCAGGAAGAGCCACCTGGAAAATACAGTCCAGATGGAGGAGGACTTGGTGGTCAGTCTGGCAGGCAGCACATTATCTGCAGGAATGAGAAAGTGGTGGTCATCATGGTCGGCTTCTTGTGGAAGTGGATGGAGTTATGGCGGGCTAGCCTTACTCACACGGTCCTCTCCAAAACCTGCAGAACAGAAGAAGCTGAAGCCTCTGTCTGCTGTGTGTTGGTGAAGGTCTCATGATTGCAAACCAGAGCCTGTCTCCAACCACCCAGCATGGAAAATCCTGCCCTGTGTTCGCCAGCCTGGAGCAGGGACATCGCAGAGCACTCGGCTGGGAGCGTTTCAGGCCCCATGGGTGCTGAGCTGAGCTCTGACGGTGGGCTGAGGCAGTTCAGACTGATCGCATCCCCTTGCGACTCATTTCTGGTTGGCTCCTCCTGATGCACTGCATGCAAGCAAGGTCCAAGCAGAGAGGATTCTTGGACCCATTTCCCTTTGGAGGATCTGCATTCGCTGTGAGATCTGGTGGTGAGGCCTTGAAGCAGCTCCTGGCGTTGTTGAGAGCTGGAAGGCTGGGGCTTGCCCAGGCTGCTGTGTGCCGCCTGCTCTTCCTGTGGCAGTTCTTGGAAATGGTTTTCCAGGGCATTTTGGCATGCCCCTGAAGTGGAGAACACCTGCTTCTGTGTTGCTCTTTGGCTTAATGCTTATTTTATCCTGTTACTGCCCTCCTGACCAAAGGTCTCCAGAGGTGATCCTCACAGCCCTGATCCGCCTGAGATGTTGGGCATCTCTCCTCCTGCCCAGCACCAGCACTAGGAGGGAGCATCCCTTCACCTCCCAGGCTCCTGTTCTTGCTCTGTGTGCTCGGTCATCCCTTCTGCCTGTTACTGCCGCCAGAAATCAAGTGTTTCAGGATGGCCAGGAATCCCCTTCTGAAAATAACTCATCTTAATGACTGTGTCAGGTTTAGGAGAGTCCAGCTCCCAGTTGATCAGTCTTCCTTAGCTAAACGATTTTCCACCCACGGTAGCTCTCTGCCTCACTCTTTTCTGTTGCCCCAGGCTAGCTTGTCTGCAGTGAAAAGGCAGCTTTTCCCTGACTGCATCTCGCCCAGCGGCCTGTGCTGCAGGGCAACCTTGTGCTCCCTGTCAAGGTGCCCCCATAGCACCAGCTGCTTGCAGAGCTTCACGGGAACGTGGTACAGGATCTGTGCCATCCAGGTCTTTGCCTGTTTAACAAAGCCTGTGGCACGTGAGCAATCCCTCCCTTCTGCTTTCACGTGTTTTCCTCTGCCATGAAAAGCGGTTATCCAGAAAACAGCACCCACCTCTTCCTCTTGGGGACAGAGATGGCTTTTTGGGGTGGCAGAACAGCTCGGTGCTGGCTCCAGTGTGACTGTCTCTTGATGCACAGCTTTTACAACCACACAGGCGACACTTGCGAACCCTCCAGCTGCCTTGGAAGCCCCACAGTGGTTGGAGAGAGGTGAAGATTTGCGTTGTGTGGGTACACCCATGGCTCTGATACGTGGCAATGCTCTGCGTCCACCTGGGAGCGTGGCAGTCTGGAGCAGCAGTGCTCTCTGTGCTGAGGCGCGGTCGGTGTCCTACGCTGGCTTAGAAACGAGCCTGAGAGCAGAGCTCTTTGGGGCAGTGTTGGAGTACAGCTCCTCGCGAGGCCCTGGGGTGTTGGGCATGGATGCTTGGGGACTGTCTGACTGCTGCCCTTGCTCGCTCAGCCAGCTGGGATGAAGGATGACAGAGGAGGAAGAGCAACGCCTTTGCCAACCTGTTTGTCACAGCACTGCTTGCCCCTGAGCTCTGCCAGAAGTAGACTCGGGAAGGAAGGGCGAGGTTCTCCCCGAGCCAAGTGACAGGTCTCACTTTTGCCTCCTGCCAGGTGGAGTCAGAAGGTCAGTTGTGCAAATGTTTCCTTTCCTAGGCTGGCAGAAGAGCCCGGCAGCCTCTCTGATGGGCCTGATGACCAGTAAGGAGCTCATCTCCTTTTGCCCAGTGCTGGGCACTGTCTGGAGGCACGTGGTGCTTGCTGGCTTAAGCCAGTCCTTGCTGGGCAGCTCCAGAAGGTTGGTCAGGGAGTTGAGGTGACCGCTGACGTTCTCGACAGTAACTTGCTCTGGGTGTTGCGTGATGGTTGTTGCTTAATCCCGTAACGCCTCCGAGGGGACCAGGCTGCTGATGCTGGTGGGCTGCTGGGGTGCCCGTGCCTGGGTGGGTGGGGAGCAGGGATTATATTTAGGACAATGCAAAGATATCAAGGTCGCGTGCTACAAATAGGGTACCTGTTATAAAGCTGGTTTGTCTTGTATACTGTGTGACTTGCGCTGTGTCTTGCTGGATTTGGGTATGTGGAAGTTTGAGAGAAAGGCTGCAATTTCATGCTGAGGATGCGAGGCTCCTTCTGCCGTATTCAAAACAGGGCCTGAAGCTAAGTGTGTTGCTGGGTCTCTCCTTATCAGGTGCCGGCTGCAGGGTGTGAGAAGGTCCCGTGTCAGCAGGGCCTCTGTGGGAATGCCTTTCTCCTTTGACACCGCAGACGATGTAATCCTGCGTCCCAGTGAGACCACAGTGTCCTTGGGCTGAGTTTGATCCTAGCTGGCCTCTGGTCTGCACAAAGAAAGTCCAGCTGGGACCTGGCTGGCATTGCTTGGGGTGCATGGGGTGAACTGGAGCACAGCAGCTGCAGGCGGACCTGTGGGTGTATGGCACAGGGCACCAACATCTGCCAGTGGGTTCTCCTGTCTGTGGTGCTCACGGTCCTAGTCGTAGCTGTTTCTGATAGCAAAGCCTTTGTGGGGCTTGTAGGGATCAGTCGGAGCAGCCTCTTCTCCCCCTCTAACCCTAACCTTTCTCCTTGGCGTCCTGGCCAGTGACTTGCTTGTCTCCCTCCTCTCTGGCTCACTCTGCCATGCCTGTCATACCTCACAGCATGTCTGACTTCTCCTCTCTTTTTCTCATCTCTCTCCTTGTGCAGCAACACCAACCGAGCCGGAAGCAGTGGTGAAGAAGTACCTGGAAGAGCTGAAGGGCTCTCCTGCTGATGAGGTGAGAAGACAGTGAAGCACCTCCAGCTTCCCCAGTGGTCTGTTCACTGGGTGCTGTGAAAATCATGGCGATGCCTGAGGACCGTCCTTCCTTCAGCATCCCATGCGGTAGATACCGCTGTTTGTGATGGCACCGTTGATGCTAGATGGAGAGGCCTCAGCTCTGCCTGAAGCTGGTAGCTGGTGACCTGTCCTTGTCGAAGGACCGTGATAGAGAAAGCACGGTGTGGGCTGAGTATCTAAGTTTGGGCAGTGCCTCCCCATTTCCCTTGGAACTGGCTGCAGGGGCTGGCGTGGAGGAGGGAATTTGGCTTTGGTCTCCTCTCAGTGCTCATAGAGGTCAAAACTACCGAGATGAAAACCCTGCACTGTCTCTGTGCCCTTAAACCTCAAAGTGAAGGATTAAAGTTCAAGGCAAATCTTCCTGAAGCATCTGCTTGGTCGCTTCCTTGGTGGGTCAGTCATTACGATCAGCCTGTGCTTGCACACCATGGTGGTTTTCTCCTTGCTGTCTTGGGCTCTAGGACTGTATCATCTGCATGGAGAAGCTGTCCTCGCCCTCAGGTTACGGCGATGCGTGCGAGTGCAGCACGATCAAACCAGAGACGGTCGGCCGCCTGACAAACTGCCAGCACTCCTTCCACATGCTCTGCATGCTGGCCATGTACTCCAACGGGAACAAGGTACCGAGCTGGCCCATCCCCACCAGGTCCCCGGGCCTGAGTGGCTTGGCTGTGGAGCTCTGATGCCTGCTTCTCTCTCCCCGCAGGATGGGAGTTTGCAGTGCCCCTCTTGTAAAACCATCTACGGAGAGAAAACTGGGACTCAGCCCAAGGGGAAGATGGAGGTCTCCACTTTTCCCCAGTCCCTCCCTGGCCACAAGGACTGTGGGACGATCCAGATTGTGTATCACATCAGCAGAGGCATCCAGGTGAGTGCACAGCCCGCTCACAGGACCGGCAGCAGCCGGATAGCGCAAGCTGCAAGAGCCTCCCGGAGAAGTACGGGGCTGTAGTACTGTACCTGCTGGCACCCACCCTTGGGCAGCCCGAGGTGCCTGGAGCCAGCAGCTGCGCTGGCTGTTCTTCAATGTATGGGTGAGTTGAGTCTCCTCCGTGAAAGGTCTTTTCCCCCTTTGAGAGTGGCCCCAGGGTCTACAACAGCCTTTTGCCTACAGTAAAGACTCGTGTCAGCATGAAGCAGAGAGGAGACTCGGTCATGCTCACAAGGTGGGAGAGATCCCAGCATCTCGTTTCGCAACCCTCGTCTGAGGTTTCGGTGGTTGCAGTGAGCTTGCAAAGGTTTGAGCTGGGTGGTCTTTTTAGGCTGTCATCAGACCACATGGGAAAAGCTGTGGTTTGGGGCAGTCTCCCACCAGAATTTCAGTAATCTGAAGAGCTGGCTCTGTATCCCAGCATGAGCCCACTCTTGGAGGACCCGTAGTGTTCGCGTGTCCCGTAAGAACAAGTCAGATATCTCGTACTCATCAACAGCAATACCTTGCTCTTCTTGCGTGGAAGAGCTGCTTTGAGATGGACCTGTGTCAGATCCTGCTGCTGAGGGATTGTCCACCTCGTATGAAGATGGATGTGTCCGTGCCAAATGTGTCTGATCTGTTGCAGGGCCCTGAGCACCCCAACCCCGGGATGCCTTACACAGCCAGGGGCTTTCCTCGCTACTGTTACCTGCCAGACAACGAGAAGGGCAGAAAGGTAAGGTGTCACGCCCTGATCACCCGGCCCTCCTCGGGTTGTCTCGTGGCCCTGTGTTGGTGGATCGGCACAGCAGGGTTGCCTTTGGGAGCTGCCCTCGCGCTGCTAACCAGCTGTGGTTAGTAGTTGTCCCTGCTGTTTGTTCCTTACGTGTACTTGTAACCCCTCTGCTTTTGAAGCTCTTTGCTGCACAGCCAGAGTTGTGAAGTCTTACTCTCCTTTGTCCCTTTACTAAACAAAATCCCATCTGATCTTTTGGGAGGACACTCCTGGCCTGTCTTGGGCTGTGCAGTTGCAAGGGTTTGCACTTAGAACTGCTGAGCTCGGAAAGTCCGGCTGCTGGCTCTTCCCATCCCGGTTTCCTCTGGGTGGGTGTGTTTGTCTCAGCTTGTGACGGTGTTTTTCAAGTCTGGAGGACCAGCACGGGCAGGGAATGGTCCTTCCCAACAGGGGAACCACATGGGTAACTAGGAGGCGAGGGAGATCCCTTCTGATGCTGGGATCTTTGGTATCCTCCTGCTACAGCAAGGATTTAGGCTGTTGAACTTCTGGCGAGCTGCTCTCGTGGCTCAAGTCTCCCAGCTTCTGAAGGCCAGCTTTGTTTTTTCTCTTTCCGCCTCTAGGTCCTGGAGCTCCTGAGGGTGGCCTGGAAGAGACGCCTGATTTTCACCGTGGGCACCTCCAGCACCACCGGCGAGAGCAACACGGTGGTGTGGAACGAGATCCACCACAAGACGGAGATGGACACGAACCTGAGCGGCCATGGCTACCCTGACCCCAACTACCTGGACAATGTGCTGGCGGAGCTGGCCGCGCAGGGCGTCACCGAGGACTGCCTGCGACAATGAGTCGGGGGGGCCCGGCTGTGCCGCGCGTGTCGGGGGCCCACCTAGTGCACTTACTCCTGTTGCCTTAAGTTCCTGTGTCCGAGCGCCTGTCGCGCTGAGCAATAACACTGTGCCGCGGGAGGAGCCCTGCCTGCTCTCCACGGGATTTTTTGGGGGAAGGGAAGGAGATTTTTGTAGAAACTGTGCTGGCACCTCCCAGGTCTGGTTGATGGCCACATCTGGGACTGGATGGGAGAGTGGTCCTGAGGTACAGACCCCCTGCTGAAGGCAGAATCTCGCACTGGCGATGCCTGGGGACAGGACAGGGAGAGGGGGTCTTGCTCCCACTAGCCCAGCTGGAAAGCAAACCAGGTCTCCCTATCGCTGAGGCACCTCTTTCCGCAGAGCCTCCTCCCTCCTGCCCCTGTATCTCTGCTTGGTTGTAATAAACGCGTCCTTTCCACGGCCACCCACCCCTGTGCCGTCACCCTGCTGGGTGGCCTGGGGTGCCTCCCCCTTGGAACCAGCCCCCTCCGCGGCGCTGGGGACCTCGGTCCAGCCGGGGGGAAGGAGGGGACGCGGTGCAGCACTGGGGGGGTGCGAGCTCTGCGGGGGCAGGACGTGGGGTGCTGGTCCCAGGGTCGGGGGCCGCAGCCGGTCGGTGCTTTGCCCGCTGGTCTGCGGCCGCGGTGCCCCTACAGCGTCTGTCCTGGGCGAAGCGCAGCCCCCCTGCTCTCGCTGAGCTCCCACCGCCCTGCACCCCCCCGGGGGTGGGGGGAGTCTGCCCCCCGTGTCCCCCTCTCCCGGGTGGAACGGCAGCGGTGGGGGGCTGTGGGTGCCCGCTGCAGCCCCTGCAGGAGGCGGCTGTCGGGCTCTGCGATAGCGGCTGTGTGCTGCTGCTGCTGCTGCTGCTGCTGCTGCTGCGGGGAGCGCGGGTGCCACCAGGCGGCGACAGGCGGCCTGCTGCCGGCCCGGCTGCGGGCAGGGGTGGTCCCCGGGCAGGGAGGATGCTCTCGGGGCAGGGATGTTCTCCGGGCAGAAATGGTCCCCAGGCAGAGATGATGCTCTCCGGGCAGGGATGGTCTTCAGACAGGGATGATGGTCCCCGGGCAGAGATGATGCTTTCCGGGCAGGAATGGTCCTCAGGCAGGGATGCTCTCTGGGCAGGAATGATGCTCTCCAGGCAGGGATGATGCTCTCTGGTCAGGGATGGTCCTCAGGCAGGGATGATGCTCTCCAGGCAGGGATGCTCTCCAGGCAGGGATGTTCTTGGGCAGGGATGATGCTCTCCAGGCAGGAATGGTCCCCAGGCAGAGATGATGCTCTCTGGGCAGGGATGCTCTCCAGGCAGGAGCCACCTCTGCACCACGAGCTCTGCCTGCTAGGAGTGCCGGCACTTTGGAAGAGGAGATCACCCTGATCCTGGTGGCCTGGGTCTATGTTGTCCCCAGGCTTCTTGTCACCTGGTAGCAGAAGCTTTTCTATGAAGCAGCTTTTCTGTGTCTGGCCGTTCCCCTCCCTGTGGCCACCGGCCCCGGCTGCCCGTCCCAGGAGCTCTGCCCACATGAAATCCCTCTGGCACACCAGAGGCCCTGGTGCCATCAGCCACTTCACCTCCTTGCCAGGAGATCTGGGACATGACCATGCTTCGTGGTAGCTGCTGGCTCGGTGTCCTTCTGGGACTGGCATGGCCTGGACAGACAGAGAGGGCCAAATTTCTGTCTGTCACAACAATATAAAGATGAAAGGTTTTTTAGAGACGTTGAAGGCTGGAGCTTCCCCAGTGTCTGTCTTGCGCTTGCAGCCTCCTGGTTCTGCTCTGCTGCAGGATCAAGGGAGAAAACCCTCAAACATGCAGCGAAGTTTGGGGATGCTGCAAGAGCGGGGGCTCCTCGGGAGCAGCGGGTGCGCGTCTGTGTGCTGCTGAGCTCTACAGAAATGGCCGTGTCTGCTCCTCTCCCGCCCTGGTTGCGAAAGGGAGAGATTTCAAGTTTAAACGACAGCTTTCCATCCCCAGGTCGTGTTCTCCCAGCAACCAAGAGAACTGAAGCGAAAATTGAGCAGGGTTCACCCAGCCCTGTACAAAGCAAGAATTTCCTGCTGAGCGTGGCCCAAGGCATCTGCGGGAGATGCTCCTGCGCGTGAATCAGCCAGAGCCTCCCCGCCTCTGGGCTGGTCCAGGGCTAGGGCACCACGGAGTGAGCTGCCCGGGCTCGGGGGCTCATCCCCGGCTGTCACGTCCCCCGCCACGAGGACACGAGGCATCTCCTAAAATCCTGGCCGTGAGATGGCTTAGCCCCCGTGGCAGGGGGATGGGGGCAGCAAAGGAGGGGAAGCAGGGAGATGCCCTGAAGCCGGTCCCCTCTCTGCCCTGGGGCAGGGGCAGCAGCCGGCGGGGGTGGAAAGCTCCGGAGCTGGCATGGGGCGGAAGCACGACCGCGACGCCGTGATGCCGGTTGGAGCTGGGAGGGGAGAGAGCCCCAAATCAGTGCTTGTAATGCTGCCAGGCAGGTCGGGCCGAAAGCCTTGGGACCCCTGGCCCGGGCTGGAGACCCGCGGCGGGGGTCTCTCCCTTCCCCCTGCGGTGCCGGCTCGTTTGCGGCCGGGTGGTTGTTATTAGCCGAGCCTTGACCCCCCCGGTACGCTGCCCCGCGTCCCAGCAGCGGGTACCGGCAGCTGAAACTGTGACTCGGTGTCCCCCTGCGTCACCCCGCCTCCCTCGCCCTGCCGCTGGCACCCCAGCACCCAGGAGGGCTCGGGGGTGGGAGACGGGGGGCTGGCACGTCCCCGAGGGCATCTGCGGCCCCCGGGCAGGTCTTGCGGGGTGGAAGGAGGGGGATGAGGGACGGGAGGAGGGATGGAGGCTGCAGCTGCGCCTGGTTTTCCCCCCGCAGCTGGGCTGCGTAATCTTCGAATGCCCCATTTCCACTTAATCCGAAGGCGCGGTCCCGGCCCCTTGGGGAAGGGGGAAAAATCCCCTCCCACGCAGGAGCGGGCAGCCGCGGCCCTTGGCAAACACCGGGGAAGGAGCACTCCAAGCTCTCTACTTGGGGAGCAGCTGGGGGGGCCAGCAGTGGGGGGCCCCGAGCTGTGGGGCAGCCCCCATTCCAGGGTCACTGTCCCTGGCCCCATCCCAAGGGCTCAGGGACCCTTTCCCCAGGGAGGGGGGCCATGGCCCGTCCCCGCTGCCAGCGAGGGGAAGGATGGATGGGGAAATGTCGGCATGGGGCGGGCCTGGAGCTTGGGTGCCTCGGGGCCCCCGGCGCTGGGTGGGACCGTTCCCCTTGAATGCTTGGGGTTTTTGGGTGAGTTTCGGGTGTGATGGCTCCTGAGTGCTTCCCCGCCCTCGGGACAAGGCTGGCTGCACCCAAAACCAGCCGGGCATGGGCCCACTCCTCACCCTGGCACTGGGGGCCGGGTGGGCATGGGGCACCTGCAGGGAGTCAGGTCCTGGTGGGGCAAAAGGGGGTACAGGACCACTTGCCCGGCTGCCCCCGTAGCCCCGACAAAACCTCCGTCTCCTGCCAGCTTCTCCTTGAAAGTGCCTCCGCCGTGCCTCAGTTTCCCCTTTCATATCATCACAGACTTGTGCCCTGCATCCTCGCAGCCCCGGCTCCGGGGTCCAGCGGGGCAGCTCCCCAGGGGGGTTTGGGACGAGCGGTGACCCGGGAGGTGCACCCGCTCCCCTTTGCCCGCGGGGTCTCGCCGGGCCGGCAGAGCCGGTGCAGGAATGCGGGGCTGGGAGGGTCCAGCTCCTGGGGCCAGGCGGTCCCCGCTGCGGGGGCTCGCCGGGCAGTTCGTCCCCTCGGCAGTGGGTCGGGGTGACGGAGCGGGGCAGCACATCCACCAGCCCCGCCAGGACGACGCCATGGAGCTGCCGTGGGTGCTGCTGGCGCTGGCTGGGACGGGCGCAGCCACGGGCCTGGGTGACTCCCCTGGGGGAGACGGGGGCTTGGAGGGGATGCGAGGGGGGCTACGGGGCCGGGCGTGGCTGGGGGGTCCCCACACCGGTGCTGTGTCCCCGGTGCTGGCACCGCCAGCATCCCGTGAGCCCTGTGCGCGCGGACCCCAGCGCGGACGCTGGTTGGGGTCAGGCTCTTACTGAGGGGTGCCTGGCATGGGGACCCCCACTCACGGCCTGCTCCCCCAGCCCAGCTGCCCTACATGCCCCGCGTGCCCCCCGCCGTGCTGCCGGGGAAGGTGACCGCCACCACCTTCGCGCTGGAGAGGCCCTGCTGTGTCTTCCACCGCCACGCCAATGCCTCCGATGCC
>Ga0065711_1007863_pt1 | contig 15813 bp, 11 predicted proteins | sample Hoacrofraction12_FD_59098 | JGI IMG/M metagenome (GOLD analysis project Ga0065711, IMG submission 59098) | Hoatzin crop microbial communities from Cojedes, Venezuela - Epithelial fraction 12 v2 (version 2) | ecosystem: Host-associated > Birds > Digestive system > Esophagus > Crop | place...
ATAGCTGGCATTCAAGAGCCTTAGGGAAGGCGAACACCCTAAGAAGCATTGGTCGGGATTCGCACCCACGACCATCTGCCTATCGGGATTGTTCGCCTTCAGAAAGTCCACAAACGAGCCATACTTACGCCTGACTGCCGAAATCTGCTCCTGCTGTTTCGCGTTCACACTCGGCAACGTTCCTTGCGATGAGCGCTGCTGTCTCTCTGTAGGCAGCTGCTCTTCTCCCTTCATTCGCTTGATAACCTGTTCCACTGATTCCATAGTTTGCTGGCTGTTTTTCTTCTACGATTGGTTCCTGCTCCCATGTACGGCATGAGAGGAAATTGATAAAGTCCTTCCGATACTTCGGATCTGGCCGCCTTCGGACATACTTCGGCACGTATTCGAAGATGCTTCGTTTGTCGTCAGAAGGCAAATCATCCCACATCTGCCGCAACATAACCGTATCGCCAACAGGCTTTCCGTAGAGCTCCCAAATCCGGTTAAACGAAAGATTAAAATCATCATCAGAATCTTCAACAACATTCTTATCATCATCCTTTTTCACATCACATTCCCCCATATTGATGATGGAGACGTTAGTACATCATCAATATTCGGATTAGGTTTAGGATTATGCTTAGGATTAGGATTATTATTAGGATGGCATGCGGTCGGATGCGGTGGCATACGTTCGGATGCGTTCGGATGCGATGGCATGCGTTCGCATGCCACGGCAGCATCCTCTTCTTCCGTTGTTTTCCGGTACCGCTTGTTCGCATTCCGTCTATTATTGGCGCACTTCTGCTCGTAAGCATCCCTGCTGCGGTCTATCTGGCAAGCCATCAGACGGAACAGTCCCATGAGTGCGCCACTAAACTCTGGCATTTTTCCCTCATTGACGTACTTGAATACGGCAACGATGAGTTCCCCTGCCTCCTCTCTACTCACACTGGTGAAAGCCTCTTCCTGCTCTCCAAATAGCATAAAGCCATTCATGTTCTTTTTTGTTTCCATAGCGCAAATCATTTTTGTCCATTAATGAGTTTCATGATGTCGCTGTACTTGTACATCACGCGCCGTGGCCCGACTTTCTTGCAGCAGAGCAGTCCTGCTTTGTTCCACCGCCAGAGTGTGGTGAAATCCACGTGCAGCAGGTTGCAAGCTTCCCTGCGCGTCACGTAACGCTCGTTCTCATATTCCAGAGGTTCATCCTCTCGTTCGTTCTTACTTGTCGCCATGCGACTAGTCAGTTCCTCCACCAGCGCAGTCAAATCTGCGCGGCTCATAACAACTACTTGGTTGTTTAAAGGTGTATTGAAATCTTTCATCTATAAAAATTTTTAATTTAACAATTTATATTTTCAATTACTTGCATCCATCCGAACGCGACGTCTTTCGTCCGTCTGAAACGCAAGGCAAAGTTACTTCCATTCATAGCTGTGCTATAATTTTCTTCGCAATAACCGCCATTTTTGACCTAAAATTTTACGATTTGGTTCTATTCAGACATACAAATAGAACCAACATTTCATGTTTTTACACGGATTCGACAAAAGATGAGCATGAAAATAAAAAATCAAGATTTTGCATTTTTCATCAAGATATTGGGAGAAATTTATTATCTTTGCAAACACATATTTTTAAATTAGAAATGAACAACAAACGTCTCAATCGGCTGAGAATCGTTCTGGCCGAAAAAGAAATAAGCAACAAATGGCTTGCCGACAAGTTGGGGAAAGATCAGGCAACGGTTTCTAAGTGGGTGACAAACACCACGCAACCCAATCTGGAGATGCTGATAGAGATTGCAAAAGCATTGAAAGTGAGTGTCAACGACTTGGTGAGAATGGAAGACGACTAAAGATGGAAGACTTCGAAGAATACATCAGAGCGACAGAGCCTTCACGCAAAGAGCGCGCGGAGAATTGGCGCACGGCCATCGGTCTGCAGGCCGTTGACCAACTGCGCACGAGCGATTACCTGCGCGAAACGGCGAGACGCAACATCGAGGGCGAAATCACGATTGAGGAAGCCCAGGCGCTGGTGCGTACCTACTACGAACGCAAGATTGACCGCACGCCCGAAGACGACGAGACGGAAGAGGCCGACCGCGTGGCCGCCAACATCTCGCGCATCCTCAGCGAACCGTCGTTCGCCTTCTCGGTGGTGGGCATCACGTCCATCCATCGTCGCTTATTTGAGGGCATTTTCAAGTTCGCCGGCAAGATTCGCGACTACGACATCACGAAGAAAGAATGGGTGCTGCGCGGAGACACCGTGCTCTATGTGGGCGCTGACGACTTGCGTCGCGCGTTGGAATATGACCTGCAGCAGGAGAAGGAGTTCTCCTATCAAAATCTTTCGATGGACGATACTATCACTCACTTGGCGAAGTTCATCTCCGCTCTGTGGCAGATTCATCCTTTTGGCGAAGGAAATACGCGCACAACGGCAGTCTTTGCCATCAAATATCTGCGCAGTATGGGATTCCAAGTTGATAATGAACTCTTCGCTGAACACTCGTGGTATTTCCGTAACGCCCTCGTTCGTGCCAACTATCGCAATCGCCTTCAGAATATAGACCCCGAGCCCATCTTCCTCGTTCGCTTCTTCCGCAACCTGCTGCTTGGCGAGAAAAACGAGCTACGCAATCGCTATATGCTCATCAATCCACCGGAGGAATGGAAAGGAGAAGTGGAGCGGTTGAAAACAGAAAACCGAACAAGTACCGAACAAGTACCGAACAAGCTCCGACCAAGTTCGCCAGATGTGGAGCAACTCATCCGTGCCATCGGCAATGACGATCTTTCCGTGAAGCAAATGATGGAACGTATCGGATTGAAGCATCGCCCTAATTTCATTGAGCGTTACCTCAATCCCGCTATCCGAGACGGCTATGTAGCGATGAGCTACCCCGACAGTCCGCGCCACCCGCGCCAGAAATATCTGCTGACAGTGAAGGGGTTGGCTGTGTATAACAATAAAGAATAGAAAAGAGTATGGCAAAGAAACAGATAAAAGCAAAGAGCATGGAGGAGACCTTGTGGGAATCCGCCAACAAACTGCGTGGCTCGGTGGAGCCGTCGGAATATAAGCACGTGGTGCTGAGTCTCATCTTTCTGAAATATGCAAACGACCGCTTCCGCGAGCGGCGCGACGAATTGGAGGCTGAGGGCAAGGGGGCATTTGCCGACCAGGCGGTGTTTTATAATGCCAAAAATGTTTTCTATCTGAGCCCGACGAGCCGATGGGATTTCTTGATGGAGAACGCTAAGCAGAACGACATTGCCATCAAGATTGACAAGGCGCTGGCTGATGTGGAGCGCGACAACCCTTCGCTCAAAGGGGCACTGCCGAGCAACTACTATTCGGGTCTCGGACTCGACCACTCCAAACTGGCTTCGCTGCTCGACGAAATCAACAAACTCGACACCTTGGCCGACCGAGAGAACGACCTCATCGGGCGCGTCTATGAATATTTTCTCGGCAAGTTCGCCATCGCCGAGGGCAAGGGCAAGGGAGAATACTATACGCCTAAGAGCATTGTAAACCTTATTGCGGAGATGATACAACCGTTTGAGGGCAAGATTTATGACCCTTGTTGCGGCTCGGGCGGCATGTTCGTGCAGAGCATGAAGTTCATCGAGGCGCACCACGGCAACCGGAAAAATATTTCTGTCTATGGGCAGGAATACACGAACACGACCTATAAACTGGCCAAGATGAACCTCGCCATACGCGGCATTGCTAACAATCTGGGTGAGATGGCGGCCGACACGTTCCACAACGACCAGCATAAAGACCTGAAGGCCGATTTCATTATGGCCAATCCGCCGTTCAATCAAAAGGCGTGGCGCGCCGACAACGAGCTGACCGATGACCCGCGTTGGCTGGGCTACGACGTGCCGCCCACGAGCAATGCCAACTACGGATGGATTCTGAACATCGTCTCCAAGCTCTCTGCTAACGGCACGGCGGGTTTTCTCCTGGCCAACGGGGCACTGAGTGGCGACGGCACGGAGCTGAGCATCCGTCGCCAACTACTCAAGAATCATCTCGTGGAAGCCATCTGCATCTTGCCGCGCAATATGTTCTATTCCACCGACATCAGCGTGACGCTCTGGATCCTCGCGGCCAACCGCAAGGCGCGCACGGTGGAGCAGAACGGCGAAATGGTGCGCTACCGCAACCGCGAAAACGAAGTCTTGTTCATCGACCTGCGCCAGTGGGGCGAGCCGTTTGAGAAGAAATACATCCAACTGCCGCAGGATCAGATTGAGCAGATAGCCCAAAACTTCCACAACTGGCAGCGTGAGGGTTTCGAAGAAACCTATCGCAACGTGCCAGAATATTGCTACTACGCCACGCTGCAGGAGATAGAGGCAAAGGGATGGTCGCTCGTGCCGAGTAAATATATCGAATTTCGCAACCGCGACGAGGGCATCGACTTCGACTCGCGCATGCGCCAACTGCAGGGCGAACTCTCCGCGCTGCTCCGACAAGAGACCGAGAGCCGCCGCGAACTGCAGACGCTGTTTGAGAAGTGGGGGTATCAGTTGGATGAATAAAATCAAAACGAAATGAGCGACAACAGCACAACGATATATCAGCGACTGGGAGATTACATTCGCGAAGTGGATGTGAGAAACAAGGACTTGGCGGTGGAGAGGCTGCTGGGTGTGAGCATATCCAAAGAATTTATGCCGTCCATTGCTAATACAATCGGCACGGATATGTCGAATTATAAGGTTGTTGAGGGCGGTCAGTTTGCCTATGGTCCAGTTACATCCCGCAACGGCGATAAAGTCTCTATTGCACTTTTGCATGCTGAAAAGGCCATCATATCGCAAGCCTATACGGTGTTTGAAGTTGTTGACAAGGAAAAACTTTTGCCGCAATATCTGATGATGTGGTTTCGCCGTCCCGAATTTGACCGCTATGCTCGCTTTCATTCGCACGGCAGTGCACGCGAGGTGTTCGATTGGGAGGAGATGTGTGAAGTGCGTCTGCCTATCCCTCCGATAGCGCGTCAGCGTGAGATAGTGGAGGAATACGAAACGTTGTCGCGTCGCATCCGCCTTTGCGAAGACATGATTTTGCGCCTCGAAGCCACCGCACAAGCCCTCTACCACAAAATGTTCGTCAACAATATCGCCCCCAATAACCTCCCGCAGGGATGGAGAATGGGGACGCTCGGAGATGTGGCGGAAGTCAGCAGTGGAAAGACTTGCGTAGATAAGTCGGCAGAACAAAATGACATATATAAACATCCAATAGCAGGGGCGGCAGGCGTTATCGGGTATTCTTCGACTTTTAATAAAGATGAAGATTTGCTCACAATAGGCCGTGTTGGCACACTTGGCATTGTAAATCGCTATCATGGCAAAACGTATATGGCCGACAATGTGCTCGTAGTGAAAAGCGAATATTATGAATACTGCTATCAACTTCTGCATTTAATCGATTACAACGAAATTACAAAGGGAGGAGTGCAGAGTCTGATAACGCAAACAGATTTAAAGAACACACCTGCAATTATTCCATCAGAAGAAGCAATAACCTTGTTTGAAACGGATGCAAAGAAGATAAGCAATGTTGTTGATGGAAGACAGAGTGAAATATTTATTTTGAATTCTATTCAATCTCTTTTACTAACCCATTTAATATAGTACATAGATATGAAATTAAAAGCATTAAAGATCAAAAATTTTAGAGGATATTCAGATGAGGTTTCTGTTGAATTCGGGAATCTTACAGCGGTTGTTGGTAAGAATGATATTGGAAAATCGACTTTATTGGAGGCACTTGATATTTTTTTTAATGATGGCAAGGGGGTCATAAAAATAGATAAAGATGATGTTAATAAGAATGAGTCAAATAATGGAAATAACACTGTCCGGATTTCTGTAATATTTACAGAACTTCCTTCAGAAGTTATAATAGACGAATCTAATAAAACAACACTTCAAAAGGAATTCCTTCTTAATGAGAATAATGAACTTGAAGTAATTAAACAATTTGAGAATGGATCAACGACAAGTAAAAATTTTAAGGTTTTTATAAAAGCCATACATCCAGCAAATCCAGTGTGCTGTGATTTGCTGAAGAAAAAACAAAAGGATTTACAGAAAATAGTCGATGATTTGAAATTAGAATGTGAAGATAAAAGAAAAAATGCTCTTTTACGTGAGAGTATTTGGCATAATTACAAAGACGAGTTAAACTTGCAAGAAATAGAATTAGATGTAAATTCAAAAGAAGGAGAAATAAATGCTATATGGGAACAACTCAAAAAATATATTCCAATATACTCGTTATTTCAATCTGATAGAAAAAATTCCGATTCAGACAGCGAAATCCAAGATCCGTTAAAAGAGTCTGTAAAGCAGATATTAAAAGATAACGAATTACAAGAAAAACTGGATTTCGTAGCGAAAAAAGTTAAGGAAGCGATGGAAGAAGTTTCAAGATTAACTTTGGACGAAATACAACGAATAAATCCTGATATTGCTAAGTCTTTACATCCGAAAATTCCATTTTCGGCAGAATTAAAATGGGCGGATGTTTTTAAGAGTATTTCTATAACAGGTGATGAAGATATACCTATTAATAAAAGAGGTAGTGGGATTAAACGTCTGATCCTATTAAGCTTCTTTAGGGCAGAAGCGCAAAGGAGGAAGCGAGAAGAAAATAGTCATGGAATTATTTATGCCATTGAAGAGCCTGAGACATCCCAACATATAGAACATCAACGTTTATTGATAGAGGCTTTAAAATCATTGTCAAATGAGTTAAATGTACAAGTTATTATTACAACTCATAGTTCTGATATTGTCAAACAATTAAAATTTGAAGAATTAAAAATAATTCATGATACGGATGGGAAGAAATGTATAGAAAATGTTATGAAATGTTGTCTGCCGTATTCTTCTTTGAATGAGGTGAATTATGTGGCTTTTGGAGATATTAGTGAAGAATATCATAATGAATTGTATGGATATTTACAAGCGAGGGCAGTAGATGAAGACGTTGAAAACGAAAATGAAAAGAACTTTGAAAAATGGTTAGTTTTGAAAGGTCTTGAAAAAAATAAAGAATGGATAAGATTAAAAAAAGGTGATCCAAAGCCAGCTGTCCCATGTACATTGCAAACATACATTAGAAATTTTATTCACCATCCAGAAAATGATGAAAATGATTTGTATACGAGAGACGAATTGAAAAAATCAATAGAACAAATGAATGAAATTATTAAGGTCATAAGTGAATAACGCATATTGATTCTATTAATTTTAGGATATTAAGTATTGGATAATGAGCAACGAAATACAATTTCTATTATACAACACACCCGAAGGGGACGGCAAAGTGCAAGTGGTTGTCAAGGATGAAACCATCTGGATGACGCAAAGAGCCATGACAGTACTCTTCGGCGTTGACAAAAGTGTCATATCAAGACACTTGTCAAACATTTTCAAGAGTGGTGAGCTTGACGAAAAAGTGGTTGTTGCATTTTTTGCAACAACCACTCAACACGGTGCTATGGAGGGAAAAACGCAAACACGGGAGAGCAAATTCTACAACCTCGATGCGATTATTTCTGTTGGCTATCGCGTGAATTCCACCAAGGCAACCCGATTTCGTCAATGGGCGACAAAGATACTCAATGAATACATTCGCAAAGGATTTGTCTTGGACGATGACCGACTCAAACAAGGTGAACGCGTATTTGGCAAGGATTATTTCCGCGAACTCTTGGAACGGGTGCGCTCCATACGTGCCAGTGAGCGTCGCATCTGGCAAAAAATCACCGACATCTATGCTGAATGCAGCCTCGACTACGACCCCAAAGCGCCTACCACGCACGACTTCTACGCTATGGTGCAGAACCGCTTCCACTACGCCATTACAGGCCAGACCGCAGCTGAAATCATCTATACAAAGGCAGATCACACGCAAGCCAACATGGGATTGACCACTTGGAAGAACGCACCTGACGGTCGCATTCTGAAGTCGGACACAAAAGTTGCCAAGAATTATCTGTCGGAGAAAGATATTCGTCGGCTTGAACGATCCATATCGGGCTATTTCGACTACATCGAAGTCCTCATTGAAAACGAAAATACGTTCACCATGGAACAGTTTGCACAAAGCGTGAATGCTTTCCTTTCATTCAATCAATACAAGATTTTACCAGATAAAGGTAAAGTTTCGAAGGCGGAAGCAGACGCCAAGGCGGAAAAGGAGTACGATATTTTTAATAAAACACAACCCATCATCTCTGATTTTGACAAAGAGATTAAACGGCTGAAAGGAGAATAAAAGACGATGGCAAAGGGTTTCAACGAGCACGCCCTCGAAATGGCGATAATTGAATTGTTTCGGCAGGAAGGCTACGAATATACCTGCGGCGACAACGTGCATAAGGAGCAGAGCGATGTGCTGTTGCGCGACGACCTGCGCGCTTATCTGCGCAGTCGCTACGTCAAAGAGGGCATCACGCCGGTGGAGATAGAAAACGCTATCAACAGACTGACGGCCGACGCGGGTTTTTCGCTCTACGAGAACAATGCCCACACCTATCGGCTGATGACCGAAGGGTTTGCCCTGAAGCGGGAGGACGCGGCCAAGGCGGACCTCTTTGTGGAGCCCATCGACTTTGCGAAGGTAGAGAACAACGTGTTTAGGATTGTCAATCAGCTGGTGATAAAAGGCTCGGAGACGCGCATCCCCGATGCTGTGGTCTATGTGAATGGGCTGCCCGTGGTGGTGCTGGAGTTCAAGAGTGCCGTGAAAGAGGACACCACGATCATGGATGCCTTCACCCAACTCACCGTGCGCTATCGCCGCGACATACCGGAACTGTTCAAATATAACGCCTTTGTGGTGGTGAGTGATGGCGTGAACAGCAAGTATGGCACCCTTTTTACGCCCTACGACTTCTTCTATGCGTGGCGCAAAGCCGAGGCTGGCGACGGCGAGACAGATGGCATCGACTCGCTGCACACGATGATGGCGGGGCTGTTCAGGAAGGAGAGGCTGCTGAGCGTGATGAAAGATTTTGTGTTTTTCCCTGACGCATCGAAACGCGAAGAGAAGATGGTGTGCCGCTATCCGCAGTTTTTCGCTACGCATAAATTGTTCGACAACATAAGAAAACACTCCAAACAGCATGCCGACGGCGACGGAAAGGGCGGCACATACTTTGGTGCTACGGGCTGCGGCAAGAGCTTGACGATGCTTTTCTTGACGCGCATGCTGATGAGGAGTCGCGATTTTGCTAGTCCCACGATTGTGCTGATTACCGACCGCACGGACCTCGACACGCAGCTGTCGGCCCTGTTTGGCAAGGCCAAGCGATTCGTGGGCGACGACTGTGTGGTGGAGGTGGAGAGCCGTGCTAAACTGCGTGAGCATCTGCAGGGACGCAGTAGCGGCGGCGTTTTCCTTACGACCATCCATAAGTTTACTGAAGACACGCAGTTGCTTTCCGATCGCAAGAATATTATCTGCATCTCCGACGAGGCCCATCGCTCGCAAACCAACCTGGAACAGCAGTTGCGACAGACCAGCGAGGGCGTGCGGCGGAGCTATGGTTTCGCCAAATATCTGCACGACTCGCTGCCCAATGCCACCTACGTGGGCTTTACGGGTACGCCCATCGATGTCACGATAGACGTGTTTGGGCCGGTGGTGGACGCCTATACCATGACCGAATCGGTGGCCGACGGCATCACGCGGCGCATCGTCTATGAGGGTAGGGCGGCCAAGGTGATGCTCGACAACGCCAAGCTGAAGGAGATAGAAGACTATTATGCCAAGTGCGCCGAAGAAGGTGCCAACAACTATCAGATAGAGGAGAGCAAGAAGGCCGTGACCCGGATGGAAGCCATCTTGGGCAATCCCGACCGTCTGCAGGCCGTGGCCGAGGACTTTGTGGCGCACTATGAGCGACGCATTGCCGAGGGAAGTACCGTGGAAGGCAAGGCGATGTTCGTGTGCGCCAATCGCACTATCGCCTACGATCTCTATCAACGCATCCTGCAGTTGCGTCCCGAGTGGGGCATCGTGCTGCAGCAAGAAGAACATACATCAGAATATGGCATGGCCGCAGAGGCACGGCCCATCTATGGCAACCAACCGCAACCCTCGGAGCGCATCAAGCTGGTGATGACCCGCAGTAAGGACGATTCGCAGGAACTCTATGACCTGTTGGGCACCGACGAAGACCGCAAGCGTATGGATGTGATGTTCAAAGACCCGCGGTCGAACTTCAAAATAGCCATTGTGGTGGATATGTGGATAACGGGTTTCGATGTGCCTTGCCTCGACACTATGTATATAGACAAGCCGCTTCAGCAACACACGCTCATACAGACCATCTCGCGCGTGAACCGCGTTTATCCAGGGAAAGATAAAGGATTGGTGGTGGACTATATCGGCATAAAAAATAGTCTGAATGCTGCTCTGAAACATTATGCCACAGGAGAAACGACGGGCGACAATGTTGAGACCATAGATCGGTCAATCACGATGGTGAAAGACGAGCTCGATATCTTGCGCAGGATGTTTCGCCATTTCGATTATTCCAAATTCACCACTGGCACGCCACTCGAACAACTCGACTGCTTGAAGCGCGGAGCAGAATATGTCCAACGTACCAAGGAGCAGGAAAACCTCTTTATGGGACATACGCGCAAGTTGAAGTCAGCCTACAACCTCTGCACTAGCAGCGAAGAGATAAGCGACAGCGAGCGCGAGGACGTCTATTTCTTCTGCAGCGTGAAGTCGATTATTCATAAACTCACCAAGGGTCAGGCACCCGACACGGCACAGATGAATCGGCGCGTGAGCCAGATGATAGAGGAGGCCATCCGCTCAGAAGGTATCGAAGAGATCATACAAGTGGGCGACGACCAAGAGAATCTCGACGTGCTGAGCGAGGAGTATATGCAGCGACTTGCCCGCCTACCCTTCCCCAACACGAAAGTGAAGCTATTGGAACGGCTACTCAGAATGGTGATCAGCGAGTTTAAGAAGGTAAACAAGATGAAAGGCGTTGATTTCACCGAACGGCTCAACGCGCTCGTGACGCGGTATAACGACCGCAGCGACGATGCCATCTTTGCTGACGAAGTGATTACGGAGGTGACGGAACAGATGGTGCAACTGCTGCAAGAGATAAGTAACGAAAAGCAGAACATCCCGCCTGGATTCACCTTCGAAGAAAAAGCATTCTATGATATTTTGAAGGCCATCGCCAAGAAGTTTCAGTTTGATTGTCCCGAAGAAAAGCTGCTCACATTGGCAAAGGAGATAAAAAAGATCGTGGACGATAAGTCGAAATACACCGACTGGGCAGCGCGCGATGACATTAAAGCCGAGCTGAAGATGGACTTGATTGTGGTGCTGGCGCAACACAACTATCCGCCCGTCACCAACGATGAGGTATTTAAGGAGGTACTGGAGCAGGCTGAGAACTTCAAGAAATACGCAAACAACCAATAAAGGGCAGGAATAGATGGATGCAAGCAAGTATATGATTGTAGATCTGCAACAGCAGGACGGAAGGAGCCCTTTCATCACAGAACGTGTTGCTAGCATCCGAAAGGAAGGAGGATTCTATTGGATTACGTTTTCAGGCGGTCGGCAACCGTGGAAATATCGCTGTGAGAGAATCTTTTATCAACAGAATCCAGAAATCGTCGATATAGGCGACCGTGGCTTTTATGTCAAGAAAAAGCGTATTACGGATTGCGAGCGAGTCCTTAGATTCGCTGATGGTTACAAAACGTTTTGGCACATCATATACAAAAATGGCTATCAGGAGAATCTTTACGATCGCGATGTTCACCTTTCTCGAACGGATATCTCTGCCGAAAACGTCGGATTATGGAACTTTCTAAACCACATTGTTTCGGAAACCGGGCTACAAATCCATGCTGATAAGGACGAACTACTGAATATACTGCAGCTGCAATATAATCTGGTGGACGTGAAACGCGATAACACTCCGCTGGCTCTCTACCTGAAAGGTAAGAGCAGTGGGGCTTCGAAATGGATGCCGAATCATGTGTTTTATCCGTTCGGATGCAACGGAAGCCAAAAGAAAGCGGTGGAGAATGCGCTTTCCCATCAGGTGAGCATCATACAGGGACCGCCGGGAACGGGTAAGACGCAAACCATCTTGAACATTATCTCAAACCTATTGCTGAATGGAAAAACTATTCTGGTCGTGTCGAACAATAACTCGGCTGTGGATAATGTGGCGGAAAAATTGTCTTCGGATGAAGTCGGGCTGGGGTTTATCGTGGCCAAATTGGGCAGCGTTGAGAACCGAACGCGATTTATAGAAAACCAGACGAAATATCCGGATATGGCTGAGTGGAAGTTGGATAATGAGGCGGAAGTGAGAGAAAAAGTCGATGAAAAACTGAAGATTGCAAGTGAAGGATTTGATAAACAAACTCGGTTAGCACAGTTGCGGGCTGAATATGCTGCGCTGCTTACGGAACAAAAGTACGATGATCTGCAACGTACTTCGGATTCATTCGATACTTCTTGGCTTGAAACAAAACTTTCCGGACGGCTAATGAAATTGCTTTTGCAACTGCAAAGAGCTTCGGATGCAGGTACGGACATCTCGCTTTTCTCTCGGATTAAATGGTGTTTCTCGTTGGGGATGCGGGCATGGGGAATTTTGAAAAGCCCTCATGCTGTTCCGATTTTGGAGGCTGCTTATTATCGTTCGCGAAAGGCTGAGATAGAAACAGAGATGGCTGAATGTGAGAATTTCCTGAAAACTCATAATATAAAGGAGTGCGTGGATGAACTTCGGCACAATTCGTTAGACTATCTAAAATCACGGATAGCAGTTCGATACAAAGGGAATAATCGAGCAATATTTGAGCGAGAGACCATCAAACAGAAGTCCGAGCAGTTCCTGAATGAATATCCCGTGGTGCTGAGTACGACTTATTCGGCAAAAAGTTGCATCTCTAAGAATCTGGTTTTCGATTACGTTATCATGGATGAAGCATCGCAAGTGGATATCGTGACAGGCGCGTTGGCACTTTCTTGTGCAGAAAATGCGGTGATTGTTGGCGATGATAAGCAGTTGCCAAATGTTATCGACGGGAAGACTTTGCAGGTGATGGAGGATCTGGAAGACACTTACTCCGTAGCTGAAGAATATCGCATAAGCCAAAATAGCTTTTTGAGTTCATGCAATCGGGTGTTTAAGGACGCACCATCCACCTTGCTCCGCGAGCATTATCGCTGTCATCCTAAGATAATAGAGTTTTGCAATAAGATGTTCTACGACGGCGAATTGGTTACAATGACCATAGATGACGATGAGCAAGACGTGCTTCACGTGTTCCTTACTCCGAAAGGAAATCATGCCAGCGGCCATGTAAATCAGAGAGAAATCGACGTAATTGAGAAGGAAGTAATACCCACATTGAAAGGAGAAAAGTCCGTCGGCATCATCTCGCCTTATCGCGATCAAACGGAGACAATCAACAAACAATTTCACAAAGACGTCGCAAGCACCGTGCATAAATATCAAGGGCGTGAGTGCAATGCCATCATCATGAGTATGGTGGATAATCAGCCAACGTCGTTTTCGGATGATGCCAACCTGCTGAATGTGGCCATATCGCGAGCTAAGAGTAAACTCTGCATCGTGGCTTCAGGCAATGAAATCCCGCAAGATAGCCTCCTCGCACAACTCATTGGATATGTCCGCTACAATAATTTCGACGTTACGGAGAGCAAGCTCCACTCTGTTTTCGATATCCTCTATGGACAATATACACAAGAACGATTGAAGTTTGAGAGAGAAAACGCGTTGCCGTCGGACGAACTTTCTGAGAATATCATCTATTCGACGCTTCAAAATGCGTTAAAGCAAATGGGGCAAGATGGAAAAATCCATATACTTGCCCACTACCCGCTTGTAAGGTTGATAACTGACACAGATTTACTCTCCGATGATGAAAAGGAGTTTGTTGAAAGCCCTTTCTCGCATATTGATTTCCTTCTATACAATATAATCACGAAACAGCCGTTGCTGTGCGTGGAAGTGGACGGATGGAAGTATCATAGCACCGAAGTGCAACGCCATCGCGATACGCTAAAAGACGGCATCTTGGCAAAATATGGTTTGCCCATAAAAAGGCTATCAACCAATTCGGTAGTGAACGCGGAAATGCTTGTGAATACTATTAAAGGCCTCCGTTCGGTTTCCCATGCCTGAACAATGTTGCTCTTTTGGCGATGAGAGAGTAACATTATCACTGTGTTTATGTCTTATTTACATCGATTTGAGCATCTGAAAAGTTGGAAATATTGCAGGAATTTCCAGCTTTTTCTGCTTGTCTCATGCCAAAAGATTATCTTTGCACTCGAAAAGGTATGACGCTATGATACAAGATAAGTCATTGAAAGACATTATTGGCAATATGCCTGAAGGTTCTATCGTTTTCCGAACGGATTTTCCACAATACCATTCGGAATTCGTTGGAAATGTATTGTCTGCCATGGTAGATGAAAATAATCTGACAAAGATAGCGCAAGGCATATACTTAAAACCTAGAAGAAGCAGGTTTGGAGCGATACAGCCGTCAGCATACCAAGTGGCAGAGAGTATTGCAAGACGAGACAACGCCGAAATACTTCCCGCAGGTGAAACAGCATTGAATGAATTAGGACTTTCAACGCAAGTTCCCGTAAACTATACATTCCTGACGACAGGAAGTGCCAGGAATGTCAGGTTAGGTAATCGCACCATCGTTTTCAAACGTAGTGCTCCTCGTAATTTCGCTTATAAAACGAAGTTGATGGCTTATATTGTACAAGCTCTTCGCACATTTGGCGAAAAGAATGTGGATGACACCATATTGAGCCAGTTGACTACGCTGATTGACAAGGAACCCGACCATGCGGCTCTAATCGAAGACTTGAAGTACGTTCCAGCATGGATGCGGAAAATATTAAAGCCTCTTATATAATAAAGATCAAGATCGTCTGCGAGAAATGTGATAGATTTAGATAATCTCTTACCTATGATTGTTCTGAAATCTCCTGCAATTTGCATCTCATTCCGTTGATGTTCATAGTGTAACTTTTTCGTCAAGAAGTTCCCTTGAAGTTCCCTAAAACGAAATCAAGGAGTTGCGATTTCTCGTAACTCCTTGATTTTTAAGGCGCTTCAGGATGGGCTTGAACCAACGACCCCCTGATTAACAGTCAGGTGCTCTAACCAACTGAGCTACTGAAGCATTTTAAACAAGTTCTTTCGGAATACGCCATGCGTACATCACCGAAAAGCGAGTGCAAAGGTAGTACGTTTTTTTAATACCGCCAAACTTTTTGAAGGAAAATTTTCGTGCCTTCGAAAAATTTATGTGTTTTCATGGCTTTACCGCGATACTGAAACAACACTAATCATATGCTGGAAAGTTCTCATTGAATCCCAGAATATTCAAGTCATTGACATAAGAACGATAAAAGGGTTGACAAAGAAAAAAATGAAAGGACGTCAGTCATGCAATGAGACAATGCGTACATCAACATCAAAGGATGGAAGGGGGAAAATAGATTGGTTCAGACGGAAGATGAAATCGCCGCCATCATCGATTGGCGAAAAAGCGGACAAGCGACGGGGAAATTACGAACAATCGGCGATGAGTTCGCTATACATTCAAGATAGAAGTGCAATTTATCTTGAAGAAGATATAGCACTTTCCTTGGAACAAATACGTTCTCGGAGCGCAGCGTAGAGGTTGTGTTTGTTCCAAGGAAAGTAAATGTTGACAAGCAATG